>Ga0164242_10002621_pt1 | contig 20822 bp, 11 predicted proteins | sample OricomgcompostMG_FD_108783 | JGI IMG/M metagenome (GOLD analysis project Ga0164242, IMG submission 108783) | Miracle-Growth compost microbial communities from Emeryville, California, USA - Original compost - Miracle growth compost (MG) ... | reverse complement strand
TTTCAACCAGTTCAGGTTACCCTGCAGCGTATTGATTTCTCCATTATGAGCGATATAGCGGAAGGGCTGAGCCAGTTTCCAGGATGGGAAGGTATTGGTTGCAAATCTGGAGTGGACCAGTGCAAATGCAGAAACAACTTTTTTGTTGTTCAGGTCATTAAAATAAGAACGAACCTGACCACTGGTCAGTTGCCCTTTATAAATGACGGTTTTATAAGATAGTGATGCGATATAAAAACCGATCTCATCGTTTTTTACTGTATTTAGAATGGTATGTACCGCATAGTTACGCAATACAAAGAGTTTTCTCTCGAAAGCTTCTGGATCTGTGATGTGATCCGGACAGGCAATAAACACATGTTCCATTTCAGGTTCTACAGAAAGTGCGGTATTACCGATACCTGCCGTATTTACCGGGACCTTTCGATAGGTAAGAATTTCCAGGCCCAAGGTTTCAACTGCACGGTTGAAAATTCCACGGCACTCTTCTCTTAATCTAAGGTCTCTTGGAAAAAACAAAACGCCCACTGCATATTTCCCAAAGGATGGCAGGTGGACGCCCGATTTCAAACATTCCTCAAAAAAGAATTCATGAGGTGTCTGAATCATGATACCGGCTCCGTCTCCGGTATTCTGTTCACAGCCACAAGCCCCTCTGTGTTCCATATTCTCTAATATGGTGAGGGCGTCAGCAATATTCTGGTGAGATTTTCTGCCTTTAATATTAGCTACAAACCCCACACCACACGCATCATGCTCAAAGGAGCTGTCATATAGTCCCTGCTGATTTTCTGGTCTTGACATATCTACAACAAATAGTGAATGAATATAATCGTCATTTTTAACGAACAGGCATAAAATTAGACAATAAATTTTAAATTTTCTAAAAAATCATCAAAAAAATTTGAAGATGTTTAAACTAATGTTTGTTAAGAGCCTACATCTTTGCAGGAAATTCAATAAAGTCTAAAATTCGTTGAATTTTATCAAAAATTAGACCTTGTATATTGTATTTATTATATTATAGATATATAAAATAATAAAATAGTTTAATGTAATGGTCTGTCCGGACTTTAGTTTTATAGGGTTGATTGATCTTATTTTGTCATTTATTGACTGTTATTTTTATGCTTTAAGCCAATAAATTGGTTATTTTGGCGATAGACTACTCTGGAAAGAGCCACGTAACGGGCTGAATTAAATTTTTATAACAAAAAAGCCCCCTGATTGTGAAATTATTTAAACAATCAGGGGGGCGAGGTAAAATATTGAATAAGGAGGCCGGACAAAGGCCGGATGCTTATTGCTTCAGATATTGAATGATTTCGGTGCTTTCCGGGGTAACCTTGGAATCAAAGTGAGCCAGTAGCTTGCCTTCTGGATTAATTAAAAATTTATTGAAATTCCAGGAAATGACCGCGTCAAGTTGTCCGTTTTCTGCTTTATGGGTTAAATAATCAAATACAGGAGTAATGTTATCGCCTTTTACATCCACACGTGTGGTTAAGGGAAAAGTGACGCCGTAATTTTTTTCACAAAAAGCCTGAATGTCTTTATTATCCTTAAATTCCTGATCATGGAAATTATCTGAAGGGAAGCCTACAATTACCAGCTTATCGGAATAATCCTTATATAACTGTTCCAATCCTTTGTATTGCGGAGTGAAGCCGCATTTCGAGGCAGTATTGACAATCAATATATATTTCCCTTTAAATTTTGAAAAATCAATGGTTCCGCCATCAATGGAGGCTATTTTAAAATCATAAATGCTTTTTGCCATTATTTTTTTGGGTTTAAGGTGCATAAGGTTGGAATTAGTAGTAATGGCAGCAGTATCTGCCTCCAATTGCTGTACGCCGGCAGAATCTCTAAATGACATGCTACATAACATACCTATCGCTAAAAGGCTAAATAAAAAGTATTTTTTCATCTTGATGATTTTTGATTTGAAGAATGCTTTTCAAATATACATCAAGGGCTTAATTTACGGTGTTGTAGCTTCCTTAAATTCATAGCAACCAATTGTAGGGGCTGATGGATCTCTCAGCCGACCTAATAAATCCGCAGTAATACCTTGAATTGGTTTGGCTGAAGCAATGACGGATGAAATGCTAAGTGGCTGAAAATCATAGGTGGAACTTCTGTTGTCCACCAAAGTGAAGGCCGGATCCACATTGAGTAGGCAGTTTGTAAATGTGCCTATGGAAGGAAGATTGACGGCTTTAATTAAATCATTTTGAAAACTAAGGGTGAACTGATTATAAATATTGTCCACTGCAAGTTCATCCAGAGCGTCATTATCCCCTGTAATAATACAATTAGTGGCGTTAAGAAGTAAAGGATCCTGATTCCCTTGCCCATTATGATCGGCTAAATATAACAATGGATTCGTATGGTAGATATAGTCGTTACTATAACCCGCAAGCGTCAGGTATTGCAGCGAATAGCTGCCTCCCATTGCCCTGATAGCCATACCTGAATTGTAAATCAGGCAATTGGATATGGTGGCACTGCTATGTCTGAAAAGCAATGCTTCCTTGGCACTTTGCATAATGATACAGTTATTCAGTGATATGGCCGAAGTGGTAAGGACATTAAAACCGGATATTGGCTTAGCGGTATCACTGATAGCGTTTACTGCATTGTAGAGGTGTACGAATGTCAAATGATTGTTTTTGCTGCTTGGACCGAAATTTAAACCCTGCCAGCTTCCCGGCATATTATTATAAGGAGCGTCTAGTCGGCTACCGGTCATTAATATCTGGGCTGCGCTATCTGCGCTACCCAGTGCCTCCAGCCGCCCATTAATAAGGATCCCCTTTCCCGCTTTCGTATAGATTTGAGCGCCTGGCTTAATTCGCAAGGTGGCTCCCTCGGCAACGGTAATATTGCCGCTTATAACAATAGGTCTCTGATCAGTCCAGGTTGTATCGTGGGAAATATTGCCACCTGGTAGATAAAAGGCATTTATTCCGGTTGCAGATAAAATGATTTTTCCGGTTTTATTTCCGTATTGATATTCAATACTATCCAGTACATCAAAGGGGGCGTCTTTGTCATGCTCCGGCAGGGTTACCGTGACAAATACATAAAGGCTGTCATTTTTTGCCAGATTAAGATTTGAAAAATCAGTCCCTGCCTGGCCATTAACATTGATTTTGAAGGGGGATTTGGAACCACCCGCCAGTTTTATGTTATTGATGGATACAGTCCCTTCACTACCGTTGAAGATTTTCACTTGTTGCGTAGGTTGTGGCTGTGTGGTAAAAACTTCATCAAATTGCAGGGAGTCCGTTTCATTGTATAAGGAAACAGTACTACCGGAAACGAGCTGATCTTTTTGACAACTTGTTGTAAAACCAAGCAGCAAAACGGTTAGCAGCAGTATGCACAATGATGGCCAGTTTTTTATTTTTCTCATTATGTTGGACCGGTGGTCTCTAAATTTATCAATATGCGTATTTCTAATGAACGTCTTTTTGTTGAAAAAATTGTTACGATATGGTATTAATGTGCTTCCAGCCAGTTGTTGCCTGTACCGATTTCTGCTTTCACAGGTACGCCTCCGGGAAGAGGCAGCGCAGATTCCATTCTTTCCAGGACTAAGGCTTTAACTTCCTCTAATTCATCTTTATGAACATCAAATATGAGTTCATCATGAACCTGAAGAATCATCCTTGATTTCAACATTCTTTGCTGCATTTCTTTATGAATGCTAATCATGGCAAGCTTTATCATATCTGCTGCAGTACCTTGTATAGGGGCATTAATTGCGACTCTTTCTGCAAAGCCCTTCACGGTAAAGTTGGCAGAATTAATGTCACGAATCCAGGTTTTTCTGCCCAGCAAAGTCTCCACATAGCCATTTTGCTGTGCCCGTGCTATGGTATCCTCCATAAACTTTGCAATTCCTGAAAATTCAGTTTTGTAATTATCTATAATCTCTTTGGCCTCTGTTCGGGAGATACCTAAATTTTGACCTAGCCCGAAAGCCCCCTGGCCATAAATAATCCCGAAGTTAACGCTTTTGGCACGGTACCTTTGTTCTTTGGTTACCTCCCCGATATCCACACCAAATACCTTGGCTGCAGTAGCCGTATGAATATCAGCACCGCTTTTGAATGCTTCTGCCATATTTTTGTCTCCGCTGATAGCAGCTACCACCCGGAGCTCAATTTGTGAATAGTCTGCACTCAGTAAAACGTGGTCGTTATCTCTTGGGATAAACGCCTTTCTGATTTCCTTCCCACGTTCTGTCCGCACGGGGATGTTCTGCAAATTTGGGTTATTGCTGCTTAGTCGACCCGTAACGACCACCGTTTGATTATAAGAAGTGTGGACTCTTCCTGTTTTTGAATTGATTAATTGCGGAATTGCATCCACATAGGTATTTCTTAGTTTGGTCAATTCCCTAAAACCTAAGATATCATCTGCAATCTGGTGTTGTACTGCAAGTTTGGATAATACATCTTCTCCCGTGGCATACTGGCCGGTTTTTGTTTTTTTGGCTTTAGGATCTAGCTTGAGCTTTTCAAACAGTACTTCCCCTAGTTGTTTGGGTGACGCTAAATTAAAATGTACGCCAGCTGCCTCATATACCCTTTTTTCAAATATTGCCGCTTCACTTTCAAGGACTTCTGAATAGTTCTTTAAAAAATCTTCATCTACCCTAATGCCTTCAAATTCCATGTCGGCCAGTACTTTTACCAGTGGCAGATCTGCTTCATAAAATACTTTTTCAACCTCTTTTTCTTTGAGCAGGGGTACAAATATCTCTTTTAATTGAAAGGTAATGTCTGCGTCTTCAGCTGCATAATCTGCGACCTTTTCAGCAGGAACATCCCGCATATTGCCTTGATTTTTTCCCTTTTTACCAATGAGTTCCGTAATGGATACCGGGGTGTATCCCAGATATTTTTCACTCAGTAAATCCATGCTTCTTCTGCCTTCCGGTTCAATAACATAATCGGCAACCATGGTGTCAAATATGTTACCGGGAAATTGTTGCCCATACCATTTCATGACCAGCAGATCATATTTAAGATTCTGTCCAATCCAGGTAATATCCTTGCGCTGAAACAAATCTGTAAATAATGCAACCTGGCGGTTTGCCTCCTTCTGGTCAGCGTCGACGGGAACATAAAAGCCTTCACCGGGTTTAACCGAAAAACTCATTCCCACAAGTTCCACATTATTGGGGTCTGTCCCGGTTGTTTCCGTATCAAAACAGATTTCATGGTGTTTACCTAATTTTTCCACTAAATCCAAAATTGCCGCATCTCCCTGAACCAGGTGATATTCATGCGGTGTATTTTCGATTGTTTTGCCTTCCATGGCAACCATTTCCGTCTCAGCCTGTTCTGGAAGGAAACTGTCTCCCCCGGATTTTGAAACTTGTGTTATCGATGTGCTGGATTCTACGATATTGCCAAATAAATCCCTTTGGACAGCCACCTGCACATCTACTTTAAAACTATCTCCTAATATGCGTTTACCTAAAGTTCGAAATTCTAATTCAGAGAAAACCTCAGCTAACGCTTCTTGATTAAAGGCACTTACGCTAAAGTCTTCTTCATGAAATTTGACGGGAACATCTGTAATAATGGTGGCTAGCTTCTTAGAAAGTATAGCACTTTCTTTCCCTTCCTGAACTTTCTTTCCTAAAGCTCCTTTGATTTCCTTTGCGTGCTCCAGGATGTTTTCCAGTGTATCATACTCTTTGAGTAGCTTGGCAGCCGTCTTTTCTCCTACGCCTGGAATGCCGGGAATGTTATCCACCGCATCGCCCATTAACCCCAGGACATCCACTACCTGGTCAACTCTTGCGATATCCCATTTTTCACAGATTTTCTCTGCGGTTAATATCTCCTCTTTTTTGCCCATATAGGCAGGTTTATAGATAAAAACATTCTCTTTGGTAAGTAATTGTCCATAATCCTTATCCGGGGTCACCATAAAAACCTGATAGCCCACATCCGCCGCCTGCCATGCCAAGGTTCCGATAATATCATCAGCCTCATAGCCATCGTATTCAATACATGGGATATTAAACCCATTAATGATTCTTTTAATGTCAGGAATTGAATCAAGCAGGTCTTCAGGCGCTTTCTGACGATTGGCCTTATATTCTTCAAAATCAGTATGTCGCTCTGTTGGTGCATGCGTATCAAAACATACCGCCATGTGGGTTGGCTTATATTTACTTAGGAGTTCAAGTAAGGTATTAGTAAAACCAAATTGAGCATTGGTGTTTTTGCCTTGGGAGGTTAGCCGAGGATTACGGATTAAAGCATAATATGCCCTGTAAATCAGGGCCATAGCATCCAGTAAAAATAGTTTTTTTTCCATGCCGCTAAGTTAAGGTATTTGCTGGTGAATCAACAGCTTTGGCACAAGGTATCCAAGTACTAACTATCGTTACAGAAAACCTCAAGATCATTATAATAAAAAAGGGGCGTCTGCCCCTTTTTTATTATAATGATATATATAAATATTTTAATGCCATTTTATAGCTCAATTTGAACACCTGCCATAAAATGAATAGGTGCCGCAGGGAAATAATATAAAAGATTGTTTATCTGGCCTCCTTCATATTCAGGATAGGTGGCCCCATTGGTATAATAAGTTGAACTAAACAGATTATACACCTGAAAGGTAAGTTGCATTTTTTTAAACCAGTTACCGCCTAGACGATAGCGGACTCTAATATCCTGATTGTAATAACCTTTTAGCTGCCTGTCATCATTTTGCGTATTATCCAGATATTGTTTATCCACATATTTTCCTTCCAGAGAAAAGGTTAATTGGCCGGTAGGATGGAAATTCAGACTGAAGCCACCTACGATATTTGGAGAATAAGCTATATCTGTATTTTTTTGTGTAGTGGCTATGGGGTCAAGTTCATTCCAATCTGCATCATAATTGGCATAATAGGCAGTATACTCTTTAATTTTGTTTCTGCTCAAGGCAACATTCGCACTTGCATCCATCCAGGTGGCAAAATTGTAACTCCCCTGCAGTTCAATACCTGCCCGGTAGCTGTTGGGAACATTAATCCGGGTGGCCTCCCCAACATCATTTAGTTTGCCTGTTAAAACCAATTGGTCCTTATAGCGCATATAATAAAGCCCGATTCCATAAAAGTATTTCGCTGTTTTTTTCTCGATACCCAACTCAAAATCATGTAGCTGTTCTCTTGTTGGTTGATGGGTGAGTCCTGCCTCGAAATCATCTCTATTGGGTTCCTTGTTGGCCAGTGCATAGCTTAAATAGGCATGGTAACCATTTTTGGTATATGAAATTCCCAGTTTGGGATTATAGAAATCAAATTTTCTTTCGACCAATAAATCAGGATGTCCACTGAAGCCTTTCATTTTATGCCATACATGACGGTACTGCATGTCTGCAAAAAGATGCCAGTTCTGCCCAAAATCATGCATCCATTTCAGATAGACATTTTTGTCGTATTTATATGCAGGCGTATTGTAATATTCATAATCCTGAGGGGTACCTCCGTTAGCGGTCCATATGACCCGGCCATAATGCCCGCCATCATAATTTGTCCAGGCTCCGCCCAAGGTTAATAAATCTTTTGTCTGCTTGAACTGTAAAGAATAAGTCTGTCCGTAAAAATAATTATCCAGGTATTTTCTGCGTATAAGATCTGTTGAACTATTATCAGGATCTATGGATGTTATCCCATAATCGGCATAATCCGCACTATTTTTATATTCTTCATAATAACCGATACCCCTGGTCAAAAATGAAGCGACACTAAAGGACCAGACTTTATTAAATGTGTGATTGATAAAGAGTTGGTAATGGCTCTGGGTATAATTATCGGTTTGATTTGGATAATAACTGCTGTCTTTTTCTATATAACCTAACTCATTATAGGTCGGATCATCTTTAATATATTGCTCAGGCACCCCGTTCCATGCCTGATAGGTTTTTTCCTTACCCGTTATAAAATTGAACCTGACTGTAGTAGATTTACCGATATAAGCTGTCGAAAATAACAAAGATTCCAGTTTACTTGAGGCACGGTCAATATAACCATCGCTACTGATGTGGCTAAGGCGGACATCTGCTGTAAACTTTCCATCGATCAAGCCACTGCCTGCTGAAACAGTGTTTTTCCAACTATTATAGGAGCCATAACTATTACTTAAAGTCGCATAAGGAAGTTCCTTTACTTCATTGGTGCTGATATTAATGGTGGCACCAAAAGCTCCTGCTCCGTTGGATGAGGTCCCCACCCCTCTTTGAATCTGAATCGAATTAACTGAAGATGCAATATCAGGCATATCCACAAAATAAGAACCTGAACTTTCCGCGTCATTATAAGGAATACCATTTAAGGTGACATTGGTCCTGGTCGCATCGCTGCCCCGGATATGAATTCCTGTATATCCGATACCGTTACCTGCATCGGAATTGACAACAACGCCCGGTGTCTGATTCAGTAAATAGGGTAAATCCCGTCCCAGGTTTTTTTCGCTGATTGCTGCCTGACTTATATTGGTTTTGGCAAATGGAGCATTGTCAGAGGCTCTGGTTGCCCGAACTTCCAATGGTTCAAGTGTAGTGGTGATGGATGGTAGTATGAATGTTTTTGCTAGGGGATTCTCTGCCAGAACTTTGATTTCTCTTTGGACCGTTTCGTAACCCACGGCAGAAAATATAAGTAAGTACCTGGAAGTATATTGAAAATTTATATTGAAATTTCCTTGATTATCAGCTATTACTGTGCCTGAATCATCCTTATTAACGGCCTTATATTTAACAGTAGTCCCTTCGACCGGCTGCCTGTCGGAATTTTGCACCCTTCCTTGAAAACGAATGTGCTGTGCCAAAGTAAAACCCGGCAACATAACCAATAACAATAGTACCGCAACAAATAGGACTATAAATGACCTTTGCATAATTAATTAAATGCGAACAGATTGACTTTGAGAGGGGACACACAGACAATATGCAGCGCATACAGGCAGGTGGGCGGTGTAGCCTTCCCTTCGCAGGCATTATCCTGTTCAGGTTATACGGGTTTAATCTCAGCTTTCCAGTTATGGAATTAGCACCCCGAGGAAAAATTTTCGTTGGCAAAGGTATGCAAGAATTGGATAATTCAAAAGGAATTTTAAAATTCAGATAAAAAGACTTTAAGCTTTCTCAATTCGGCTTGTCCAATTATATGAAAATGATTTTGTCCATCCTGACTGATACGGAATTAGCCTGGGACGATAGCACTTGTTGCTGAATGGTTAAATATGTTGTTTGTTGAACACCTCACTTTTTTTTCTGGTTATATTTCGATTGAATCATTTTAGCAATGATGCCTGTCCATCCTGTCTGATGTGAAGCGCCAAGGCCTTTCCCAGTGTCGCCATGAAAATACTCATGAAACAAAATATACTGATTGAAATCGGGATCATTTTGCTGTTTTTCATCCCCGTTTAAAAAGGCGCGCTTACCATCTTGGTCTTTTGCGAATAGTTGCAGGTTCCTCCCTGCTAAAAATTCAGCAATTTCCAGAATGGTCAGATACTGCCCGCTGCCTGTTGGACATTCCACTTTAAAATCCTCCCCATAATAATAATGAAAACGCTGAAGGCTTTCTATAATAAGGAAATTAATGGGCATCCAGATAGGTCCACGCCAATTACTGTTTCCTCCAAACATATTAGAATCCGATTCTCCCGGTGTATATGCAACGTTATATATTAAATTGCCTATTTTCAGAACGTATGGATGGTCTTTGTGGTATTTTGACACGGAACGCACTCCATAATCACTTAAAAACTCATTCTCGTCTAGCATCCTTTGCAGTATTTTTTTCATCCGGTGTCCCCTTAATAGGGAAAGTAAATGCAAAGTATTATTTTGCTCTTTCCATCTGGAAACAAGGCTGGCTAGTTCGGGTTTGTTTTCATATATCCAGTTCATTCGCTTTATAAATAAAGGGGCCTGTTGCAGACTGGCCTCATCAATTACTTCAACGGCAAATAATGGAATAATGCCTACAATACTTCTTAGCTTCAGGCGAATACTTTCTCCGTATTTGGAATGAATCTGGTCATAATAGAATTCATCCTCTTCATCCCAAAGTCCGTCACCACCTGCTTTTACATTTTCCATAGCGTAGGCAATGGATAAAAAGTGTTCAAAGAACTTGGATGCCATATCCTGATATACGATATCTGTCTTGCATAGCTCCAGTGCGATACGCATCATATTTAATGCAAACATGGCCATCCAGGCAGTGGCATCAGATTGCTCTAACTGCACGCCATTTGCAACCGCATCATTTCTGTCAAAAACGCCTATGTTATCAAGACCCAAAAATCCACCCTCAAAAACGTTATTTTTTTCAGCATCCTTACGGTTAACCCACCAGGTAAAATTCAACAGTAACTTATGGTAGACCAGTTTTAAGAAATCGGTGTCAGGTTTACCATGATTTTTCTCATCAATTTTGTACACTCTCCAGGTCGCCCAGGCGTGGACAGGTGGATTAACGTTGCCAAAATCCCATTCATACGCAGGTAATTGACCGTTTGCATGCATGTACCACTCATGCGTAATAATTTTCAATTGGTTCTTCGCAAATTTTGAGTCAATCATAGCAAAATTCACTGCATGAAAGGCCAAATCCCAAGTGGCATACCAGGGATATTCCCATTTGTCTGGCATGGATATTATATTTAGATTATCCACATGTTGCCAGCCACTGTTTCTTCCCTGTTCCCTTTGTTTGGGAGGAGGAGGTGTTCCTGGATCACCCTGTAGCCATTTAGAAACATTATAATGATAAAATTGTTTTGACCATAACATGCCTGCCAGGGCTTGCCTTTGGATCAGTCTTTCTTCATCATTGGGTACTAAATCCTGCAATGAATGGTAATATTCATCCGCCTGTTTTACTCTTTGAAGGAAGATGTCATCGAAGTCTTTAAAAGGTCCGGATAACGGCGTTTTAGATAATCGAAAACGATATGTGTTTTGTGCACCAGCTTCAAGAGTTACCTGCATATGAATGGCCGCTTTTGTTCCTTTTGTATTGTTAATGGACTCTTTATTGCCATGAATGATAAAGTCATTGATACCATCCTTGACATATTGGCTATCATTTTCACTGGCATAAAGCTTCTTATTATTAGTTTCATTATCACAAAATAACAGAGCACCCGTGGGAGCCGTATAAAATTGATATTCACCCAGTACATCCTTAAATAAGGTTAACTGATGCAGCCCTGCATTTAAAATGGAAGGTTTATTGGGCTGCAGATCCCAGGTCCAGTCATTTCTGAACCAAAGAGTGGGAAGAATATGCAACTGGGCGGTGGTATCCGCACTTTTATTAGTCACGGTGAGCCTGATTAAGATATCCTCAGGCTCATTTTTAGCGTATTCTATCTGGATATCGAAATATCTGCCGTTGTCTAACACACCGGTATCCAGAATTTCAAATTCAGGATCCTTATGGGTCCTTTTTGCATTTTCCTCAAGAAGTTGTTCATATGGAAATGCAGCAAAAGGATACTTATACAGCATTTTCATGTAGGAATGTGTAGGCGTATTATCTAAATAATAATATAACTCCTTGACATCTTCACCGTGGTTGCCTTCATAATTACTTAAGCCAAAGTATCTTTCTTTCAAAATAGCATCCTTGCCGTTCCAAAATGCCCAACCAAAGCATAAATGTTGCATATTGTCGCAGATGCCTCCAATAGCCTCCTCTCCCCAGCGCCAGGCTTTAGATCTTGCCATATCATGAGTTGTGGAACGCCATGCATCTCCTTCTGCGCTATAATCCTCTCTGACTGTACCCCAGTGGCGATCACTAACATAAGGACCCCATTTTTTCCAGTTAGCTTCGAGCAAGCGCTTACCTTCATTCGTATTGTATACGGGCAATGGTTGTTTTGACCGGCTTTTAGTTGAATTGGATTGTTTTTTCTCCTGAGTGCCTGATGGACTTTCCTTTGCTTTACTATCTGGCTTGGAGTCTGTGGTTATTTTTGCTGATTTTGCCATGTTGGTTTATCTGGTTGTTGAGGTAGTTAAGGAAGTTGTCATCAATTTATTGAGAGGCTGGCCTTAAAAATTGTCTATTTTCTGTGAAAGAAATTTATTTAGCCATTCGTTCTGAATCCGGGAAATAATGTCATACCTCCATCTACAAATAAAGAGGCTCCGGTTACATAATCACTTTCATCGCTGGCGAGCCAGACGGCGGCCTTACCAATGTCCTCTGGTTGCCCGATTCTATTATAAGGAATAAGGGTCAATAAACTATCCAGCGCTTCTTTTGTACTCCAGGCATCTTTATTTATAGGGGTCTGGATAGCTCCTGGGCATATGCTATTGACTCTTATTTTACGGCCGGCAAATTCCTGAGCAATTGTTTGCATTAACAGATCAATGCCGCCTTTACTTGTTGCATAATTAGCATGTCCGGCCCAAGGTATAACCTGGTGTACGCTGCTCATATGGATGATTTTTCCTGCGGCGCATGATTTTTCAGCATCTACTCCTCTTCTTAAAAATTCCTTGATAGCTTCCCTAGCGCATAAAAACTGCCCCGTTAAATTAACGTTGATAACGGCATTCCACTGCTTTAGCGTCATGTTTTCAAAGGGGCTGTCCACCTGGATGCCGGCATTATTAACCAGAATATCAACTGTTCCAAAAGTTTTAATGGTACTCTCAAACATGGCAATTACCTGATCTTCCTGGCTGACATCACATTGACATATTATACCTTCACCTCCCTTTGATTTTATTCCATCAAGTATTTGCTGTGCCTCCGCTTTACCTTTTTCAAACGGATAGTTGATGACAACTTTTGCTCCTGCTGCAGCCATGCATTCCGCCACACTTTTGCCGATTCCACTGGAAGAACCCGTGATAATGGCTATCTGGTTTTTTAGTTTCATTTGATTTTTTTTAATGTGATTTTTGTCTAGCGAAGTATTCAGCCATTAGAGCTTTTTCTATATTACAAATAATTGTAATACAGGAGTTTATTAATTTGCCGATAAGGATTTTACACTCGCTTACTTAATCTCAATTTCGCAAAAAATTGCCACTGAGTACATTAAAAACATGTTATTTTTTTTATTTATAGGAATCCCCCGGTGCGAGGTTCTTATTTGAAAGATAAGTATCCTGAAATGAATGGGAATTCTTGACCTAAATTCTGCATAAAAAAAGCCGTTGTATATGCAGGCTTTGCATTTACAACGGCTTTTTTTATGTAGTTAATTCTTTATTTTTTTGTGGCCTCTATCAATTGCGACTTGTCCACGACTTTGACTTTATCTCCAGATTTTAGAAGTTTACTGACAGTGTCATAGGAGCCCGTAACTACCTGGTCTCCTGCCTTTAATCCACTTGTAATTTGGATATAATTTATATCCTGTATTCCTGTAGTGACCACTACTGGTTTTACTTTACCGTCCTGGCCTATGACAAATACCACTTCAGATATATTATCGTCTGAATTTTCCTTATTTTTTGTTGAATCCGTTTTTTTTGCAACGGAAGACTTTGCTGTGTCAGCGCTATTTAAATCTTTATTATCTCTGGTGGTTACCGCGTTAATGGGAACTGCCAGTACTCCTTCCTCCGTATTTGTTTCTATATCTGCACTCGCTGACATACTGGGTCTGAAAGGGAAAGGTTTGCCTTTGCCGATTAAATCTTTGTAGCTGTCCGGTTCCAATAAAATATGAACGAGGTAATTGGTTGCAGTGGTAGAAGCAGTGGCCGTAGCGGATGTGGCATCATTAGGCTGCGGATTGGCTATCTGTGTAACGACGCCTCTGAATTTGCGCTGATTATAAGCGTCGACCTGAACATTCGCTTTGTCTCCAATCCTTACTTTATGAATATCATTTTCCCCCACATTTACCCGGACCTCAATTTGTCCTAAGTCGGCGATTCGCATCATTTCTGTTCCCGTCATCTGGGCAGTACCTACTACACGTTCGCCTTTTTTAACATCCATTAAGCTGATAATGCCATCCATAGGTGACACGATGGTCGCACGTTCAACGTCCGTTTGGGCTCTTAAAAGGCTTGCCTGTGAACTTTGAACATTAAATTTATTGGCATTAATAGTGGCCTCAGCAGCATTATAGTTGGCTTTGGCAGATAAATATGCCTGTTCTGCTTGTTCAAATTCTGATTTAGAGATAACCTTCTGATCCAGTAAAATTTTATTACGGTTGTAGGCCTCCTGCGTTTGGTTCAGGGTGGCTTTTAATCCGGCCAACTGGTCTATCGCATTTTGAACCTGTGCTTTGGATTGTGCGACTACAGCTGCAGCCTGATCTCTTTGACTGGCGTAGATATCGGCGTAAATTTTTGCTAATACCTGTCCTTTTCTGACCGTATCTCCTTCTTGCACCGGCAGGTCTACGATTTCTCCGGAAATGTCTGAAGAAACTTTAACCTCAGTGACCGGATAAATTTGCCCCGAGGCCGTTACCAGTTCCGTTATGGTACGGTTCGCAGCTTTCTCTGCGGACACTTTAATACCTTCATCCTTACCAAATACCCCCATTTTGCTTAAGGCAATTAATAGAGCAATGATAATGACCAAAATAATGATAATCCATTTAAACTTCTTACTCATAGTATTTATATAATAAAGGGTCAGTTGATGAATGAGGCTTTAAATAATTGTTGACTGAATATTAAATAACAATCTAGAAAAGCTGTTTATAAATTTATATGGTTGAATTTATAAAATTCCAGAACTTTTAACCTGAAAATATATTCATAACGGGCGGCTACCTGGTTGATTTTAGCAGTATATAAATTATTTTGCTGAACCAGATAATCTGAGGCGGATAACATGCCATTATCATACCGGAGCTCTGCCAGGTGATATGCATATTGAGCATAAGAAGCTCCTTTTGAATTTGCATTAAATTTTTCAATTCCTGACTTTGCGTTGGTATAAGCTTTATAGATGTCCTGCTGTAAAGTTTGCTTGTTTTGTTCCTGTTGTAATTCCAGATTGGTGACATTTAATTTAGCCTGTTCCCAGGCGGTTTTGGACTGACGATTATTGAAAATCGGGATGTTCAAAGTGAGTCCGACAGCCTGTGAAAGGTTAATGTCAAAAATTTGTTTGCCATATCCCGCTTTGCTATAAACGGGTATCTGCCCCTGAGCCGTAGTGTAGTAATTTTGTCCGTTTATATTAACACTGCCAATAGTGTCTGTATAAGGAAAACTACCTGACTGAGTCATATAGGAACTGGCATAATTAGACCCAACAGATCCAAAGGCGGATAAAGAAGGGTACATGGATGCTCTCGCAGATTTTGCAGCATATTGGGCAGCCAGGATTTTTAACGAATCAACTTTTTGCTGATATTGAGTATTAAGTGCATTTTGGTAAAGGGCACCCGGTTCTAATTCACTTAGAGGCTCCAGTGGAATTTTATCGACATCCGGTAAAGAAACCTCAAATGGGGTATCCGCACTTAAATTCAATAATGCCAGCAATTGGAGCTTATTTTGCTCCATAGTGGTTTGGTTTGTAATATAAGTGCTACTATCTGTGGCTAGTTGCGCGGATAATTGCGCCGCATTCAGTTCTGGAAGAGCCCCGGCGGCGACTTGTTTATTGGTTAGTTCTAACTGATTGGTAGTCAGTTCTATTTGTCCTTTGGCAATATTTACCTGCTCTTTTGCCAATAAATACTGCAAATAGGCAGCAGCCACATTCAAGGTTACATCACTTTTAGCTCTGTTGATATCCTGTTGGGAAGATTCACTTTCAATTTTTTTACTTTTAATATCATTTTGGAGCTTAAAAAAATTAAATAGCGTAACCCCTGTCTGGAGGCCATAACTCTGGAATAAGACTCTATTGGTCGTAAACTGATTGGTGGTAGGGTCCACTGAACGGCCAAAATTATAACCGCCCTGGGTATTGAAATTTAAAGTGGGTATTTGACCGCTTTTTGCTTGTTTCAGGCTTAATGCATCCAACCTGGCCTGGATATCAGACTGTTTTACTGAAATATTATTATCAAGGGCATAAGTTACACACCTTTGCAGGTCCCAAATGTCATTTTGCTGGGCAAAAATTAGCATGGGGGCCATCATAAATACGACTACTAGCTTTAGTTTACTCATGTATTTGCTTGCATTTTGAACTTTTACAAGGAAAAGTTGGCCTTTTTTTGCCATTTTGCCTGAAATTGAAAAGCCTAGCAAATATAATATGGTTTTCAATCGATACGTACTATTTTTAGATAAACGGAAAAAGGCGGTCATGTACGGTAAATTACAGGCGCAATCCTGCAGAAATTCCTTTACTTCGCTAAATGGATTTAAAAAAGTTTTTAGACAGTAAAGTCGCTGAGTTTAACCAGCCTTCCTTTATAAAGGAAGATCCAGTCTGTGTCCCGCACCGTTTTTCTACGTTACAAGATCAGGAAATCGCCGGCTTTTTTGCTGCTATTTTTGCCTGGGGCAATAGAAAAATAATTATTAATAAAGCTACAGAACTATTGGAGCGGATGGACAATGCACCTTACCAGTTTTGCCTGCAGCATGAGGATCAGGATTTAAAGCGATTATTAGGGTTTAAACATCGGACCTTTAATGATACGGATTTACTGTATTTTGTGGAGTTTTTTCGCCACCACTATACATTATATGAATCGCTCGAGGATGCGTTTTTGATGGAACTTCCTGATAATGAGTCATTTTCAATGGAAGTGAGTCTGATTCACTTTTATCATTATTTTTTCTCCCTTCCGGATCTACCGTACCGGACCCGTAAACATATCGCAACACCGGAGAAAAAGGCAACCTGTAAACGGCTCAATATGTTTTTACGGTGGATGGTTCGAAAGGATAATAAGGGGGTTGATTTAGGACTGTGGAGTCGGATACCCATGTCTGGATTAATCTGTCCTGTAGATCTGCATGTTGCCAAAGTGGCAAGAAAGCTGGGACTACTGGACAGAAAACAGACTGATTGGCGTTCGGCTGTGGAGCTGACTGGTCATTTAAAAAAACTGGATGCTAAGGATCCTTCAAAATATGATTTTGCCCTATTCGGGTTAGGAGTTGTTGAAAAGTATTATTAATCAATACGTTATTTGAATTTTAAAAAGAAATCCATGGGTTGTCATACCTGTCTCTTTCTCTAAGTTAATTCGACTATCAGCTGTCTTAAGCCTTTAGCTTTGCTACCCTTGAAGCAAGGTGAAGGTTATAAATAAAAATTCCCGCTGAATAGACATTCAGCGGGGTTCCTTTTTTATATACTAAATATAATACATTAAAAAAAGAACATGAGACAAATCGGTCGTGTAGCAATGTAATTGACTACTCTTATTCGTTTGTAAATTATTTTAATCTGCTTTTTTCTTCTGCATTACTGCTTTGTATTGCTTTTGCTTTAAATGCTTTCCCAAGATTGAAATTATAGGTTAACCCTAATGTTATTTTTTGCTTTTGTTGTAGTTGGTCGAAGTTCAGTCGGAAATCGTTATAAAAGAATTTACCTTTTACTTTTGAGGTGCCAAAGATATCACCTCCTGCTAACTTTACTGTCAGTTTATTGTTAAAGAATTTCTTTTGAATAGCCAAATCTGTATTAAATAGATGATGAAGCACAGCATTGGCAAATATGATCTTATTCAGATAATAAGCGGAAGCGCTAACACTATAACCTTTACCTAGCTGAAAGATCTGAGAAGACTGTAGCATTGCAATATTTTCTTGCAAATCAAAAGCTTCTGCAATGGCATGCTGATTACTTAACTGCAAGGTGTTTTGAGTCATCCACCATTTGGTAATTTGCACTGGAACAAACGCCGTAAACATCCAGATTTTAGTGGCGCCGGAATTAATGGGTTGTTGCGTCATTTTTTCCGGATCATTTTTTTCCGGAATTATAGCGTTATTGATTACATCCTTACTGTCGGTATAGGCTGCCGTAAAAATATATTTGTTGTGTAATGTGTAACTTAACTCATATGAGTTAGTGAATTCCGGGGTCAGGTAAGGATTGCCTCTTCCTGAGGTGTAATTGTCGATATAGCTGATATGGGGGTTTAAGGAAGAAAATCCCGGGCGGTTAAGGCGTCTGTTATAAGATATGTTCAAACTATTGGTGCCCTCTTTATTGAGTTGTTTAACCAGATAGATACTTGGAAATAATGAAAAATAACTTTTGGGATTTTTTTGGATGCCTGCTGTATCAGAAAGGGTTCCGGTTAATGAAGTATTCTCACCTCTAAGACCCAATTGGATATCCATACCCAATAAATGGCCATTGTAATTTGCATACCCTGCCACTATGTTTTCTTTGTAATTGTAAATGAAGTTCTGATCTTCATTCGCCTGCCAGTTATTTTGATCCAAATAGGAGAAAAAGGCTGCGTTATGAATGGTCGTAATGCTGACTTTAGAGCCAAAGCCTAAGCTACTTCCATTTTTAAAGATTTTTTTAAATTTCCCATCTGCTGTAAAAATTTTTGCCTTTGATGGTGTCTGGTTTTTAAACGTGGTATCATTGACAAATTGATTGTTATTGTCATAAAAACTGCTGTTCGCTTCGTTGTTGGATTGTCCATGATTTAGTGTATAATCAGAAAGCAATGTAAAACTGGAACCGAGCGTGTCTGTAGTTATTTGATAATTTAAACCAATGTCATTATAATCACTGCGATAATTGCTAGGAAAATATCCTTTTGATGTTGAATTGTGCGATGGGTCATCTGGATAATTGATAAGCGTGGTGGCTTTAAATTGTTCAACATCATTGGAAAAGGAACCGGTATAATCAATTGCCAAATACTGTTTTTGGGAAATGTCAAAGGTGGCTCCTGTGTGTATCCTTTGATTTTTATCCCAGGAAATTCCTCTGTTTTGGGCAGAATAGATGCCGTCATCAGGAAAGCTTCTGGTTTGGTTCAGTTTATTAAATCCTTTTTCCCAGTTATATGCATAACTGGCGAAAAGCCCCAACTTTCCTTTTTTGAAATTTAACTGTGCTCCCTGCGAAGTTTCGGGATATTTTCCTTGGGCATAATTTCCGTATACAGAGCCATTGAGTCCTAACTGAGTTTGTTTCTTAAGAATGATATTAATCAATCCCCCAGAACCTTCTGCGTCATATTCTGCCGGCGGATGGGCAATAATCTGGATGGATTCAATTTCATCTGAGCGAAGAGAAGTTAAGTAATTGGTTAAGTCATCACCAGATAATTTAAGCAATTTTCCATTAACCATTACTCTGGTACCTGTCATGCCATTGACCATTATTTGACCATCTCTTACCAGTACTCCAGGAGCCAGTCCGATAGCTTCCATGGAGGATTTTCCCGTAGCTAGCGGATTGTTTTCTATATTCATGACCAGACGGTCCGGCTTTCTTTCAATCAAAGGCTTTTTGGCAGTTACAGACACGTCACTTAACTGATGTGCATCATGGCTTAAATAGAAATTGCCGGATGCTCCCGTTGTAATCTCTATTACCTGATCTGCATATCCAACAGCGGTGGCTCTCACTAGGTATTTGCCTACGGCTGGGACTTCTATGGTGAAATTTCCCAGACTATCTGTAATTTTTGAAGTGATATAATGCTCTGTGGAATCTTTCTGGCTGACTGAAATTGCACAAAAGGGCAAAGGATTGTGATCTGTATTTTGCACCGTACCTTTTAAGACATTCTGACCAAAAACGGTAGAAGAAGATATAAGAATGCTTGAAAGAATAATTATAAATGTTTTCATGGATAATTATATATAGCTGCTGCTATTATTATTGTCTTTAATTTTTTATTAAAGACGACCATTTGCTTAAAAAGGTTGCGTGCTCTTGAAAATAATTGTAGTGCAAATCTGATTTAAAACATTTAATAAAAAAACTGAAATTCGGTTAGTGGTCAATTCACTTTATAGGCGGTTGCATTTTATTGCCTGACGGTATTTGCTGTTTTAAAAGAACTTGTTTGAAATATACCGGCTGAAATGCCCTAAAACAGTGGGTTGTAGTTTGAGTGGTAAAGGGGAGGTTTAAGCGGCTTTTAGGCCATGTAAACGTTGGCGAAAAGGTTTTAAAAAAGGTGTATTGGTTTTTTTAGGTACAATTAGGAATTTTATACAATTAAAATAAGGATATTGAATGATTGGATTCAATGGAAAATTGTAAGCTATCATTACTATTTATAACAGGTTGTATTTTGATTGTCTGAATTGATAATGCGGACGATTTTTTTTCAATGGCTTTCAGTTTAGGGAAAATAAAAACAGCATGTTTTCCTAAGAAAAGAAACAGGAAAACATGCTGTTTTTATTAAGTGAAATTTTCTAGAACATACTTGCCGATGCAATTAATTCATTATTCACCTTTTGGTCTTGCCTTGCATAACTAAATCCTTTTTGGATAGCATATGCACCCACCTGACCTTGCTTATTTAATGCAATAAATGCAACCTGAAACTCTTTAGCTTTGGTGCTGCCTGTGCGACTAACAATACGTTCTACCGCAAGTTTACAGGCTTTGTCAGGGCTCAGGCCCTGGCGCATGAACTCGACAACCAGGTGAGTACCGGCAGATTTTATGACCTCCTCTCCCAGGCCTGTTGACACGGCAGCTCCATAAGCGTTGTCTACATAAAGCCCGGCGCCAATCAAAGGAGAGTCTCCTACTCTGCCTCTCACTTTAAAGGCCATACCACTCGTTGTACAGCTCCCGCTAAGATTGCCAGCCTGATCTAGGGCCAGCATACCAATTGTATCATGATTCCAGTCCCCGTTATCGAGTTTAAGAGGTG
>Ga0164242_10002620_pt1 | contig 20826 bp, 20 predicted proteins | sample OricomgcompostMG_FD_108783 | JGI IMG/M metagenome (GOLD analysis project Ga0164242, IMG submission 108783) | Miracle-Growth compost microbial communities from Emeryville, California, USA - Original compost - Miracle growth compost (MG) ... | reverse complement strand
TTTTTTCTGTTTTTTTTCTCCTTTCCTCCTTTCCCTCTTTCTTTTTCTTTCTCTCCCTCTCTTTTTCTCCTTTTTTTTTTTTTTTTTTCCCCCCCCCCCCCCCCCCCCCCCTTTTTCACCGTGTATTGTGGCTAGCCAAATAGCTTACCAGAGATAGCAAGCACTGGACCCGGATACAAATGGGTTTCCTGTGACATTCTAGAAGCTTTCACTACATCATACGGGAACTGGGCTTAGCCTTCAATCGCGTTCCCTTTCCCAGATCTGCAAATGAGGAAGTGAGATTGCCCATTAGTGAGTACGTGATACTTAGTACCATCGAACCAATTTAGGCACCGGTTCAATCAACGATAAAGCTTGTTTTGGTCAATAGTAAAGGTATATAGGAGGCGTTTGACCGGAACCAAATCATATTAATATATCGTTGGGGTTTGGGGGGCCTCTTTGGGAGTGTTATTGGTTCGACTATCAAACCGTCCGGGGCCCGGCACTCGCACAACACTGGCATCGAACGGCAAAACGGCTTGTGCCCTGCTTGACGAGCCCGCAATCGACGTGTATTTCTGAACAAGAAAATCAACACATCTCCCCTCCCTCTTTTGCACTTGAACATTGCATAGTTGCCGCTCTGTACAGTGCGTTGTTCACACCGGGTTTTTGTACACGATGCATCTGAACCCGATTGTTGCCATTTCGTTGCTTGCGCGGGGAATCCAAGCAAACGCAGTCCTGCGTTTTGGATGTTCGCAACTTGTAGTTGAGCGCCTTGACCCGTAAGACCTCCCAAGTAATATTACTACCCAGTGCCATACTTCGAGGATTAACCTGAACGCCGCTAGTCTCGTCAACCCGTCGGTTAATCCATCGCCACATGTTCACCAGGTATAGATTTCAGGATATGCCCATCGACGTCGACGTCGACTACCTACTAACTCTACAATAGATTGTCGGAGGAGTGTGTACAAAAAGCCCCTTGTGAGCACTTCGAAACTAATAATCCCTAGAACGCCTTTAATGCCTTTATCCCACAATCCGACGTTTCAGCGATTGCGAACTGCACCACTTGCAGCTTCAGCGAAGACTTTTCCAACTACTGGACTGCAAACCTGTACTTTAAAGCTCCGAATGGAACCTACCAACGTGTGCCTCAGGTCCCCAACAGATTCCTCGAGGGCGAGACCGGCGGCATGACCATATACTATACTTCTTCCTATGACAACACCAAGGTCACCGCGTTCAAACCGGTTAGTCTAGTCGTGTTAGCTAGGCATAAACTGCGATTAGGATTCTAATACTTCCAACCACCAGGGCTTCCGAATGTTGGCCGGACATGCCGACCAAAGGGCCGACGGGGGAATCACCAAATGGAACGGGATTTGCTTCCGGTGCTACAATGCCGAGAACTTTGGAGGAGACAATCTAGCTCCTTGTTCGGACCCCACCGTTGACAGTGTGGATTTTCCTAACAAGGTTTGCCCTGGTGGTATTCGCACAACCATCAGATTCCCCACGTAAGGGTTCGGGCCACTTGTTGTCGATTCCAACTACTAATTAATATCAAACCCATTTCAGTTGCTGGGATGGAACAAGTCTGGACAGCCCAGATCACTCCAGCCACGTTTCGTATCCTGAGACGGGGACATTCGAAAGCAATGGCCCCTGTCCTGCGACACACCCCGTCAAGCTTCCACAGCTGATGTTCGAGGTTATCTGGGACACAAGCTCCTTCAATGACAAGTCTATGTGGCCTATCGATGGCTCACAGCCGTTCGTCTTTAGCCAGGGAGACAGGTAAGATGGCTGCAACCTATAGATCGCGTTATTTAATCTTATCCCACTAACTCTGGCCTCTCCCTCTTTAGCACTGGCTACGGCCAACATGGAGACTACGTCTTTGGTTGGAAGGGCGATGCGCTACAGAAAGCCATGGATTCGAACTGCTTCGGAGCTACCTGTACTCAGCTCAAAACCCAGGCCTTCACCGAAGCAAACAAGTGTGCTATAGGAAAGGCCGTGGATGAGCCAGTTGACGGCTGTAAGTTGGAGCTAGTGTCGTTGTGAATCTCAGCCAAACTAACTAGTTCTTGCAGGGCTGCCAGTAATCCCTGGACAAGATGACGCACATGCTGTTAGGAAAGAACGGGAGTGAAATTGGCTGTAGTGCAGAGATGGATGCGCCCTATCATTTGGTTTGCGGCCCTTACTTCGATTTCGACTTACGGTATTGGGCTCTTGCCGGGGAGTTGTCCTAGACAGTGACATCCTCTTCATACTTTGTTGCTAATTGATGATTACCCTGACCCCAAGCGCTGATAGTGAACTATGCTGCTAACCCATTTACTTGACATGTCCATGACTTTAATTGAGGGAGTGGAACTAAATCTAGCGGGAGGTTGCTTGACGACCACATGCGCGTGAAGCCAACTGGTCATACGGCGCGAAGAGATTCTCCAATGTAAGGTGAGATTACCTTTCGGGGAAAATGATCTGTCGGCGAGCATTTCACGGTACCATCCTCCTAATAAGGGAGGTGGCCCGGAGTCAATAAATTGCATCCCGCGAGATGATCACCTTCAACTAATTTGATCCATCGGTCACTTAATTCATGGGATTGTCACGGATAAGGTTCCGTCGCAAACCTCCACGAGTGATGGAGTCTGGTAACGCAACCACCCCGTCTCCGTCACGTAATTTAGGATAGATCGGCCACAGATTCAAGCCACCGGACCGGCACGGCGGATTTTGGGGGATGGAGCATGACCAGTATTAGTCGACTGCATGGATATAGATAAGTAACTCAATATCGGATTTTCCGTGACGCCGAGCCCTGATCAATTGCGTGGCAATCCCTCCACCTGGACACTCCGCTTTCCATACGCGTCAAGATCTCTCAGCTCATGAACCTCAGAACAAAGTGCCATTTTGGTATCATAATGCTCCGGGCGACGATATCATTGCCTCGTCTCATAAGGGGCCCATAATCACCTATATCACGTCCTATACCGAGACCAACGGCGCTGATGCAGGCTGGACCAAGATCTCCCAGGACGGGCTCGACGGTGACCAGTGGGCCGTCGACAAGCTGATCGCCGCCAAGGGTAGAGCGGACGTCAAGCTGCCGTCCACCCTTCAAGCGGGGAAGTACCTGATCCGCCAGGAGATCATTGGCTTGCACGAGGCTGATGTTGCCTATAGCGAAGATCACGCCCGCGGCGCACAGTTCTACCCCAGCTGCGTCCAATTCGAAATCTCCGGCTCCGGCACAACCGTCCCCACCCAGGACTTCGTGTTTAACGGAGGTTACACGAACAAAACTCCCGGGATCGTATTCGATATTTACGCTGACAAGCCCGCCGTCCGCGCCAGGGCCGAGGGATATACCATCCCAGGGCCCGATGTCTGGGCTGAGGCTGGCGCGAACTCTTCCGCTGTTGTGGGCGGCCGTGCCGCTAGCCTTCGGATCAGAGGGCGCCAGATCAAGCAGGCCTAGATCCTTTCGAGTGCTGGATAACTTGCGGCGATGGCGGGTCAGTTTTGAGTGAGAGAATGCTACATACCTAGGTGTTTTGGAAATCATTGTTTGGTATACAGGTACATTCGTGTACTGTTGAACGCTAGGGCCACTAAGCGGCCCATGCTTCATATCGGCGCAGTACTCTGTAGTAGCTAGCTCAGTTCTAGGCCCTTGTCCGCAGGGCCCGAATACCACTACGGTTTCCCACATGTACACACAGCCGGCAGGTGCGCCAGTGGCAGGTGTCGTGTTAGTGAGAATTCTACGTTTTAATCAACAGCACCTATTATTGGCGTGGCCCTTGATGTCCATAAATCGGACTTCAACTGTGCCACGCTTGTTTGATTACTAGCTGAGAATTAGATGGTACTGGCTCCGTGAGTAGTGCTCCAATGTTCGAGACCGATCGTCGAGAGCGCGTCGAAACGGTGTGGGAGGCAAAGAATCCACCTCGGTGTTTGGTCCCTCGTTGACCCTCAAAAGTTGCCACCGCTGGGATGGGATGACCTTGTTAAATCCGGGTAGTATCCTCTGGGGTGTGATTCTGCGGCATGTGGCCTCGGATATCGGTGTCAAAGCGGGACTCGAATCGTGGTGGACGAGTCTTGAGCAATTTCAAGGACACAATACGTGCTCTCTCACGCTGGTAACGGGAATAAGGGAGTCGCAAATTCAAGCCAATTAAGTTCGCGTCCTATGATACCTACCCAGGATTATGTGATGCAGGGCCGAAATTGTCGGTTATCGCGAGTACACACTCTTTAGGTCCACGTTGGGGTTGTATCTGCAGGTCGATACCAACGGTTCTGTGTGGTGAAAAGCATGCTTCTCTTCGGAATTTGCAGATGTCGTGATCAAGCCGTGATCAAAGTCCGAATCACGACATCGCCGAAACCGGTATGCGAAGGAGTAGAAACATTCGCGATCATATCTTTAACCTCGACATATGTTGCATTCTAGACGGTCCTGCATTGTCCTGGCGTCGGATATAACATAGCAGGTTCAGCTGCGATGGATGACCTCGTGGGGGGTATATCTTCCACCATTCCTTGGCGTTTGCTCAGTGGTAAGGGTATTGCTACTCGACCGCCCTGCAGAACATCTACGTAAATATGCTGATCCTGTAGAATTCATTTTCTCAGTTCCTCGGTAACCAATAAACAAGTGGAGTGGTAAGCAGCATCCCAGCCACATTGCCAGAGCTTATTTCTAATTCTAGTTGTATGGTTGAGTAGATCTGGGTATAATGAGCAGCACGCAATATGTACAGAGCATTTCGAGATAATTACATCAACATGCAAGTAATTACTAATTACCAACCCTCCCATTGGGAGATGTGATATATGAGCAGAAGATGCCATCTTCAACTTTTCCTTCCCGCTGGTGCAATGGTCTTGCCACTCTCAATACATCCTTAGAAATCATTTTATCTAACGCGCTAAGAGAGGAGGGAATCCTAGATTCCTTAGAGTCTCAACCGGAGTCCTGAACCCTTCAACCCATAATGGCGTCAGCCGGGAGTATCGCCAAGCGCGATATTCCCCTCGAGACCGAATCTAACAGTGTTTCTGGAGTCAAGGGGGACACCGTGATTCAATCAAGCGAATTTTCGGGTTCTGAAGAAGAGGGACTTGATAACTTTAGTGACAATGTCTTTAAGGATCCAGCAGTTGCGCAGCACTGGCGCGAGGTGTACGAGAAGTCGAGTTATGAGTGCCGGCACGTCTTTGACCCGTCATTGACTTGGTCTGAGGAAGAAGAGAAGCGACTTGTTCGGAAACTGGATTGGCGAGTTTGTCTTTGGGCCGTACGTCATCCACCATGTTAGCATGTACGGCGGAGTGGGGATGCGCTAATGTGGTTCTCCTTCAGTGCATTATGTTCTTCGCCCTTCAGGTTGATCGTGGAAATCTTGCGCAGGCGGTTTCAGACAACATGCTTGACGATCTTGGAATGGACACTGATGGTCAGTCTTCTGATGCATTCTGTGCCCATGCTTGAAGTCGGGCGTGCTGACTCGAGAAGACTACAATTACGGCAACAGCATCTTCCGACTTTCTTTCCTTCTAGCCGAACTGCCATCTCAGCTCGTCTCCAAAAAGATTGGCCCGGACAGGTGGATTCCAATGCAGATGGTTCTGTGGTCCATTGTTGCCATGGCACAGTGCGCTCTGACGGGCCGGGCCAGCTTTATCTGCACTCGTAGTCTTCTTGGGCTTCTAGAGGTGGGTCGTTACTCTTGTGGCTCCAGCACTATCTCGTTCATCTAACACCTCGCTAGGGAGGATTTATTCCAGATATTGTCCTCTGGCTATCATATTTTTACACTTCTCGCGAGCTCCCAATCCGCCTTAGCTACTTTTGGACGTCGCTCTCTGTCACCGGTATTCTCACTTCGCTCCTCGCTTTTGCCCTCCTACATCTCCGTGGTGTTAATGGCTGGGGTGGTTGGCGCTGGCTATTCCTTGTGGAGGGCATAATCACTCTCCTTGTCGGCATTGCGAGTTTCTTCATGATGCCTGCATCGGCGGTGCAGACTAAAGCCTGGTTCCGGCCTAAGGGTTGGTTTACGGACCGTGAAGTTGGGATTGTGGTCAATAGGGTGCTTCGAGACGATCCCTCGAAGGGTGACATGCACAACCGCCAAGCTATTACGCCGAGACGCTTATGGGAAGCCTTGAAAGATTACGACCTTTGGCCGATTTACTTGATCGGCGTGGTTGAATTCATACCCACAGGCCCACCAACTGCGTATATCACACTCACCTTAAGAGGCCTTGGGTTCAACCCCTTCACAACTAATTTACTAACTATTCCTTACGTAGGCCTTCCCTCTGTTCCGTGAGAGATTTGCCTTGCATATGCTAACGACCAACAGAATGTCTTCCACATCATCAACCTCCTTCTTCTAACAAGGTTGTCGGATAAACTAAATGACCGCGGATATGTGTCACTACTGCAGGCTCTGTGGACACTGCCTTGTCTAATTGCTCTCCGATGGTGGCCGGGAGTAATGGTCGACAAATGGGGAACATATGCCCTCGTTACGGTGTTGACATCTTATCCATACGCCCGTACGTGTCTCCCGTTATCCGCACGCCTCCTTACCATTTTAACCGTGCATTCTGTAGACGCGATTATTGTTGGTTGGGCGTCAAGAAACTCGAACAATGTTGGCACACGTTCCGTCTCTGCTGCTATGTATAACGTAAGTGGACCTACATGCCTCCTTGCCTCAGCTACGCGACTTTTGGTTGATCGGTATTAACCCTATGCTTGGGACACATAGATGTCAGTTCAGGTTAGTAGCATCATTGCAGCCTACGTCTACCAAGACAGCGACAAACCTTTGTACAAGAAGGGCAACCAGAACTTGGTTATAATCAACGTTGTCGTAATTGGTGTCTTCTTATTTGCAAAGTTCTATTACATTCAGCGGAATAAGCACCGCGACAGGGTTTGGAACGCCATGACGGAGCAGGAGAGGAGAGACTATACTAAGAACACTCGACTGAGCGGAAGCAGGAGGCTGGACTTCAGATTCGCACACTAAGCCGTATGCAATTACACCAAATTTAATTGAGGGTGACAGGGGTCGCGCGCATCCTTAGGAGGCAACGCTGATTTTTTGTTACTATTCGATGCCTCTCCCAATCATGCAAACTAAGATTTCCAAGGAAGAGTAGGTAAAGAAAAATTAATCGACTCGCAAGTTTGCCAAGATGTCTCTCCCAACAAAATCACGCTACGCTGATAAAAAGGGTTGGTGTCAGCACTAAGCAGATTCCTCTATGTTTGGGCCAATGGCGACTTGTCCAATTGGCTCCATATTTAGAAACGAGATCAGACTGCAAACACGGTGTGGTGCTTGCTTCATCTCACCTCACATTCTAGTGTACCCCGGATTCTACTCACTCCTCAATTCCTTCACGTCTCCCCCGTTCGACAATGGGGTCTAGCGACATACCCCCGGCCGGCGTCCCCGATTGGGTCGTTCCGGCATCCACAGGTCTCCTCGGCCTCGGCGTCCTATTTTGGGACGCGACGTACATCCTCATGACGCTGCGCAGCCTGCGCAGCAAGTCCTACGGCATGCCATTGCTGGCGCTGGCCCTAAATGTCTCCTGGGAGATTATATTCGCGTTCTACGTTGCCGAAATGCCTCTGGAGAAAGCCGGATTTGCTGTCTGGCTCCTGCTGGACGTGGGCTTGGTGTACACGACCATCGTGTTCGCGCCGCACGAGTGGCATGCAAATCCGTGGATTGCGCACTGGATCGCCTGGATTTTTACCCTCATGGTAGCCGTTGGGTGTGCCGGGCAATGGACGTTTGCTACGTGGTGGCTAGCAACCCCGGGTGTCGGCCATGGCGACAAGGCCGGGAAATGGTTTAGGGGTGTCGAGGGGTTTGACACGACGGAGCTGGCGTACTGGGCAGCCGGTGTGGCGCAGGTAGCCGGTAGCGTGGGCTCGTTAGCCATGTTGCTTGTCCGGGGTCACTCGGGAGGCACTAGCTACTCGATTTGGTGAGTTTTGATCATTGGAAATTAACTCTAGGGTTACGAGCACTCTACCTTCCTAACTCTGGACATGCTGGAAACCCCCCTCCCCCCCAACAAACCTCGACCATGTAACGAAATACACACATAGACAATGGGCTGACATGCTACTTAGGCTTTGTAGAACGCTAGGCACCATCTGTGGCATGATTCTCTGCAACGGTTTGCTGTGGTGGTACTGGCCCGCTGCTCATGGATACTTTTTAAATCCTTTCGGGATTTTTCTCAGTGGAACAGCTCTCATGTGCGATATCATCTACCCTATCGTTCTTTCTCAAGTTCGGAAGACGGAGATCGTACTAGCGGACGGACGATGCGTTGCTGGGCCGGGGTATACGGAGTCTCTCAAAGGTGGAAAGAAGGAGAGGTAACGTATAAGTATTATCTACGAGCGTGGATGCATCAGTTGTAGTGCGACCTCAGCGATGGACAGAAGCTAGGATATGTCATTGGTTGTTCTCTGGCCAGAAACTACTTGGACACGTCTCGCCCCGCTCGGTGCAACTATCACCTCCACCCTCTTCAGAAGCTCGCCTTTCCTCTCATCAAACACTCACCTCCTCACCTGCTCCAATTTTTCTATTTTTTCTATTTTGGTTTTGTATCAACGTTTACGTGTATATAAAATTCCTTCAAGGGGTCTGCGCGGTTACACAGGCAATTCGGGATCTGCATGCTCAATCGCACATATGCCCCATAGAGATGTGTCGCTAGCAGCCTTAGCTATATGCTCTAAAGTCCTTCACTCCTCCTCGATAGTTCACTTGAATGCCCTCTACATCATTTTGAGTTGTAGCTGCATGGACCCTGCGTCGGTCGTACTGTACCAATCACTGCGGGGCCAAGGCTGATGACTGAGGTAATGGGGTGTGAGTTTGGCGACAAGGCTACGGTCCCTACGATGCCGTAGAATACCAGGAACTTCACTAGCTATGAGGTAAACTACCCTAGGAGCGAGCGAAAAAGGTAGACATACTGCGAGAGAATACCATAGAGGGTTGTGATAACACGCTAATCCTCCCTTCACTTTTACTCCGTCCCCACGTTCCACGCCAAGGAGGATGCTTGTCGCCATATCTCTGGATGGCCTCTTATCTATTGCTACAAGATCTGTGCCAAAACTTTGCCGCTGTCTCTCGGAGTTTCGGAAGTAAGAAGCAAAGCAAACAAACGGGGCCCAGCATGTAGGTTATGACAGTCAACTTGTCACTATGGCCGAGGAGAATTGCTCCTTACAAGGGACTGTGTTCGAGGGGGAGAGATCCAGACGCCTTAGCTCTGTCCGCACTGGAACCACATAGCGTTAAACAGGCCTGGACTGCGTGAGGCCGAGCCATTATACTTCAGTAGGTAACACAAAGTGCGGCCCGGTGATAGGGCAGTCATCGGGTAATGGAACCTACCGTGATGACACCACGCTCGGCACTACAGACTTCGAGGGCCACCATTGTGGCCAATAACCGGATTATGTGTAACGCCGCCGCGAAGCTCCTGCTCGTTTTGGAGACCGTAAGGATAGTGTACTTACCTGAGAAACTCTTGGCGGTCGTTGGAGCTTGGTGAAGCCCGGCGAGCGGAGGAATGCGCGGCACGGAAGGGGTATTGTTAGGGACGTACAGGTCGGAAGTTATATTGCCTCGCGTGTAGTGTATGACTGGGGGTATAAACCATGTGAGGGGCTGGGGCGTAGAATGCAAACTTTTACGCATTCGTGAAGAGTGAGTCCGAGGTGGGCCGGCGACACAGCACACCTGCGGTAAACTGAAGAATTGTAGGCGCATTGCGAGCCCCCAGTAATCCATCTCGGTCACAACATCGTATCCTCCACTTAAATAATACCGAGAGAGGCCCTTGAGTATAGTTGATAATTGCATGTTTTGCTCGACGCAGGAGAGATCTCCAACTCGTCGCTGGGGTGGTGGAGCTGATCCAGGGGTGCTTGGTTCCCAAACTGCTTAGGGATTAGCGCTGTAAGCACACCGCATACCTTGTCACCCTACCATACCCAGAGACTCTCTGGCGAAGATGTTGATTGGCGGACATGGAGACAATCAAACAAGAGTGTCGTTGGTCCTGGAAATATAACATCCCACAGCCCCCCGAAGTACGCGCCTCTGTAAGCTGTCGGCATTTTCAATTAATTTAAGCTCTCTATACGTATAGACTATTCGACAAGCCCCCACACAGGAGGCGACGCGGGTTGCAAGTCGTCGGCGCCGACGCGATGCCGCGGTTGATTGAGGTAAGAGAATATGCATCAACCGTGTAGTGAGTGGCTCCCGGATGGTGGTCGTGGCTGACACACTCGCCAGGCACGGGGCCCTGAGGATGACTGGACCGGCTTGAAGGACCCAAAGGAAAGACGGAAGTTGCAAAACCGTTTGAATGTCCGGGCACACCGTGAGTTTCACCCGACTTTATGACGAATGATGGGAGACGCGTTGTTCGAATTGCTGCTGAACACAGCACACTCAGGGAAACGGAAGGCGCAAGAGTCACGATTGAAGACACCCGCCGCTATGCAAAGTCAAGTTATACCACTTAGCGAACACCCGATGCGGACCCAATGGTCCTTTCTCCTGACGGTTCTGCCCCTTTCATCCCCGCTACTGACGCACAACAATGAAAATGACTGCGTTCAGCCTCGAGACTACAGCGGAATAACGACAAACACCTTTCCGCTATCTCTCGACCACCTCATTCCCCTAGTCCAATACAATCTACTGCGTGCTAGCGTCACGAATGCATGTCTTCTATCACTTCAGCACCTGATACCGCAGGGGAAATGCGGACCGGTCTGGAGCGGGATGCCCATGTTTCCTGCGCCCAAATCCGTCCCCGACTCCCTCGCGCCAACTCCCCTGCAGCTTAGTACTAAGCACGACGTATGGATCGACCTGCTGCCCGACCGGACGCTGCGAGACAACATCATCCGTGCAGTCAGCACGACCGACATCCCCAACCTCCAGCGTGACTTGACAGGAGCCATTTGTGAGGTCAAACATGGGAGGGAGTTCATCGGCGTCCTGGTTTGGAATGATCCTTGGTCCGCCCATGGGTGGGAGTTGAGCGAGGGGTTTGTGAAAAAGTGGGCTGGGCTCTTGAGCGGGTGTGGGGAGATGCTAGCTGCGACAAATCGGTGGAGGGCAAAGCGAGGAGAGGATCCGTTGGTAATTGAGCTGTAGATATGGATCTAGGGGCAGAAGAGCTGCGTATCTTTTACCGTACTCCTTTATCGTTGCAACTATCCGAACTTAAGTGCCCGACTTCGTGATTCCCAGGGAGCTAAACCATGTTTAAGGACCTACCCTAGAGTCGGTACCTACCCTGGAGTTGGAGCCTACCCGGGAGTTGACCTACCACGCCTCTTCATACGCCACCACAGAGTATACGTCTGGTAGACAAAATCTAAGGTAGGTACCTATAAAAGGTTTAATTAACCAAATCGCAGCCAAATGGTTCACGCCGAGCATGTGTGGGCGCCCATCTAGACAAGCATAACCACAGCTCTGAAGGTAATAAGCAAATATGTGTCAGAAGGCCTCAGCTCTCTCCCACTTTTTTTTCACTGTTCGATGCCTTCCTTTCCGACCTTGGTCGGCAGCAAACCTTGTCTATCTCTATCTCTCTCACCTTGGCCTGCTAACTAGCGGGAATGGTCTTGGACCTACTCACCTAGGAATATACCGAGTCGTTCCATTTCATCCGTGATTTGTCTTAATGACTGGGACTGACCTCCCCCCCGGTTAACGTACGGAAATAGTCGGCTCGGGATGTTTGCCGAGATATCTATCGTCCCTCCGTCTCTTCTTCATCTGTCCATTGTGGACCGGGTGGCTTACAGATACGGCGGAGGTGGCGAGATTGCGACTTCTACTCGGGATAGGAAACATAACGCCCTTTTATCACACGGAGGTTAGGTTGGGAGGTAATTATGTCCGGATAAATCGTGGAATCTGCGGCATCAGCTCGACAAGGCCCGCGTTGGTAATTCAGCGTGGCCCAAGCTTCAGGCGTTCAAGAACACGGTGTCACGAGATAAGTGGGGCAAAACACCATCAACATTCTGGGACCTGTTCCCTCATCTGACATCAACAACCTCATCAAGACCAACCCCCGACCCATCAGAAAAGCCGGCTTTTGTTCTAAATTTGCTTGCTATGTTGTTCGAGTCGCTACTTGAGCCTCTATTGGCCGTCGCCCAGCTTGGAAGATTGCCTATAAATACTGCGAATGCATCCGCGTTGACTACCCCTTATGTCCTGCCGAAGCTCCCCTTTGCTTATGATGTAAGTAAGACACAAGTCCCGCATACCTAAGGTGCCTAGTTGAGCCCGCCCGGCGGAATATTCGGCCTTGGAATTGATGGTTGGAGAAACCTCTGCTATCCCAGTGGATCCCACCGCATCCTTCCTTATTGTTACTTACTCCTAATTCAACGCTGGATAGGCTCTTGAACCTAGCATCTCAAAGCAAATTATGGAACTGCACCACACAAAGCACCACCAGACATACATCACAAACCTCAACAAAGCCCTCGAAGCGTCCGTGGCAGCGCTCTCCAATGGGAATATCGCGGACTACGCTGCCCAGCTACCAGCTATCCGTTTTAACGGCGGCGGGCACATCAACCACTCATTATTCTGGCTCAACCTAAGCCCATCATCGTCCCCAGACGCGTCACCCGACGTGGCGCCGACCTTGCAAGCCGCCATAACTGCTACCTGGGGCAGCTTCGACGAATTCAAGGTAGCCTTTACGGCCGCGCTTCTCGGTATCCAGGGGAGCGGGTGGGGCTGGCTCGTCAAAGAAAACGGCACCGGCGTGTTGCGCATCGTCACCCTAGCTAACCAAGAGGCTGTTGTTGTTGGAGATACCCCTATCCTGGGAGTTGACATGTGGGAGCATGCGTACTACTTACAGTACCTAAATGGAAAGGCAGCGTATGTCGAGAATATGTGGATGATCATCAACTGGAAAGTGAGCGAGGAGAGATTTATAGGTGCTAGGGAGGATGTTTTTGCTAGTTTGAAGGCTGGCATGTAGGCCCTCACCACCGAGGTACTTCAATTTAGACGGTGACGACTAGGATAATTTCGGCCAATCGACAGCTGGCCGAGCGGCCTTTTCTTTTGCTAGATAAGGTCTTTAATGTTGTTTCTTGGCCCAACTAAAGTACCATGAAGTACCAGAACACGAGTTTTGTGTCAGGTTCTTGCCTAAAACGCATAGCCTAGAGATGTCATAGCCGCCTGGCTGTACAATACCACACCTTTACAAGACGTACTGTGGTGGATTAGCAACACACCTAGTTACCGCTATTTGAGTAAGGGGAAACGCTCACTCTAAATTCGTGATTCTCTCGGTCAGTGAGATCCATGAACTCGCTGTTCTCTATGTGCTCTGCCCCAGCGAACAAACGATCCCTCCGCTTGTTCTCCCACTTATAGTAGAACATCAACACGCCGGTAGCGGCAGCAGCAAACGCAGTCGTGACTACCATCGCCACTTTGGCTGGGATATATGCCGGCTTGTCCTTGTCGCGGAACGTTAATGGGCCGATAATGTTACCCAAACCTACACATCGTGCTAGTGGTTAGAGCGCAATCACCTTACACCGAGTATCCTCACTTACAGAACGCGATGAGCACCAGCGCATTCATCGTCACTTTCTTGGTGTGCCCAGCATAGTTCGCACCGGCATACGAGTACATTAGCGGCAACGAGGAGCCAACAAAATTGGCCGCGTAGTTACCAACCATCTTACCCGCCACATAGCCGTCGTCGGGCAGGAACGCCATCAGCGAGCTGCCAAGGAAACCGAAAGAGAGTAGTATGATGATAAAAGGGCCACGGATGTTGAAGTGCCCGGCTAACCAGGACCCGCCGATAGTACAAATACAAGCGATGGCGCCTGAGGGAATGGATAAAAGAGCTGTCTCTTTAGAGGTAAATCCAAAACCTTTTATCGAGGTAGCTTGGTAGCTGCTGATGAAACCGTTGGGAATGTTGGCAGAGACGACAATGAGGCCTAACAACATGGTTTGGGGATCTCGGAAACACTCGTACACTTGATGACGCTTGAAGTGCTTATTCTCGACTCCGGTTCGGTTGTCGCGTAAGCGTTCGATCGCCCAGATTTTCTCGTCTGCGGAGAAGTTGGAAGCCATGGGATTATCCGGCATGAATAGGATAACCAGGATGCCCACAACGACGGTCAGCAGACCGAATATTAGGAACATGATTTGCCATGACTTGAACTCGGCACCTGTATAATGCTGGAAGCCGAAGGACGTGACGGCCCCTACCATCTTTGCAACACCAGTGCCGACGTACCAGAAGCCAACTCGAGGGGGCTGCTCCTTTCGAGTGTACCACATAGAAGTTATTAAGATTAACGACGGCGCAACCGCAGCCTCGAAGCATCCCAGGAGGACTCTGAGAGATACGAGACCGGCCCAGTTGTGAGCGGCCGAAGTGCACGCTACCATGATGCCCCAAAGACAGACATTCGCTCCAAGATACTTCGCCGTAGGGAGACGCTGCATCAGATACCCCGTGGGAAACTCGAATGCTAGATAGGTCACATAGAAGACGAGAGCTAGCTGCGAGTACTGATCACCACTAATGCCAGTGTCCGGCTGAAGTCCCATAACATTTGCATAGTTGACTCGGGATGTGTTAGCTAGTCGTCCACCCACGCCAGGTTGGGAAATCTGACAACTGCACGAGCTTACTAAGCGTTTTATCAAGGTATTGAAGGAAATATACTGTAACTAGGTAACAGTCAGTAACCCTTCCGACGTAATGGATTGGGTCGGCACAGACACATGAGTGGTACAATCCTGAAGTCGATCTTCCGAAGGAGGCGTTTCTCGTCATCACGTGACATAGGAGGCGTAGATAATGCATTACTAATGAACTGCAGCGCCGCATCAACCTCTTTAGTTGCTGGCTTCTCTGGCGGAGGGCCATCCTGTGTAATGTATTCTGGTTTTTCTGCCATACTGGAGGTCGCTCAAGAGCTGGCTTTGAGGATTATGTTGTTTTGTGCTCGCCCCGATGGGTAGGTAGTCTCAACAAAACCGTGAGTCAGGTTGGGCATAAAGTGTGGGTGGGAATCACGCTTAAGTGAACGTCGGACAAGCCTCCTTGGACAAAGGTCATGATTTATACTGCGGAGGGCTGTCACTTTTCCCCTTGTGTTTGACGCGTTCACATCCAGCCCGGCTAAGGCACCCAAGCCCCACGGCCTGGGGTAGGGGCTGGGCGCGCAATTCCCATTGTGATAAGAAATGCAACGGGTTTTGGGTAAGACTACCAAACAAATTAGCGCGATAGAGACCAAAGGCTAGCTACTATTCGAGAAGGTAGTCGTTGCCGGACGGCTTTCGGTCTGAGATGGGGATGATCTTCATATTATGCAGCCACTCTATTGGGCTTGTTCCAAGTCCCCGGATCCGCTATGAGGGGAAGCTGGGAATGCGGGGCAATCACTCCGGAATCCGACCACGGAATGGAGTTCGGCAATAATATGAAGGCAAACAAATCGGCTGGTTGCCGAGATATGAGGCCTGCTGCCACGAGGTCGGTTGACTTGCTTCCGAGTGTTGTTTGATGGACCATGGCCCCGTGGAGGCTGCCAAGCCCTCTGCAGAGGTCGTACTCACACTCTTGGTTCTATCCGCTCCGCTCGCCCTATTTGGCCCAGTGCCAGTGGGAAAGAATGCTTAGATCTAGAAACTTCCAAGGTTGCCTTCGGACTATTTCTCTAGAACGCCACATGTCTGGCGTTTAGCCGTCCACAGATACGGGCTGCCTTTGGGGGAGACCCTGCTCGAGTGTGGGCTCTCGGAAATGGTTCAGTTTCGTCATGACAGAGGATAGACAAATATAAGACTACAGTCTTTTTCGCGCCCGATTGCTACCGGATTGACGCGATATCCACCGGTGGTAGTGACAATTAAACGTCTTTAAGCAAGACACCAGTGCCAGACCCTTTATCGGCGGCAGGTGGTCGTCAGTGGCAAGGTAAATTCCAATAAATGCTCTCCTGTCGAGACTGAGCTAAGACTTGCTGCAAAAGCCTGTTTCATACGGAGTCAGTTAACCTCATTGGATGATAGGTGGCCGGAAAAGGAGGCACCGCCCACTAAGAGACGGCGAGATAGCGTCCCAGCTACCCGCCTTCTCACTCTCTTGGGCACTAGTCTAGGCCTGCTCCATCATCTGGTCCGAGTCTCCAATCGCAGATTTTAGTTAGATCGAGTAATGGGCATAGTTAGTGATTCGTGGCAGCTTTGGAGGAGGCGAGCAGAGAAATTGCTGAGTACCACATATTTTCTTTTTAGAGATTGTGACTGAATTTTAATAGGGTGGTTTCTAGAGTAGAAGGGATTATATCCATTCAGTACTATTAAGATTCAACTAAAAGATACAGTCTCTAATTTACACAATTCTCATCCAACGGGATAAGTATCTCTTTCCCAACCGTTGATTTATCACTACCTAGATTCTAAGGTCTCAAAGCTTTGGGTGCTGAGTTCATTCTCGACTTCGTAATACAAAACTCCATCGCGGGCATTTTGGTCAAATGTTGGACAAGCTCGGGGCAGACCCCCCCGACAGGTTGTCTACTTGCCAACGCGACCGACAGCGGGGATTGCGGAATTTTAAATAGTAGTGCAACTTTCAATCGCAAATGAACCCCGCCTGGCTTCTCTACTAGACCACGCGTCTTGGGGAGGTATCTAATCCAGACAGCTCGACCCAACTACTAACGAGATGATATGGATGCAGGAAGGAGCGCCCCGTTCAGCGGGAATTTTGGTTTCTATTGTTTGGCTACTAGATAACGAAACGTCGATCCGTCCTTCAAAGACTCCCGCCCCTTAGGAACAACCATCGCTTTGTTTCGTCAATTCCCATCGTCGATGTGATCAGGATTTTCCCGAAGGAATCAACGTCGTCTGCTCTAGCGTCTCGAATCACATCCGACATACTGTGTATCATTGCCCTTTAGCATCTAATATCTTTATAAACCCCATCAGGTAAATGCGGTGTTCGAAAATGGAGCCACATGAGAACTACTCAGTGACGAACATTCAGACATGCTACTTACTTCGCATTCGTGACCACAAAGTGATTCTTCTCCTTCCAAGCGATCTCAAAATCTAGAGAGTCCCCCGCGCGCCATAAATAGGCAGAAAGCGTCCAGGAGTGACAGAGATACATTTTCGAGTCACACTGTAAGGGTAGGTCGCCTCTCTGGACGCGGTACATCTGCAACGTGAAGAAGGTGATGAGGAATGTCCGCCTTGCGGATTCCTGGAATATCCATTCTTCCCAGAATTCCCGGGTTGCTCCCAGTGAGGATAGATTCAAAGGTCCGTCGGCCTCCTGAGTGGTCGGTAGGCACGGATCGTCGAAGCGAATGTGAGCCAGTAGCTCCGTGACGGCGGCTTCAAGGGCCGAGTTAGTCCTTTCAGCCGCACCGCGGGCGCGGATATCACCATCATATAACCGAATTATCTGGTACAATAGGAGGGCGTGGGTGCGAGCGAGGAGGTCGAGGCGAGAGTTGGGAAGCGGGGACGAGACGAGTTCTTGGACACGACTTTCGATGGTTCGCATGATCACCAAAGCGTTGACGTGATTTTTTGCCACGTAGAGACCGCAGCACGCAAGGGCGTCTAATAACCTCGTTAACAGACGCGCTGTTCTTATATCGCACGGAGAGCTACTAACCTTGCATAGATCGGGGCATACGATCTCTGTAGAGGTGGGGATGGCACCACGGTGTTTGGTTCTCGAACACCATTGTCTTAGGCGATGCCACAATTTCGCCGATGGCGTACTGGAGCCTTGTGGAAATTGCTCTAGCGGCGGCATCGACGGTGTCTCGTGACCTGGACGGGAACACTGGCGATGATGGTAGAGGGATGACCTCAAGCTGCGAAGGTAGTGGTTGCGTGGGTGAGGCGAGCATCGTGTCCAATGTACCTCCCGGGGAGTCGATAATGTAATCCTGCATGCTAAAACCAGGGTCGAATGGCGGAGTAGAACCCTGCAGGGCGGGTGGAACTGTAGCTGTCAAGGCCATCTGCTGCACGAGATCCAGTCGAGGGCTCCAAGGGGCTATTTGCAGGGGCGCTTCCCACTCTGCCGCCAGGGGGCCCCCCTCCGCAGAGACTCCCGTTCTATTAATCCTTCCTTTACCCACTGCCACCGGATACCTGCATTCCAACGTCCGCTGAGTACATCTCAAACAGGCCGGAAGTCGCAGGTCGCAACGACGCTTGGCCTTGATGCAGCTCGTACATGACTTCCGCCGCGGTGGTGGGTTGGCGCGCTCTGCCGAGGAGAATGACTGAGGCATTTTGCACGAGGAGTTAGTTGTACATGTGTGGGACAAATTAGACGTACGGATCGTGGCCTTGAGAAAAATGGCACATCTGAGGTTGATCCCAGGATTGGTTGCGGGCCCAAACGAAGTTCCACTTCCTAGGCCAGGAAAACCCCCGAGTCCTCGCGAGGTAGCCGCTAAACTCTCCGTCAAGTCCGGGGGTAGTGTGCACCGGTCGATAGTCCAGGCCAGAAATTGCTGGGCAAGACACAAGTTGAATCGGATGAAGTTGCAGGCGGGTGGAGCGGGGCTCCGCCTCGGCGGAACTCCGCCAGCTGACGTCGCGTGGATCGACGGCGTCGACGGTCAAATTTATGGTACCCTAACCTCCGGGATTCATTCATCGAGCAAAACGGGGTGGGCGCATGTTATCAAAGAAGAGTCCTAGATCCACTCATTTTTTTGTCAATGCTGCTGGCATCTGGGCGCACAACTTTGCGGAAGTCCGCTGGTCGGTGACTCCCGCTCCGACCGTAGAGGCGACTGGCAGCCTGAACTTAGCAATCTAGGGGACAGCTCGGCATTCGAAACAGAACACAGTCCTCCCCGGTACCTGTCTATATAATAACGTCAGTAGCACACCCTTGGGCCTCCCTCATCCCATCTTCCCATAAGCCAAATAATTCTTGGGCCCTTCATAATCCAACGTTCATCTCATCCACTGGAAGGCCACCACCAAGTTACTAGCTCAAAGCGGAAGAACCATCCAGCTTCCCTTGCACGTCCTGAATAATCAACATGGCACCCACTACAGCTACCGCTTTTGTCACCTCTGCCACTGGCACTCAAGGACAGGCCGTTGCGCGTCAACTTCTCAGAATTGGCTGGGCCGTCCATGCCACGGCCCGCAACATGGATGCTCCTATCGTGCGTGAGCTGCAAGGACTGGGTGTCGAGTTCGCCGCCGGTGACTGGTCAAATGAGACCGCCCTCACTACTGCCATCACGGGTTGCTCGCACCTCTTCCTCAACCTTATCCCCAGCATGGCCGCCACCTTCAGTTCTGAGGTGCCACATGCGAAACGCATCCTAGCGATTGCCAAGGCCTCAGGTGTCAAGCACATTATCTACTCGAGCGGAATGTCCGTCAGCAACCCGGAGGAAAGGGAATTCTATGACCCAAATAGTCTGGTGGCGAAGGCCCTGGGTTGGAAGAAAGAGATCGAGGGACTCGTCAGGACAGCTGGGTTTGAGACCTGGACTATCCTCCGTGGCGGCTTTTTCATGGCCAACTTCCTTCAGCCCAAGGTTAGGATGTACCCGGGGCTGGTGGAGACTAGCACTTGGACCACGGCGATGCAACCGCAGACCCGAATACCGATCGTGGATACAGACGATATTGGGAAGTTTGCAGTCGTCGCATTCTGTGACCCTGCAAGGTTTCACAAGAAAGAGGTTCCTATCGCTGGCGAGGTTCTAACACCAGATGAATTGATGCAGCAGCTAGGGGAGGCTAACGGGAGAGACATGCGCAATGTTTTCTTGACGGACGAAGAGATCGAAGCGCAGAGGGCCACAAACATATTCGTGGCGGGGCAGCTGATGTCCAGAGACCTGGATAAATGTGTTGACCTCGAGGAAACCAGGTCTTGGGGTATTCCGTTGGGCACTTTCAAGGAATTCTTGAAGAGAGAATCGAAAGCCGTGAAGGAGACCTATCCCTGACCGGAGGACTTGCTGAGTCCTGAAACGGCAGTACGTTCCGGTGTTTTTCAAAAGTACCTGGGTATACAGGAATGTAATTCCTTTACTTTATCAAGATAGCACAAAATTGTCTGCCGTATGTAGACCGGTCCTTTTCTGGATCCTCCAAGCCAAAGCCAACACCATATAGCTTCCACGTTGTTATAGCGTGTTCTTATTCGCCGTATGCCAGTTGTCTTCACCGTAACAATACTTCATGGACAGGGGGAAGCTACCGTGAGCCGCCGCCAGGTATTTCATGCACCCAGTAAATGACCTCTACATGCCTAGTTCAAATTAGGACACCACTCGATGCCTTCGTCTTAGTCTATTCTTTTTATCCTGCTAGCCGTGGTCACACCCATAATCAAATTATAGTCACATCTCGACAGCCGGCCACCAACTTCTTCTTCAGAACGCACCTTAGACCGGTCTATCATGATCTAAAGTCTGACCCAGTAAGATTTATTTACCGAGCTAGAAGCGGACGGGGAATCAAGTACGGGGTTATCGTCGATATCCGGCGATGTACGGGGGTCTATATAGAGCGTCAACCTACTTTTGCTCCAATAGGAGCTCGCGAAGGAACGTAACCCCAACGACTTAGAACACGAAGACTTGACCATACCAGGACTGTCATACATTTCACTTTTATTCGTTCGGTC
>Ga0164242_10002619_pt1 | contig 20828 bp, 20 predicted proteins | sample OricomgcompostMG_FD_108783 | JGI IMG/M metagenome (GOLD analysis project Ga0164242, IMG submission 108783) | Miracle-Growth compost microbial communities from Emeryville, California, USA - Original compost - Miracle growth compost (MG) ... | reverse complement strand
GAGGACTATGCGCCGCTGTCGGACATCATGGACTCGGTGCTGGACGAGATCGAGACGATCTCGAACCGGGACGCGGGCCTGTACGGCGTACCGACCGGCTTCGCCGACCTCGACGACCTGACCAACGGGTTCCAGGGTGGCCAGATGATCATCGTCGCCGCGCGTCCCGCGATGGGAAAGTCGACTCTTGCACTCGACTTCTGTCGGGCGGCGTCGATCCACAACAACCTCACCAGCGTCTTCTTCAGCCTGGAGATGAGCCGCGCCGAGATCACCATGCGCCTGCTCTCGGCCGAGGCGAAGGTGCCGCTCAACCACATCCGCAACGGCAACATGACCGATGACGACTGGAACAAGCTGGCCAGACACATGCCGGCGGTCTCCGCGGCGCCGATGTTCATCGACGACAGCCCCAACATGACGATGATGGAGATCCGCTCGAAGGCACGGCGGCTCAAGCAGCGCCACGACCTCAAGCTGATCGTGCTCGACTACCTCCAGCTGATGAGCTCGGGCAAGAAGGTCGAGAGCCGCCAGCTCGAGGTCTCGGAGTTCTCCCGCCAGATCAAGCTGCTGGCCAAGGAGCTCGATGTCCCGATCATCACCCTCTCCCAGCTCAACCGTGGCTCCGAGCAGCGCGCCGACAAGCGGCCGATGGTCTCCGACCTGCGTGAGTCTGGCTCGCTGGAGCAGGACGCCGACATGGTCGTCCTGCTCCACCGCGAGGACGTCTACGAGAAGGAGTCGACCCGCCCCGGTGAGGCCGACATCATCGTCGCCAAGCACCGCAACGGCCCCACCCGCGACCTGGTCGTCGCCTTCCAGGGTCATTACTCGCGCTTCGTCGACATGGCGCACTGACGCGCAGCGAGTGTGTCGAGATGCAGCGAACTTTGACTTTGCCTACGACAAGTTTGACTTGTGTGATTACGTCAACCTACGGCGGCTCAACGCGGGCGGAGCGAGGTGACGCGTGACCGCTGAGGAGCGAGATCCAGCAGGGTCCTTCGACGCCGGTGCCTTCTTGAAGAAGCTCGATCAGTCTCGCGCCGAGAAGCTGGAGGTGGTGGCCCGCCGCCCGAAGCAGAAGCGCCTTGTGAAGGCTCTGCTGCGCAGCTCCGAGATCCTCTACGCGCTGACGGATACTCACAGAAAGGTCGCCGCCCTTGAGGGCGGCGCAGATCCTGTCGAGACCTACGAGTGGTTCCCAAAGCTGGGTTCTGCCACCACGACGCGGCGGGCCAGTAGCGACGACGGCCGGGCACGGCGCAGACGTAGCATCGTGTCGGAACTGGCGCCCAATGAGGTCACGGTGACGTTTCCGGCCGTTGACTGCACGGTGGCGAGATTCTCGATCTTGGCCTGCTCGACGATCACCGGCGAGTGAGTGGTCACGATGACCTGGGAGTAGTCATCGTCGGAGAGCAGGTAGTTGAGTAGGCGTACGGCTCGATGCGGTTCGAGCCCGGACTCGAGCTCATCGACGACGGCCACCGAGCGTGCGCCGGCCGCGAGCTGCTGCACGGCAAGGCTGGCCAGGCGTCGAGTTCCCAGCCCGTAGCTCGTCAGCGGGATGACGTCTTCGTAGAGGGCCAGAGCCGCTCCCATCGCGGAGCGTGAGGTGTCCAGGCCCGGCTTCACATCGTTGAACCGGCCCCCACCGATCTTGTTCGCCCGCTCCTGTACGCGCGCGGCGAGCTCGGTGAGCGAGGAGTTCTCGTGGTCGGCCAGTGCATCGCGAGCCGCACGTGATGCACTGGCGAGGGCATCTCGCTCACCTCCGTCCTCGGCGGACATTCGGCCGAGTGGCGACGTCCGGCTCCAGCGCAGCTGCGCGTCCGTTCGGTCATCGACCTTAAAGGTCGAGAAGGCGCGGCGCTGTAAGGCGCTGAGGTAGTGCAGCTCGCCGTCCGCCCGAGCGACCGACCACTTCGGTTCGAGGCTGACATCGACGGCGAGCTGCACGAGGATCGCGGGCTCGTAGCCGTCCTCCGGATCCTGATGGACTTCGCCGTCCTGGTCGACACCGCTAAGCCAGAGCCCGAGCGACGCCTCCTTCTTCAGAGCCGGCGGGAGGTCGATGAGGAGCGCCTTGATCAGGATCGGCTGGGCGACGTTGACGGCATGGAAGTCGGTGTCGGTGAACGGGATCATCCAGCGGTCGCCCAGCAGGTAGTGGATCGCCTCCAAGATCGTCGACTTGCCGCTGTCTCCGGGCCCGACCAAGGCGATCAGTCGCTGGTCCGTCGGCAGCTTCCAGTCGAGGTTCTTGATCCCGCGGAAGTTGTCGATCCATAGACGCCGGATGCGCACGCGCTGCTCCCCGTTCCCTCCATACAGGACTGGGTCCCTCGGCCCGAGGCCCTTGGCGCAGGTTATCTACGACACGGTCCGGTCGTCGGGAGAATGGATGAACCGCCTTACCACCGGGGCCGGTCGCAGCCGACGGGGCTGCTGCACGATTCAATGGGGCGAAGGTTGCTGGCTCAATCCGGAGCTTCGCGGTGCTCGATGCTCTGCACGCCTGCACGCGCGCGTTGGTTGGCCTCGGCTGCGCTGACTGCTTGGGAGTAGCCCGGCACCTCACGCATCCGCGCGAGGAACTCGGACACCGCGATCGAGATGACCGCCTGGAGGTTCTTGGCGCCGACGAACGACTGCGCGAGCTGTAGCTCGAACCGCTCTCGATCGGTCACCCGGAAGCCGGTGTTAGTGCCGGGGTCCGGGCGCGGCTTCGGGCCACGCCGAACACGGCGTTGCGATTCGCCCATCTCTCACCTCGCAAGCGGTACGTTGAAACATAGTTACAGAGTTTGTTGCGAGTCGGGCAAGGGGCAGCATGGGACTGATGGATCTTGGAGGGGTGCCGCGGCTCGGAATGCGCCCCGATCGCCGTCCGCGTCGAGTCCATCCTTCGGCATCGAGGTTGGACTTCGAGAGCGCACGTCGAGCGGCTATCGAGGCTGGCTGGTGGGGCGAGACGCTGCCGCTAGCGGAGGTCTTGGGTGTCTTGGTCTATCCGGTCGTTGAGCAGACCGGCGCTCGGCAGCGCCTTGAGGCCGGTCCGGGTCCGGTCGGCGTCATGGAGAGCCTGGAGCTCTGGGAGTTGATCGAGAGCGATGCCCTGGGCTCGGCGCCGCCGTCCCCCGTGCGAATCGTCGGCTTCGTCGCATCAGACCTCCACTGGAGGGGTGCGATCAACCAACTCGGGGCGGTGGAAGGGCTGGGCGCAGGGCTCGTCGTCCGTGGCCACCGTGCCACACGACTGCAGCGGCTCGAGGCCGACGCTGCGGAACTCTGGTTGCTCGAGGGCGCGCTGACGACTGCACCGACCTTGACGGTGCGCGGTCGCCGCGGCCCCGTGCCCACCTCGCGTCGTGTCGTAGCTACCCGTTTGATGGAAGAGGGTTTGTTCGCCCACGCCCTGGCGTGCGGCGCCCTTGGACGCTAGCGGCGGGTTGGAACCAGACGCCCCCAGTGCTCAAGTGCGCGCTTGGGCTGCCAGGCAGAGCCGCCGGGATTCGACAGCAGGGAGTGTTGCCGCTGAGCGTGCTGGCACAACGTGGCCCATGCGGCCGCGTTGTCGAGGGCTGATGTGCTGACGAGTTGGGAGCCGATGGCAGCGACGGCTGCCACGGAGTGTTGGAAGGCCGATCGAAACAGCAGGTCCTCGGGCTGGCCGGCGATCCAGGACAGGTCTCGACCAGTGCAGAACCAGCAGCCGCAGCGCCAGGTCGCAAGCGTCGGGTCTCTGAAGTAGGCCTGCTCGAATCGCACCTGGCTGTAGTAGCTGAGCAGCGCAGGAACGACGAATGCGAGTTGTTCGGACCTTCCACCTCCATTGCGGCGAGGGTAGATGTGGCGTAGCCCGCTGTGGGTACCGACCGCGCCAGCCAGGGCACCGTGACTGATGGCTCCCAAAGCAGAGGTGTCGCTGCGGAGCAACATCGCCCCGGGTGCGCTCTGAGTGACGATGTCGATCAGGCCCTCGACAACCCCGGCCACCTCGAAAGGGTCGGTCTCATGCTCGAGCATGAGAGCAACGGGATGTGCCTGGCCGTTGATGAGGTCGAGTAGCACGTCCGGCGAATCCCGCAGAAGTGCGTGCGGCATCGGGAGGGCGACGATGACTCGCTCGTGGAACTTGCGTGCGTCTTGCAACGTGCGCTGGACGTCCTGCAGCGTGTCGCAGAAGCCCGAGTCAGTCAACGCCCAAGGCAGGCGCATGTGAATGTGCTGGTCCTGTACCCACTGACGGCTCAGGCCGTCAGAGGCCACCTTCCGCTTCGGGCCGGCGTAGGCCCCATAGTCGACAAGCATGTCAGCGCCGACGTGCCGACCTCGGGTCAGGTCCACCGCTCGCAGTGCACGCTGGAGCGGAGTCAACTTCGCGCGGCGGTGGTCAAGCGTGAAGACGGCGCCCACGCCAGTGTGTTCGATCAAGCGAGCCGTGTCGCGCGCTTCGCTGTGACGAGCTTGGACGAACAGGCTCGTCGCGAATCCCTCAAGGCGACCACCCGGCAGCCCGATGTCGGCGGACACCTGCGGCCAAGCGAGGTCGAGGCGCGCTGGTGGCGGGGCAATGCCGAGATCGAGAGCCCAGGCTTCAGGGTCTCGGTGCTCGTTGTACCAGTCGCTGTCCGTCACGGCTCGCGCTCCTAAATATTGACGCCACGTCAAGGGTTACATATGGTTGACATGAGATCAAGATTAAGTCGAAGGGAGGGGTCTGCGTGGCGATGCTGGGCGGCGTGTCGGAAGTGGTTGAGCGGATCGGGGTCAGCCGACAACGACTTGCTGACATCCGCATCAGGCCCGACTTCCCGGTTCCAGTCGCCGAACTCTCCAATGGTCCGATCTGGGATCTCGCAGAGATTGACCGCTGGCTGGCATCAGGGGTCCGCCGCGGACCCGGCCGCCCAAGTGCGACCGAGCGACTGATCGGAGGACGGTTCGCCCTCGACCCCGAGCCGCTCGGTTCAGGAGGATTCGCTGACGTTTATCGCGCGACCGACCGTCGCACCGGGGACGTCGTGGCGGTCAAGATTCTGAAGAACATCGGCGCGGTCGATGCCGAGGCCGTGATCCGCTTTCGCCGGGAACTCCGGCTCATGGAGGAGGAACTCGACCATCCACACGTGGCAAAGGTCATCGCACACGGCGACTTCTCAGGCACTGACGAGATCTGGTGCGCCATGCCTCTGGCGATCGGCAGTCTCCAGGACGAGATCGCAGGCATGGCCGGGGACCTGGCCGCGGTCACAGACCTGGCGCGGCAACTGTGCGCTGGCGTCGGCCACGTCCACGGACGCAAGATCCTCCACCGCGACCTCAAGCCCGGCAACATCCTTCGCAGCGCAGAGGGACTCTGGCAGGTCAGCGACTTCGGCCTAGCCCGCGAGGAGGAACGCAAGTCGCAGGCCCAGACGACAACCCTTGCTCAGGGGATGGGCACCTACTTCTACGCATCACCCGAGCAGTGGGCGCGACCGAAGCACGCCGACGTCCGTGACGACATCTTCGCGATCGGAAAGATTCTCCAGTACGCAGTCACTGGCGAGATGCCCCTCGTTAGTGCTGATCAGATGACGGAGACACCGCTGAGATCGGTGATCCAGCGTGCGACCGGTCCTCGCAGCGGCCGCTACCCAAGCACGGCTGCCTTGATGGCAGCAATCGAGCAGGCGTTGGCTGCCTATTCCACGACGTGGGAGGACCCGGGCTCCCGACTGGAGCGCCTCCGACCTCGCCTCGGAGGAATGGTCGTCGACCAGGTCGCCGCCAGCGAATTGCTGAATTGGCTGCAGGCCGACAACATCGATGACGAGATCCAGCACGCTGCCGCGGCCTTCATCGCAACAGCGCCCGCCACGCTTCAGTGGATGTGGTCGGCCAACCCCACGGCTTTTCGGTCGGGGTACGGCGAGGTCGTCTCCTGGGTGAAGTTCGAGTCCTTCCCGTTCGCCTACTGCGACGCCATTGCTAACACCGTGCGCAACGTCTTGGCGGTCGCCCGGGACAACGACGTCCTTCGCAGCAGCATCACCAGTCTGGGGCGACTTGGCGCAGGGCATAGCCGATGGCACGTACGTGACGTGCTGCTCGAGATTCTTCAGTCGATCCGTACTACGGAGGAGGCCGTCGTCGCCTTAGAGGCCCTGCAGGACCTCAGCGGCCCCGAGGTGGCGTGGTGCGTCCCGGAGTTCGCCGCTCGCGCGATGCACCCGACGCTGAGGCTCGGTCTTGAAAAGCTGCGGACTTTAGCATCAGCCTGACGTACTTGCCGTCGAGAGCGAGGACGCTGGAGCATGTGCGTGTCATGCTGATTACGAGCGATCGACGGTGAGGAGGCGACTTGGCGCGGGTGCCCGACCCGATCGAGGTCTATCACTTCACGCATCTGCGGAACCTGCCTGGCATCATCGAGGACGGGATCCACTCCGACGCGACCTGCCGTCGAGAACGACTGACTCAGGTGGAGATCGGCTCCAACGACATCAGGGAGCGCAGGCTGCACCTCCGCGTTGGACGGGTGGGTCCTGGGGGCTGCGTAGGTGATTACGTGCCCTGGTACTTCGGCCCGCGTAGCCCGATGATGTTCACGCTAGGCAAGAACAACTATGAGTACCAGCAGGGATTCGATGAGGTCGTCTATCTCGTCTCCAGCGTTCGAACGGTGATCGATCAAGGGTGCGAGTGGATCGCATCGGATCGGAACGCTGCACTGAGCCTGGCCGAGTTCACCGACGAGGAGCGGGACCTCGACGCGCACATTAGTTGGGATGTCATCAGAGCCAAGTACTGGAACGACTACGTCGACGGCGCCGACCTACGTGCCGCCGAGTTCCTGGTCCACGACTCCGTCCCGTGGGAGGCCATCGAACTGGTTGCGACACGGACCGCCGCGACGAGAGCCAAGGTCGAGCGCTTGATCGGCGACCACCGGGGGCACTGCCCGCCGGTAACTGTCAGCCCCGGATGGTACTTCTAGAAGCAGGAGGTTCCGATGATCACAGAAGCCGAGGGCAATCTGCTCGACGCGCCCGTTGATGCGCTCGTCAACACGGTCAACACCGTCGGTGTTATGGGCAAGGGCATCGCTCTCCAGTTCAAGCGCGCGTACCCCGCGATGTTCAAGGACTACGCCGCCGCCGCGAAGCGGGGCGACCTCTCGATGGGCCGCATGCACGTGTGGCACATCGATCAACTCGACGGACCCACGGTGATCATCAACTTTCCCACCAAACAGCATTGGCGGTCAGGGTCGCGGATCGAGGACATCGAGACAGGTCTCGACGATCTCGTCCAGGTGATCCGCCGCGAAGGCATCACGTCGATCGCCGTACCCCCGCTCGGGTGCGGGCATGGGGGCCTTGACTGGGCCGAAGTTGGACCAGTGATTCGCGAGAAGCTCGGTGAGCTCGACGATGTGGACGTTCGCATCTATCCACCCGCAGGTGCTCCCCCAGCAGCAGCCATGCGTACTGCCGGGCCCAAACCGCGGATGACTCCCGGACGAGCGGCGTTGATCGAGATCGTTCGGCGCTACTCGGCCGTGGCGGTCGAAGGGGCGACGCCGATCGCCGCGCAGAAACTCATGTACTTTCTGCAAGCCGCAGGCGAGGGACTCTCACTCAAGTACGAGCGCAACTTCTACGGGCCTTACGCCGACGGTCTTCGGGCTGTCCTGCGTGACATCGAAGGCCACTACCTCGAGGGCTTCGGCGATGGAACTCAAAGGGTCGAGGTCAGCGAGCCCTTCAGAATCCTGCCGGGCGCACAGGCAGCTGCCCAAGCACTGCTTGACCGCAGTCCGAAGACACTTGAGCGGATCGATCGTGTCATGGACCTGACAGCAGGCTTCGAGTCAACGAACTCGCTTGAGCTGCTGGCGACGGTGCACTGGATCGCGCTCCATCCGAAGGCTGCGGGGCGATCGGATGACGAGATCCTCAACGGCGTTCGTCAGTGGAGCAACCGCAAGGCGCGCCTGTTCACTGCCGGTCAGGTCCACAAAGCGCTCGACGTGCTTCGCGAGAAGCATTGGGTAACCGCTTCGGAGGACTAGCTTCCGGGCGTCGTACGCATGCCTGTAGCCGATTGCTGCTGTCCGGACATCGAACTTTGACGACAGCCGGCGCCGGGACCCACTTCGTCAAAGTTCCCCGCGGGAGCTCCGTCAATCTTTCCTGCATCTCGACAGAGTGCGACTCACCCGCCGCCGGGCCTCAGCAAGGACCTCGGTCGCATGGTCAACACGTCCGAGCGCCCGAAGCAGCGCACGATAGGTCGCGGCCGTGCGCCGCGGGTCGGCCAAGCAGGAGACGAGGGTCCGTCGTCGGTGTGGGCGACTCGTCAGTCCCTTCCCCCACTGTGAAGCACGGCAAAGGGCTCGCTGTCGTCGGAGGACCTACGGCGGCGCGGACGAGCCGCGTTGTGCTCGCGCTGCTGGAGGCGGCGCGGGGAGCCACGTCCTCGCCCGCCGTCGGAGCCGATGAGAGCACCGCGGCGGCTCACCGAGCCGGCCGCGGACCGCTGACGCTACGGTGACGAGACGGTTCAGGGCAGCTCGGCGGACTCGCGGACTGCTGCCTCCGAAGCGCGCGGGTCGTCGCTCGGCTGCTCGTGGGCCGGCGTGGCTGCCTGCCCGGAGGCATCTGCTCGCACCCGGCCGTACAGGACGCGCACGCCGTTGGCCGCCGCCACGACGGCGAGGATGGCCACGATGGTGAGCAGCGATGTGCTCGTGCCGATGGTGGGCAGGTCGACCGGGCCCAGATGGTGCAGCGGGTGCAGGCCCTCGAGGACGAGCTTGATGCCGATGAAGCCGAGGATCGCCGCGAGGCCATAGTCGAGATGATGGATGCGCTGCACCAGCGCCGCGATCATGAAGTAGAGCTGGCGCAGCCCCATCAGCGCGAAGGCGTTGGCGGTCAGCACGATGAAGGGGTCGTCGGTCAGACCGAAGATGGCCGGGATGGAGTCCATCGCGAACACGACGTTCGCCACGCCGATGGCTGCGACGGCGAGGAAGAGCGGCGTCGCCAGCCGCCGGCCGCCGGAGCGCACCGTCAGGCTGCGGCCGTGATAGTCGGGTGTCACCGGGAGGATGCGCCGGATCGCCCTGACCGCGAGGCCTTCGGTGAACTCCGGTTCCTCCTCCGACGCCAGGAGCCGGACGGCGGTGTACAGCAGCACCGCTCCGAAGATGACGAAGGTCCAGGTGGCGGCGGCGATCACTGCGGCCCCGGCGACGATGAGGACCGCACGGAGCAGCATCGAGAGCAGGATCCCGACGTAGAGGACCTTGTCCTGCGCCATGGCCGGCACGGCGAACCGCGACATGATGATCAGGAAGACGAACAGGTTGTCCACGCTCAGGCTGTACTCGGTGAGGTAACCGGCGAAGAACTCGGTGCCGGAGCCCGTCGGGCCTGCCCACGCCAGGACCAGCCCGAAGGTGATCGCCAGGCCTACGTAGAGCGCCACCCACCGGGCCGCACTCCGCAAGGTCACAGGTCCGGTACGGCGCCCGATCACCGCGAGATCGACCGCGACGATCACCGCGAGGAGGACACCCGCTGCGACCCAGCTGACAGCAGAGAAGTCGGTGTTCATCGGATGGCCCCCTCGTGCGACCGGGGCGTTCGCGCGCGGGCGCCGATCGCGATCGCTCCGAGGAGCAGGACGAGCTGCAACGCCGGAACCAGCGAACGTGCCTGCGCATAGACGAGTCCGCCCGCGGCGGCCCCGCAGATCAGGCCGGCCAGCAGCGCACCCGACCGGCCCACGCTGGACAACGGGTGCCGGCCGGCGATCCGAGCGAGCATCGTGGTCAGCGTTCCCGTCATGTACGTCGCGGACAGTCCGCTGACGCCGAAGCGGATGATCACGCTGCTCTGGATGCCGAGCGCTGCGGCGTTGATCGCCAGCAGCGCGGCGAACAGCGCTCGCGGCGGCTCGCTGCCTTCGGCCCACCAGACCGCGGCGGACACGGCGAAGCAGGCCAGCTCCAGCAGCAGCCCGCGGGTCACCTGCCGGGGCCAGATGCTGTCGCCCTGCTGGGGCTCTCCCGCGACCCGGGCGCCGGTCAGCACGCCGACGACGTACCCGCCGATGGCCGCCAGCGTGAAGCCGAGCGCGGCGGCGTGACGGGTGCCGACGGCAACGCCCAGGAAGACCATGTTGCCGGTCATCACGGACGTGAAGGAGCCACCCAGCGCGAGAAGTCCGATGGCGTCGGTGGCACCGCTGAGGGTGGCCAACAGGACCACTGCGCCATCGCGGCGACGGGTCCCGGTCGCGGGTCCGAGTGTGGGTGAAGGTGCGCTGGCCAGGGCAGCGTGCTCAACGGTCACCCCGCAAGTCTCAGGGATCCACCGGTCATCCGGTTGGGTCACTATGCACTGAATTTGGCGCGCGAATGTGTGCAATCGAACCGTGGGCGGCGGCTGGGCGCTCGCCTAGCGTCGGGATCATCCACAGCACACGGATTGGGTCCGCCGGCCGACGACGTCCAGCGGCGCTCATCACCAAGAAAGGGATGTATCGTGACCGAACTTCTCTCCCAAGAGGACTTCCGCGCCGCTCTGCAGGACGCGATCAAGGGTCGGGAGGCCGCCAACGCCTCCTTCTCCCAGGCCTGGGCGGACGGCAAGCTCCAGCGCCACCACTTCGCGCGCTGGGCGGAGAACCACTACCACTACGTCGGCCCCTTCGCCGACTACCTCGGCTACATCTACGGCAACACCCCGGACCACTTCACCGACGCCAAGGACTTCCTCCTGCAGAACATGTACGAGGAGGAGCTGGCCGACATTCGCCACACCGACCTGCTCATCCGGTTCGCCGAGTCCTGCGGCACCACCCGGGAGCGGATCGAGGACCCGAACAACATGAACGCCGTCACCCGCGGCCTCCAGGCGTGGTGCTACACCACCGCGATGCGCGAGCACTTCGCGGTCGCCACCGCGGCGCTGGTCGTCGGGCTGGAGTCGCAGGTGCCGCAGATCTACAAGAAGCAGATCGTGCCGCTGCGCGAGACCTACGGCTTCACCGAGGACGAGATCGAGTTCTTCGACCTCCACATCACCTCCGACGAGGTCCACGGCGAGCGCGGCTACCAGATCGTGCTCGAGTGCGCGAACACCCCCGAGCTCCAGCAGCGCTCGCTGCAGTTCGTGCGGTGGGGCGCGGAGATGCGGTTCGCCTACACCCGCTCGCTCTACGACACCTACGTCGCGCCGGACCTCAAGCCGGGCGATGACGTCGTGACCGTCGAGGAGCTGCTCGGGTCCGCCTGAGCCGCCGGTCGGTAGAACCACCTTCCCTGAACGAGAGGAACACCCGTGGCCGCATGGCACGAAGTGGCGAGCCTGAAGGACCTGCAGGCCCGCAGAAGACTCAGCGTCACAGTCGAGGGCACGCCTGTCGCCCTGTTCTGGATCAATGGCACGGTCTACGCGCTGAATGACATCTGCATCCACGAGCAGCGCCAGCTCAGCAAGGGCGCGATTCTCTTCGGGAAGGTGGTCTGCCCGGGCCATCAGTGGAAGTTCGACCCGGCGACCGGTGAGCCGGAGGACCAGGACGGCTGCCAGCCGACCTACTCCGTCCAGGTCGTGGACGACGCGGTGTCGGTCAGCCTCGAACGCGAGCGGGCGATGTCATGAGCACCGCGGACCGCCGAGGGGGACGTGTCTTCGTCCTGGTCGGCGGCGGCCAGGCCGCCTCCGTCGCCGCCCGAACACTGCGCCGCTCGGGCTACGACGGTCGGCTGCTCGTCGTCGGCGAGGAAGCAGGTCGTCCCTACCAGCGGCCCCCGCTGTCCAAGGAGTACCTCGAGTCGGGCGATGCCGCGGCCCTGGAGCTGCTGCCGGAGGCGTGGACCGAGCAGCAGTCGGTCGAGGTCCGCACCGGCGTGCGGGCACTCAAGGTGAGTGCCCCGGACGGCGGCGTACTCCTCGACGACGGCTCCTTCATCGAGGCCGACGCCGTACTGCTTGCCACCGGGTCCCGGGCCAGGAGGCTGCCGGCCTTCGAGGCGGAAGGGGTGTTCTACCTGCGCACCCGTGCCGACGCGGATGCTCTCCGGACCGAGCTGCGGCCCGGACTGCATGTCGTCCTGGTCGGCGGCGGGTTCATCGGCGCCGAGCTGGCCTCGGTGGCGCGAGCGCGGGGCGCCGAGGTGACGCTGCTCGAGGCGGCGGAGGTGCCGCTCGCCCAGGCCATCGGAGCGAGGCTGGGAGATGCCTGCGTCCGGCTGCAGCGCGCAGCCGGTGTCGACGTCCGGACCAACACCATGGTCCAGGGCATCCGGCGTGAGGCCGGTCAGCTGCTGGTCAGCACCAACCAGGGCCAGCTCGAGGCCGACCTCGTCGTCGTCGGGATCGGCGCCGTGCCCAACGACGAGATCGCCGTCGACTCGGGCATCGCGGCCGGCAACGGCATCTGGACCGACGAGTTCTGCCGCACCAGCGTCGAGCGCGTCTTCGCCGCCGGCGACGTCGCCAGCCAGCTCTACCCGTCCCGGGGCGACCGGCTGCGCGTCGAGCACTTCGACAACGCCAGCCGGCAGGCTGCCGTGGCGGCGCGCAACATGCTCGGCGAGCTGGTGCCCTATGACGAGCCGCACTGGTTCTGGTCCGACCAGTTCGGCTCCAACCTGCAGTACGTCGGGCACGCGTCGCCCACCGACCGGCTGGTGGTCCGCGGCGACCTGGAAGACGACCACTGGACGGCGTTCTTCCTCGATGGCGACCGGGTCAGCGCGACCTTCGCGATCGACTCCGGAGACGACATCGCGCTCGCTCGCGAACTGATCAGCATGCGCGTCGCCGTACCCGAGGCGACCTTGGCCGACCCCGAAGCCGACCTGTTCGAAGCCCTGGAGGAATGGTGAACGAGATGTCCGCAGTGCAGTGCCGCAACTTCATCGGCGGGGAGTGGACCGGTGCCCGGTCCGGTCGGACCTACGAGCGGGAGAACCCGGCCGAGCTGGCCGAGGTGGTGGCGACGGCGCCCGACTCGGAGGCAGCGGACGTCGCCGACGCCGTCGGGTACGTGGCAGCGGGCTATCACGAGTGGGCGGCCACCGCCCCCGAGACCCGGGCCGACGTCCTGATCCGTGCGGCCGACATCATTGCCGCACGCGCCGACGACCTGGCCGTCGAGCTCGTCCGCGAGGAGGGCAAGACGCTCGCCGAGGCCCGGATGGAGACCCGCCGGACCCCCCAGAACCTGCGGCTGTACGCCGGCGAGGCGTTGCGCCTGTACGGCGAGAGCGTCACCGACGCGGCCGGCTCGATGGTGCTCACCGTGCGCAAGCCGGTCGGAGTGGTCGCGGCGATCACGCCGTGGAACTTCCCGCTGAACATCCCCTCCCGAAAGCTCGGGCCCGCGCTGGCGGCCGGCAACGGCGTGGTGTTCAAGCCCAGCGAGCTGACCCCGGTGCTCGGGCAGCGCCTCGTCGAAGCGCTGCTGGAGGCCGGCGTACCGGCCGGAGCCTTGGCCCTGGTCCATGGTCATGCCGAGGTCGGCAGGGCGCTGGTCTCGGACCCGGGGGTCTCGGCCGTCACCTTCACCGGGTCGACCGCTGTCGGCGAGCAGATCCATGCCTCGACCAAGCCCTGGGTCCGCTCACAGCTGGAGATGGGCGGCAAGAACGCCATCGTGGTCTGGGAGGACGCCGACCTCGACAGGGCCGCGGCCATCGTGGCGAAGGGTGCCTTCGGGCTGAGCGGACAGGCCTGCACGGGCACGTCACGTGTCGTGGTCCACGAAAGCATCGCGAACGGCCTGCTGGACCGCGTCATGGAGTTGGCGCGCGCCACCTCGATCGGCAACGGGATGGCGTCAGGAGTGACGATGGGACCGCTCGCCAGCGCGGCCCAGGCCCAGAAGTACGAGGACTACCTGAAGGTGGGCTGCGACGAGGCCCACCTGGAGACGCCTACCCACGGCTGCGCGCCGGCCGGTGGGCACTTCGTCCGGCCGGCCATCTTCTCCGACGTCCGGTCGAAGTCCCGGTTGGCGCAGGAGGAGGTGTTCTCGCCGATCCTCGCGTTCTTGCCGGTGACCTCCTTCGACGAGGCGATCGACGTGGTCAACGACTCCGCCTACGGTCTCTCGGCGGGGATCGTCACCCGAGGATTGGACACCGCGCTCCGCTTCGCGAACGAGGTCGAGGCCGGCGTCGTGAAGGTCAACCAGCCGACCACCGGCGTCGCGATGAACGCGCCGTTCGGAGGGATGAAGAAGTCGAGCACGCAGACCTTCAAGGAGCAAGCCGGCGCCACGATGATGCAGTTCTACACCCACGAGAAGACCGCCTACTTCACCGCCTGAGCACGCGAGGAACCTCTGATGAACCCCACCCCTGACACCGAGCTGCCCGCCGAGGCCGAGCTGCCTGCCGAGGCTGAGGTCTCCGACAAAGATGCCGCGAGCGATGAGGTGGTCTATCACCGGGTCGCCCGATCCGGTCAGATCCCGGACGGCTACGTCCGTCGCTTCTACGTCGGCGAGCTCGAGTGCGCGATCGCACGGCTCCGTGGGAACGTGCATGCCACGAGCAACTACTGCACGCATCTGGACTGCCTGCTCAGCAGCGGCAAGCTGATCGACGACGGCATCCGCTGCTCCTGCCACGGCAGCGTCTTCGACCTGGAGTCGGGCGAGCCGATCTATCCGCCCGCGACCGAGCCGATCCAGGTCTATCCCGCCTACGAGGAGGACGGCGAGATCTTCGTCGGCGTCTCCGAGGCCGACGTCGTCGACGGCGGACCTCGCCGGCGCAAGCTCCGTCGGGACTGAGGCCCGCTGTGGGCTCGTGTGACATCCCGGCGATCGGACAGGTGAAGGCGGCCGCACTCGGCACCCGAGGGGCGGTCGCCTCCAGTCACCCGGCGATCTCGGCCGTCGGCGCTCGGGTGCTTGCCGAGGCCGGCAACGCGGTGGACGCCACCCTCGCGATGGCGGCGATGGGCTGGATGGTGCTGCCCGGCCAGTGCGGGATAGGGGGCGATGCCTTCGCGCTCGTCCGCGAGCCCGACGGGCGGGTCTGGACCGTCAACGGCAGCGGATACGGACCGGACGGCGGTACGCCGGAGTTCTACCGCGAGCGTGGTCTGGAGTCGATCCCCTCGACCGGGCCGCTCTCGGTGACGGTGCCGGGTGCGCCTGCCGCACTCGCCACCCTCGCCGGCGCTGCGACTCGCGAGCTGGCCGAGCTGTGGGCGCCCGCCGTCGACGCGGCGGAGCGCGGTGTGCCGGCGACGGCCAAGAACATCGGCGACATCGCCGAGAAGCAACGTGAGCTCGCCGCGGACGACGAGGCCCGGGAGGTGTTCCTGCCCGGCGGTCGCCTGCCCCGGCTGGGGGAGCCGATCCGGCAGACCGCACTTGCGCGCAGCATCAGTGCGTACCTCGACGACCCGGCCGCCTTCTACGACGGATGGTTCGCGGAGCGTGCCCTCGAGGCCCTCACTGCGGCGGGCGCGCCGTTCAGCGGGGAGGAGTGGCGGTTGGGCTCCGAGGCTCCCGTGCGTCCAGCCATCACGGGCTCCTATGGCGGAGCCACCCTGCATCAGACCCCCTCACCCTCGGCCGGCTGGATGGTGCTGCATCAGGCTGCGCTCCTGGACGGCGTACTGGCTGACCTGGAGCAGCTCGGCCCGGAGGCGATCCATTGGTTGGCCGGTGCCGCGCGGGAGTCCTTCCAGCACCGCTTCGACTATTGCGCGTCGGACAACGACCACTGGCGCACCGCCCTGGAGCCTGCCGCGGTCCGGTGCGCCCGACGTGGCATCGAGCGTCGACTCCCGCTCCCCGGGATGGCGCGCGCGGCCCTGGTAGGCGACACCACGTCGACGGTCTGCGTCGACGCCGAGGGACGGGCGGTGAGCTTCATCCACTCGCTGGCGTTCACCTTCGGCGCCCGCATGATGGTGCCGGGCACGGGCGTGATGCTCGGTGACCGACTCGGCCGGGGTGCCTATCTCCTCGACGGCCATCCCAACGAGGTGCGGCCGCGGCGCAAGCCGATGCACACCCTCAACGCGTGGCTGGTCGACGGGCCCGACGGGCTCATCGGCATCGGCAACTGTCCCGGCGGCGACGGCCAGGTCCAGTGGAACATGCAGGTGCTCAGCCACCTCCTCGACCATGGCGACGACCCGCAGCGCGCGGTCGCGCTCCCCCGCATCACCGTCTTCCCAGGCTCCGACGCGGACACGATCGGGCACGCGCCCGTCATCCGCTGTGAGACGGGCATCGGTGAGGACACCGTGGCCACGCTCGAGCGGTGGGGTCACACCATCGAACGGATCCCGGTCCAGCGCGGCGGTCCGGGTGGCTCCGCGCTCGCCATCACCACCGACGAGTACGGCGTACTCCACGCCGCTGCCGACCCCCGCATGGAAGGAGTCGCTCTTGCGCTCTGAGGAGACCCTGCTCGCTCAGCTGCCCACCCCGCCGCGCCCCCAGGGGGGCTATGTCCCTGCGGTCGTGCACCAGGTGCCCGGTGCACCGGGCGGAGTGGTGATGACCGCCGGCATGACGCCGAGGGTCGACGGGACGCTCCAGCACTGTGGCCAGGTCGGGCGCGACCTCGACCTGGCCACGGCACAGGCCGCGGCATCGATCGCCGTCGGGAACGCGCTGGCCGCCGCGCTGGCGGTGCTGGGCCCGGATCGCCGCTTCGACCGGGTGCTCCGCCTGACGGTCTACGTCAATGCCGAGCCGGGCTTCGACCAGCACACCGCCGTCGCCGACGGCGCTTCCGTGCGCCTGCGTGACCTCCTCGGGGAAGCAGGCGACGCCGCCCGGGCAGCGGTCGGGGTGAACTCGCTGCCGGGCGGCGCCTGTGTGGAGGTGGAGCTGACGTGCGCGTGGACGATCGGCTAGCTCAGCTGGGCGGGTTCGCCGCGACGTGGTCGGCGAATCCCTGGAGGCCGGCCGCACCGACCGCCTTGTCCTGCTCGCCGTTGCCGCCCGAGACGCCGAGACCGCCGACGATCCGGCCCTCGTGCTCGATCGGGAAGCCGCCGACGAAGATGGCGAACTTGCCGGGCAGCATGTGGCTGATCCCGAAGGCCTCGTTGCCCGGAAGCGCCGGGCCGTTCGGGGGCTCGTTGAACTTGTGGGTCGCGCGCTCGTGGCCGGCCGCCGTGAACGCCTTCGCGATGGCGATGTCAACGCCGGTGAGGCGGGCGCCGGGCAGCCGGTGCAGTGCGACGACGTTGCCGCCGTCGTCGACCACGCACAGGGTCTGCTTCACGCCGAGCTCCTCAGCTTTGGCGCGAGCGGCCTGGAGGATGGGAAGGGCATCGTCGAGGGTGATTCGCCAGACTTGGTGCATGAGGCCAGTGTGCCGATCGGGACATCTCGAACGGTATGGACATGTTGCTCACCGCCGGCCGACCTATCGGGCTAAGGTGCACAAATGACTGTGACGCCTGCGCCCTCTCGTCACCCGGTCGAGCCCACCATCCATCGGCTGCTCCAGGAACGCCTGCTGCGCGGATCTGAGGTGCTCATCGGGGAGGCGGGTCTCCACCACGACATCCGCTGGTGCCACTCGCTGCAGGACGTGTTGCGCGACGGCATGAGCAACCTGGCCGGCGTCGTCGTACTCGCTGAGGCGACGGAGCTCGACGACCAGCGCTGGGCCTATCTCGCGAGCTCCGGCTGCGCGGCGGTGTTCGTGCGGGGCAGGGTCACGGTTCCACGCGCCGTCGCCGCCCGCGCGGGCGAGGATCTGGTGGTCGTCCGGCTGCCGGACTCGGTGAGCCGGACGTCGGTGCTGCAGCTGGTCGGCGTGGTCAGCCTCGCTCACCGGTCGCACGTCCTGGAGTACGGCCAGGAGGTCCACTCCACGTTGGCGAACCTGCTGCACCGGGGCGGGGGCCTGACGTCGCTGTGCAGCCGGCTCGCGGTGGTCAGCCACTGCGCGGTCGCGGTGCTCGGCCAGGACCTGCACCTGCTGGCCTTCGACCCCGGACCGGGCGATGCGTTGGAGCCGGCCTCCGTCACCACCGCCTTCAAGGCCGCGCAGGCCAACATGGCGAACTTCGCCGCGGCAGCGGGCCCACACGCGGTCGTCACCCTGGAGCTCACCGTGGGCGAGCGACCGGTCATCTGCGTTGCCGGCCCCATCGACCTGGTGGAGCACCGCGATGGCTGGGTGCTGCTCTTCGACTCCGCACCGGACGTCACCGAGCACGATCTGGCCGAGCATCGGGTGGCGGTCGAGCAGGCGGTGACGATCTTCGGGACCGAGCTGCTGCGGGTGCGCGGCATCGAGCGGGCCGAGGAGCGGGCGAAGGGCAACTTCGTCCATGCGCTGCTGCACGCCAGATTCTCCAACCGCGCCGATCTCGTCGCCCGCGCCTCGCACTACGACTTCGACGTCGACGGGCGCTACGGCGTCGTGGTCGCCCACAGCGGCGGCCTGCTGGCACAGCGCGACTCACCGGCCAAGCTCGCCGAGATGGCGCGCGCCGCGGCCAGCCTGCCGCACGTCCCCGACCGACAGACGATGGCCACGGTCGTCGGCGATGTGGTCGCCGTCATCCGGCAGATCCCGGACGCCCGTCGAGGCCACGCCGACGCAGCCACCGAGGAGCTGCGCGACTACGCCGCCGCCTGGGAGCGTCGCCTCCGGGAGCGCAGCCAGAAGGAGGTGCTCGTCGCATTCGGGCGCCCGGTGCTGGGAGCCGATGCGATCACGGAGAGCTACCGGGAGGCGCGGATCGCCCTCGACCTGCGGGATCGGCTCCACGTGGAGGGGGTCTGCGGCTTCTCCGACCTGCGGGTGGACTCGGTCCTCCTGGAGCTGGCTCAGCAGCCGGGAGGGCAGGAGTACGCGGCGGAGATCCTGAGTCCGCTGCATGACGACCGTGACGGTGGGCTCGCCGAGGTGGTCCGGGTCTATGTCGAGGCGGGCGGGAACCTCAACGAGGCGGCCCGTCGACTCAACGTCCACCGGAACACCATGCTCTACAAGCTGGAGCGGATCGGCCGCCTGCTGCAACGTGACGTGCGGGCTCCCGACTCGCAGTTCGCGATCTGGCTCGCCATCCGGCTCGACGATCTGGCCGCCACCGCCCGACGGGTCAACCGCGACCTGATGTCTGGCTGACCGGTCGGGCCGTCATCGGAGCCGGGTCCGGGCCGGCGAAGCTCGCGGCGAGGGCGAGTACGGCGATGCCGGCGACCAGGCCGAACAGCAACGGCATCGAGCCGATCGGATACGCGAGCGCCACCCAGGCGGCCGCCGCCGCCGATCCGGAGAAGCGCATCATGTTGAACAGGCCCACCGCCGCGCCGTACGCGCCCGCTGGCGAGCTCGTCGCCCCGGCAGCAGCCGGTGTCTGGACCATCGCCATCCCGAACCCGAGGACGACCATCAGCAGGATGAGGCCGACCGCGACCACGGCGTGCTGGTCCAACCCGGCGACCACACCGGTCACCGCGGCACCGGCCACGATGATCGCCAGCCCCATCCGCAACGCGCGCCGCGGCCCCATCCGGTGACTCAGCGTGCTCGACAGCGGGGCACTGACCGCCATCACCGCCGGCAGCACGAAGAACAACGCTCCGGCGGAGCCCGCAGACATGCCGAGTGGACCGGTGAAGACCAACGGCAGCGCCACCAGCACGGTGCCCAGGCAGAACATCTGACCGAACGCCGCCGCGGTGCTGCGCAGGAAGCGACTCTCCACCAGGACCGCCAGGGGGACCATCGCCGTGGCACGGCCGCGTGAGGTCACGCCGTACGCCCCGAGCAGGGCCACCCCGGCGAGGACAGCGAGGACGGCTGCCGGAAAGACGTGATGCTGCCCGGCCAGCGTCAGCGCGACCAGGACCATGCCCATGCCGCCGGTCAGGAACGCGGCGCCGCGCGCGTCCAGCCGGCTGGGGCGGCGCGGCACCCCGGGCACCCATCCCCAGATCAGCGCCGTCACCACCGCGGAGGCGATCGCGACCAGCACGAAGATCGCCCGCCAGCCCAGCGCCTGGCTCACGATGCCGCCGATCGGTGGCCCGAAGGCCTGCCCGACCCCGTTGGCGGCGGCCCAGGCCGCCATCATCTGCAGGCGACGGTCCGGGTAGTAGGCGTTGAGCAGGCCCATCACCACCGGCGGTATCGCCGAGCAGGCCAGCCCCTGCAGCGCCCGCAGGGCGACCAGAGTTGGAAGATTGGTCGCAAAGGCGGCCAGCAGCTGGGCCACGGTCATCAGCACGACCGAGATGATCAGCGTCGTGCGCATGCCGATGTGGTCGCCGAGCCAGCCGGTGAGAGGCATCGCGATCGCCAGGACGAGTACGAAGGCGCTGACCAGGAGGACCGCTTGGGAGACGGGCGCACCGAGCCCGCTCGCGATCGAGCGGAGGGGCACGTTGACGATGTTGTTGCACATCGTCCCGAGCACCGTGGCAGACAGCAGAGCCAGTCGGGCGGTCGCCCCGGGGCCGCCTCGATCGGCGAACTGCACGGGCCCTCCCGGCTCTGGTCTGTGCACAGTGGATCACTTCGATTATTGCGCAGTGGAACAGAGGGGCCGACGGGCATGATGCACAGAAATTCACCACCCGGTTGGGCAACCTCTACGTAGCAGACGAACCGAGACAACGCGCAATCTTGCGGAATCGTGTCGGGCGTCACACATCGACGCCTGCGAGTTCCGCTCCCCATGGAGGCTCGGCGGTCTCAGCCGGTCGTTGCAACAGCGAGTAGTTGGTTGAGCCTATCGGCGGGTGTTTGCCAGTCCAGGGTCTGGCGGGGTCGGATGTTGAGGAGTCGTTCGGTCTCGGCGATCTCGGTG
>Ga0164242_10002618_pt1 | contig 20832 bp, 16 predicted proteins | sample OricomgcompostMG_FD_108783 | JGI IMG/M metagenome (GOLD analysis project Ga0164242, IMG submission 108783) | Miracle-Growth compost microbial communities from Emeryville, California, USA - Original compost - Miracle growth compost (MG) ... | reverse complement strand
GTCGGCGGTGAGGTTGCCGATCACGGTGATGACGGTGTCGCCTGCCATGGCTGCTTACCGCTCGTCCGGCCGCAGGACCTTGGTCCGCAGCACCGACTCGTTGAGGTTCAGCTGGCGGTCGAGCTCCAGGACGGCCGCGGGCGCCGACTTGAGGTCGATCACCGCGTAGATGCCCTCGGAGTGCTTGTTGATCTCGTAGGCCATCCGGCGCTTGCCCCAGATGTCGATCTTCTCGACACTTCCGCCGTCGGTCTTGATCACGTTGAGGAACGCGTCGAGCGACGGGGCGATGGTGCGCTCGTCGAGGCTCGGGTCGAGGATGACCATGACCTCGTAGTGGCGCAGAGCAGTTGTGCTCAAAGAACTGCCTCCTGTGGACTGATCGGCCGTGGGCTCTCCACGGCAGGAGGTGAACGTCTGTCCCTGGCCGAACCCCGGACATCCATACCGACCGGGCTCACGACAGACGAACCCGTCGAGAGTACCCGCCCGCCGGGCCGATCCGGAAATCTGCCGAGGTCAGTCGGGGCGGGCGCACCAGGTAGGACTTGGCGTACAGCGCCGTGCCCAGAGCCAGTACGGCGAGGCCGAGTTACGCCGGGACCGGCAGCACGTATCTGAGTCCCGGCTCGGGGGCGCCCTCGAAGTCGCCGCCGGCGGGGTCATCAACGCCCCCCGACCGGACCAGGTCGTGCTCGGGGTGCCACATGTCGCGGACCACGAGCACCGCCAGGGCCAGTAGCAGCGCGCCCCGGATCGCGAGCATGAGCACCAGCCAGCCGTACGTCACACCGTGCGCGGCCTGGTCGGCCTCCTCGCCGTGCAACAGGGTCAGGGTCAGCAACCACACGCCGATCTCGGCGAACTGCCAGATCAGCACCAGCCGCCACCGCGGCCGGGCCAGCGCCAGCAGCGGCACCAGCCACAGCGAGTACTGCGGGCTCCACACCTTGGTGGTCAGCAGGAACGCGAGCACCGCGAGAAAGGCCAACTGACCCAGGCGTGGCCGGACCGGTGCGTACAGCCCGACGTACAGGACCAGAAGCAGCGCGGCGATCAGCATCAGGGCGACGGCCCAGCCCGGCGGAACCCAGTAGACGGCGTCCTGGACGTTCAGGCCGGTGTCGAAGATCGTCTTGACGATCGCCCACGCGCTGCTGCGTTCGGCCGCCCGGTCCCGGCTGAACCGGTAGAACTCCCACCAGCCGTCGTGGTAGGCGATCGCGAACGGCAGGTTCACCGTCAACCAGGTGACCAATGCGGTGGCGGCGGCCCAGAGCGTCGGCGCCCAGCGCCGGGTGCGGTACGCCAGCACGAACAGCGCCACGAACAGGAACACCGGGTAGAGCTTGGCCGCGGTGCCCAGGCCGATCAGTGCGCCGGCCAGCACCGGTTTCTTGCCCGCCCACGCCCACAGCGCCCCGCTGGTGAATGCCATCGCCAGCAGGTCCCAGTTGGTGAATGCGTGGAAGACCAGCAACGGCGAGAGCGCGAAGATCGCCGCGTAGTACGGGCGGCGGCCGGACGTGCGGGCGGTGGCGACCGTGACGATCAGCGCGCAGAGCGAGAGCAGAATCGAGGTCAGCACCGTGAACAGCAGCGTCTGGTTCCAGTCGGTGTGCAGCGCGTGCAGGCCGCGGGTGAGTTCGGCGGTGATCCACATGAAGGCACCGGTGGCCACCGGGTATTCGACAGCGGTGTCACGGTACGGGACCGCGCCGACGTCGAGGCGCTCGGCCGACCAGAGCGGGACGACATCGCTATAGCAGAAGCGGGTGTACTGGATCGAGCCGCTCCAGTCGCCGTCGGCGCAGGGGGCCTTCTGTGCGAAGCCGAGCAGCAGGCTCAGACAGGTGAACGCCATCAGCACGCGCAGCGGCGTCCACCACCCGCTCGCCGACACCCCGGCGTACCGACCCCAGCGCCCGCCGACGCCCGCCGCAGCGCGCGCCACGGTCGGGTCGATGTGGCTCGGCGGCGCCTCGAGCTCGGCAGTCAATTGCCCGCCTTCGCTCCGCAAACCCCCGCCGGCTACGCCTTCACTGGCGGGGGAATCCCCGGTGTCGCTCACCGGCTCATCCTGTCAGTTGGACGTCGGCGTAGACGTCGGACACGGCTGGAGCAGCGCTGGCGCACAACTCGCGGTCGGTGGCGGGGTGGGCGTCACCGGCGGGGTCGGGACCACCGGCGTGGTGCTCGGCGCGGCCGAGGTGGACGGCGCGGGGGAGGTCGTCGGCGCGGGGGACGTGGTGCTGTGCGTCGGGGTCGGCGTCGGGGTCGGCGTCGTGCTCACCGAGGTGGACCTCGCCGGCGGGGAGGCCGCGTTGACTCCCCCGGTGATCAGCTGGTGGGTGGGCATCGGCTGCGCGGGCTTGCCCTGCAGGTACGTGTCCATGAACAGCTTCCACGTGTGCGCCGGCAGGTCGGAGCCGTACTCCGGGGAGCCGTACGAGTTGTAGATGGGTTCGGTGGAAGTGCCGCTCCCGGTCCACACCACGGCGGCCACCTGCGGCGTATAGCCGGCCATCCAGGCGTCACTGTTGTTGCCCTTGGCGTCCTGGAAGATGCCTTCGGTGCCGGTCTTCGCCGCGCTGGTCCGTCCGCCCGCCAGGCTCACGTGCGACCAGGCGGCGACGGGCTCGAGGGTCAGCGTGACGTCGTTGGCAACCTTCGGGTCCAACGCCTGTGCCGCGTCGTCCTTGAATTTGTAGATCAGCCCGCCGCCGGAGTCGGTGACCTTGCTGATGAAGTGGGTCACGTGCCGAACGCCGCCCGAGGCGAGCGTCGCGTAGCCGGTCGCCTGGTCGATGGGACGCACCGCGTAGTCGCCGATGCCGATCCCGAAGCCGGTCTGGCCGTCCGCATTGACCAGCGTCGGCGAGCCGTTCGCGTCCTGCCGCGGGATGCCCATCGCGTGCGCCGTCGTCGCGACGTTGTCGGGTCCGGCCTGCTCCGCGAGCTTGTCGAAGGTCGTGTTCAACGACCATTTCATGGCGTTGGCGATGGTCACCGACTTCGAGCTCAGCGACTCATCACCCGGATCGTTGCAGATCCTGCGGCCCTGGATCGTGACGCAGTAGCTGCCGTCGACGTAGCTGTTGATCGCCAGCGGCTTCTTGTCATTCGTCTTGTTCAAGGTCTGCGTGAGGACGGTCGCGAGCGTGTACGGCTTGAACGAGGAGCCGGGAGGGCGCGAGCCGAGCCCGGCGTAGTCGTAGTAGTCGTCCTTGCCGTCGTAACCGGCGCCGTTGGGACCGCCGTAGTACGCCAGCACTCCCCCGTTCGCGGGATTGATCGCGACCAGCGCGTTCTTCAGGTTTCGCTGCTTCTTGGTGAGGTCACCGAACGTCTGGTGGATGGCTTGGAGCGCCGCCGCCTGGGCGTCCTTGTCGATCGTGGTGCGGATGACCAGGCCCCGCGTGTTGATCTCCGCTTCGGTGATCCCGTGCGTCTGCAACTCGGCGAGGACACGGTTCACCAGCAACGCCTTCGGCCCGTCGACGCCGAGGCGGTTGCCCTTGGGCGCCTTGACCTTCGGGTACGCCAGCGCGTCGGCCTGGGCCTGGGTCAGGTGCTTCGTCGCGACCATGCCGTCGATGACGAACTGCCAGCGCTGCCTGGCCGCCTGCAGGTTCTCGGACGGGTCGTAGTACCCGGGGTCGCGCAGCAGCGAGGCCAGCACCGCGCCCTGGGCGACGTCCAACTTCGAGACGTCCACGCCGAAGAACGCCTTGGACGCCGCCTCGATGCCGTACACGCCGCGGCCGAAGTAGACGGTGTTGAGGTAGTACTCGAGAATCTTGTCCTTCGGGTAGTCCCGCGCGAGCTTGACCGAGATCATCAGCTCCTTGAGCTTGCGGCTCAGTGTGCGGTCGGCGCTGAGGTAGGCGTTCTTCACGTACTGCTGGGTGATGCCCGAACCGCCCTGCACGTCGCCGCCGGTGAGGTCCGACAGCGCCGCGCGCAGCGTCCCCTTGATCGAGAAACCCGGCTCGTCGTAGAAGTTGCGGTCCTCGGCCGACAGCACGTCCCAGCGGACCTGCTGCGGGACCTTGGACAGCGGGACGATCTGCCGGTCCTGGGTGCCGATGCGTGCCAACGTCGAGCCGTCGGAGTATTGAAGGGTCGCGACCTGGGGCAGCGGCAGTGCCTCGGGGCTGGGCACGTTGCTGAGCGTGTAGAAGAGCACCAGCGTCAGGACCACGAAGAACGCGCAGGCACCGAGCAGCCAGCCGCCCAGGATCCCGACCCGGCGGGCGACCCGCTTGCGGCGGCTCATCTGCGCGAGACGACGCTTCTTCGCCGCGTGCTTGCGCTTGCGTCGCGCCCGGAACCGCTGCAGCGCGTTCTGGGCGGGCTCGGCAGGTTTGCGCGGAGCGGGCTTGCCGGGCGTGGGTTTGCCGGCCGGAGGTTTGCTAGGCATCGCTGTCCGAGGCTAGCCAGAAACGCGAACACCCCCCGGATCTGCTCGGACCGATCTCAGGGGGCGTTCACGACACGCGCGCGGCGGGCTACTCCGCAGTGGCCTCGACCGACGCAGGCGGAGCGGCCGGGGCGCCGAGCGATCGCGCCAGGATCTGCGAGACGTCGAGCACCTGGACGTCGTCGCGGGCAGTTCCCTCTGCCTTGGCCGCCGTGACGGCGTCCGAGAGCATCACGATGCAGAACGGACAGGCGGTGGAGATGATGTCCGGGTCCAGCGCCAGCGCCTCTTCGGTGCGCTCGACGTTGATCCGCTTGCCGATCTTCTCCTCCATCCAGAAGCGCGCGCCGCCGGCTCCGCAGCAGAAGCCGCGGTCCTTGCAGCGGTGCATCTCCTGGGCCTTGATCCCCTGAATGGCACCGAGGACCTCACGCGGCGGCGTGTAGACCTTGTTGTGGCGGCCGAGGTAGCAGGGGTCGTGGTAGGTGATGTTCTTGTCGACCGGCTCGATCGGCACCAGCTTGCCCTCGTCCACGAGTTTGCCGAGCAACTGCGTGTGGTGCACGACCTCATAGTGTCCGCCGAGCTGCGGGTACTCGTTGGCGATCGTGTTGAAGCAGTGCGGGCAGGTCGCAACGATCTTGAGCGGGTGGGCGCGTTCGATCGAGTTCAGCGTCTCGACGTTCTGCATGCCCTGCATCTGGAACAGGAACTCGTTGCCCAGGCGCCGCGCGGGGTCGCCGGTGCAGCTCTCCGCCTCGCCGAGCACAGCGAACTCGACACCGGCGGTGTGCAGCAGTTCGGCGAAGGCGACGGTCACCTTGCGCGAGCGGTCCTCCAGCGCACCGGCGCAGCCGACCCAGAACAGGTATTCGACGTCCAGGTCGAGCTTCTCGCCGGGGGAGGCCTGGCGTACCTCGAAGGACAGTTCGCTGAACCACTCGGAGCGACCCTTGTTGGCCATGCCCCACGGGTTGCCCTTGTTCTCGATGTTGCGCAGCATGACGCCGGCCTCGCTCGGGAACGCGGACTCGATCAACACCTGGTAGCGGCGCATATCGACGATGTGGTCGATGTGCTCGATGTCGACGGGGCACTGCTCGACACAGGCTCCGCAGGTGGTGCACGACCAGAGCACGTCCGGGTCGATCACACCGCCCGAGGCGAAATCGCCGACGAGCGGACGGACCGCCTGCGCATCGACGGATCCTTCGATGCGCGGGTAGCCGGCCTCGGGGACATGCGAGCCGTGCGCCTCGTGCGACTCGATGGCGGCGTTCTCGTCGAAGCCCTTGCCGAAGACGTACGGCGCCTTGGCGAAGAGGTGATCGCGCAGGTCCATGATCAGGAGCTTCGGGCTCAGCGGCTTGTCGGTGTTCCACGCCGGGCACTGGCTCTGGCAGCGACCGCACTCGGTGCAGGTCGCGAAGTCGAGGTAGCCCTTCCAGCTGAAGTCCTCGATCTTGCCCTTGCCGAAGACCGTGTCCTCCGACAGCGACTCCGGGTCGGAGAAGTCGATCGGCTGCCCCTCGGCGTCGGCCACCGGCTGCAGGGCGCCGAGCGCGGCCGGCAAACGCTTGAAGTAGACGTTGATCGGGGCCGTACCGATGTGCAGGTGCTTGGAGTGCACGACGAGCACCAGGAACGAGAAGATCACGGCCATCTGCGCGACCAGGAAGAAGGTCTCGACCCCGGTGTTGTACGCCCCGGTGCCGAGCGCCTTGGAGACCAGCCAGGACGCGAACGGCCACTTGCTGCCGCCCCACGGGTAGTGGCCGGTGTTGTACTGCGCCCCGCGGTAGAGCAGCAGCGTCACTACGACGAGGAAGATCATCAACAGGACGAGTTCGGCCGGACCGTTGTGCGAGCCGTAGAAGCGGCTACGGCGCTCCTTGCGGGCCGGGGCGTTGCGCTTGCGGTTGATGTAGAAGCCGACGACGGCGATCAGCACGGAGACCGCGAAGAGATCCTCGATGAAGCCCAGCCACCGCGCGTGGCCGAAGAACGGGAAGGCGAAGTCACGACTGATCACCAGAGCGCCGAACGCCTCGATCACTGTGATGTTCAGGATCATGAAGCCCCAGAACGTGAAGAAGTGCGCGCCGCCGGGACCGATCCACTTGAGCAGCTTGCGCTGGCCGAGCACCTCCTCACCGGCGTTCTCGACGTGCTTGCGGATCTGCTGTCCGTCGCGGACGGCGGGGCGGCGGGAAAGATCCTTGTTGCCCGAGCGGATCAGCTTCACGAGCCACGCGATCCGGCGACCTGCGACTGCGAACGCCACCACGGCCATGCCCAGCCCGAGTGTCAGGCGCAGCCATCCGACGGGCGTGTACTCCCAGTCGACGAATACGCCGCTCGCTTGCACTGACACCGAGAAGTCACCTCTTACTTATCGCCTGAGCCGAACCCGGTGAGACTATTCGGTGGCCTTCGCGGAACCAACAGATGGCGCCCGATGTGGCGCATCTCCCTTTGCCGCGACCGCATTGCCTAGTGATTTCATATACATTCGACGCCGCGCGGCCGAGGGGCGCGCCGACAGAGCCCGCCCTGACCGCGTGGCGTTGCCGTTGTCATGGCGAAATGGTGGGCTGGGCCGGTGATCCGCTTTGAGCACGTCACCAAACGGTATGCCGACGGGACCGTCGCGGTCGATGCGCTCGACCTCGAGGCGCCCACCGGCAAGATCACCGTGCTGGTGGGTCCGTCCGGCTGCGGCAAGACCACCAGCCTGCGCATGATCAACCGGATGGTCGAGCCGTCCGCCGGACGGATCCTGCTGGACGGGCACGACACCGCCGCGCTCAAACCGGCCCAGCTGCGGCGGGGCATCGGGTACGTGATCCAGCACGCCGGCCTGTTCCCCCACCGCACCGTGATCGACAACGTCACCACCGTGCCGGTGCTGCTCGGGCAGAGCCGCCGCGGCGCGCGGGCCCGCGGTCTGGAACTGCTCGAGCGCGTGGGTCTGCCCGCCGCGTTCGCCGATCGCTACCCCGCCCAGCTCTCCGGCGGCCAGCAGCAGCGCGTCGGCGTCGCTCGGGCCCTGGCCGCCGACCCGCCGGTGATGCTGATGGACGAACCGTTCTCGGCCGTCGACCCGGTGGTACGGGGCCAGCTGCAGGACGAGTTCTTGAGGCTGCAGGACGAACTCGGCAAGACGATCGTCTTCGTCACCCACGACATCGACGAGGCGATCAAGCTCGGCGACCAGGTGGCCGTGCTACGCGAGGGCGGGCGGCTGGCCCAGGTCGCCGCGCCCGGCGAGCTGCTGGCCCGTCCCGCCGATTCGTTCGTCGCCGGCTTCGTCGGCCGTGACCGCGGCTACCGCGCCCTCGGGTTCGCCAAGGCGGGCACACTGCCACTGAAGCCGGACACGACGTCCGGCGAGTGGACCCTCGTGCTCGACGATGCCAGGCACCCGCTGGGCTGGCGCCGTGACGGCGAGGACGTCCTGGCGCTCGGCGGCACACTCGCCCCGATCGACGGCACTCTGCGCGAGGCCTTGGACGCCGCGCTCTCCTCCCCTAGCGGACGTGGCGTGGTGATCAACGCCGACGGCAGCTTCGCCGGAACCGTCACCGCCGCCGAAGTGCTGGAGAAGATCCAGCATGAGTGACGCTTGCGGAACGAAGGTCAGGCAATGAGTGACGCTTGCGGAACGAAGGTCAGACATGAGTAGCGCACCGTCCTCGTCGCCGCTGGCCTTCTGGAGCTACTTCCACGACCACCTCGACCAGAACCTGCACTGGCTGTGGGCGCACACCTACCTCTCCGTACTACCGGTCGTGATCGGCCTGCTCATCGCCATCCCGGTCGGCTATGTGGCACGGCTGCACCGGTGGGCCTATCCCCCGATCGTCTCGATCGCCGGGCTGCTCTACACGATCCCGTCCCTGGCATTGTTCGTGATCATTCCGCCGATCCTGGGCCTGAGCGCCATCGACCCGATCCAGGTGCCGATCGCGCTCACCGTCTATTCGGTGGCACTGCTCGTGCGGGTGGTCGCCGACGGCTTGGCCGCGGTACCCGAGGAGGTGCTGCTCTCAGCGACGGCGATGGGGTACGGACGGCTGCGGCGCCTGCTGGCCGTCGAACTGCCGGTGGCCGCCCCGGTGATCGCCGCCGGCGTGCGCGTGGCCACGGTCGCGAACGTCAGCCTGGTGGCGATCGCCGGCACCATCGGCATGGACAACCTCGGCCGGTTGTTCGACCTCGGCTACCAGCTTTCGGTGAGCGGGCCGTACTACCCGCCGATCGTGCTCGGCATCGTCCTGTGCGTTGTGCTCGCCCTGATCCTGGACGGGCTGATCGTGCTCGGCACTCGCCTGATCACGCCGTGGCGCCGTGCCGGCCGGACCGGCGGCGCAGAGGCGGTCGCCACATGATCGGCGAGGTCATCAGCTGGCTCACGGACTCGTCCCACTGGCACAACTCGGCGAGCTTCACCGGAATCCCGAGCCAGCTGCTCACCCATCTGCGCTATTCGGTGATCGCCATCGCGATCGGTACGGCCATCGCGCTGCCGTTGGGTGTCGCCGTCGGCCACAGCGGCCGCGGCACGTGGGTGGTGAGCACCGTCAACGCGCTTCGGGCGATCCCCGGCGTTGGCCTGCTCGTGCTCCTGGCGGTGATCATCTCGCCGCACTTCTACGGCCGCACCGACATGGGCTTTCTCATCCCGACCGAGATCGTGCTGGCACTGTTCGCGATCCCGCCGATCCTGGCGAACACCTACGCCGGCATCCAGAGCGTCGACCCTCAGGTCCGCGACGCCGCGTACGGAATGGGAATGACCGGGGCCGAGGTTCTGCGCAAGGTGGAGCTACCCTGCAGTCTGCCGTTGGTCTTCTCCGGCGTGCGCTCGGCGACACTGCAGGTGATCGCGACCGCGACCATCGCCTCCTACCTGCCCCTGCTCGGCGGTCTCGGCCGCTTCATCTACGACGGCATCCACACCAACGACTTCCCGCAGATGATCGGCGGCGGTGTGCTCGTGGCACTGCTCGCGCTCGCGGTCGACCTCTTGCTCGCACTCGCCCAGCGGTACTCGGTCTCCCGGGGGATCTCCGGGCGGTACCGCACCCGATCCGTCCTCACCACAACCATCAAGGAGTAACAAATGAAGCGGACGATCTTCGCCGTCGCGGCCGCGACGGTGACCGCCGGCCTCGCGCTGTCGGCCTGCAGCAGTTCAGGTGGCAGCAGCAACGCGGCCACGACGGGCGCCTCAAGCGGCGGTTCGTCCAGCGCCGCGGCGAGCATCGCCAGCAAGTTCATCTTCGGCGGTCCGCCGGAGTGGGCCAGCCGTCACCAGGCGGCAATACAGAGCGCGTACGGCGTCTCGTTCCAAAAGATCACCCCGCTCGACACGGGTGGCCCGAACACGGTCACCGCGCTGAAGAACGGTCAGGTCGACGCCGCCGATCTGTTCACGTCCGACCCCGCGATCAAGGCGAACAACTTCGTCATCCTGTCCGACGACAAGAGCGTCTTCGGCACGCAGAACGTCGTGCCGCTGATCAACAAGAAGGACGCGACCACCGGTGTCACCACCGTGCTCAACACGGTGGACGCGGCGCTGACCAACGACGTGCTGATCGACCTCAACACCCAGGTGCAGGTCGACAAGAAGGATCCGGAGCAGGTCGCCACCGACTGGCTCAAGACGCTGCCGGGCGCCGGCACCGCGGCGACAACCAGCCTGAACAAGGGCGTGAAGATCACCGTCGGCTCGGCGAACTTCCCCGAGAACGAACTGCTCGCGGACATCTACGCAACCGCCCTGCAGGGCACCGGCGCCACGGTCAGCAAGAAGCTCAACATCGGTGCGCGCGAGAAGTACTTCCCCGCGCTGAAAGAGGGTTCGGTCGACCTGGTGCCCGAGTACCTCGGCTCGATCCTGACCTACCTCGACGCGAACGCGACCGCGACCACGCCGGACGAAGTCAAGGCCGCACTGCAGACCAAGCTTCCGTCGAACCTGACGATCCTGCAGGAGGCCCCGGCCCAGGACAACGACTCGATCGTGGTCACCCAGGCCACAGCCGACAAGTACGGGCTGAAGTCGATCGCCGACCTGGCCAAGCCCGCGTCCTGACGGCACGGGCCCTCCTGGCCCGGGCCACGCCCCGGCCAGCCTGAGACGGGGCTGCTCTTGGCATGACGGCACATCCAGCGAGCGTGGGACGATCGCTGGATGACCGCCGTCGCCGAGAGCAGCCCCGCCCGGGCGCTGGACGGCGCCCGTCCGGAGGCGACTCGCGTCCGCTCGACGAGGCTGGTCACGGCGGTCCTGCTCGGCCTCGGCGTCCTGAACGCCCTGCTGTTCTACTTGATCCGTCCGGACGTCAACGATCTCTGGGCCGCCCGCGCCCGCACCTCGGCGGTCCAACACGGCGTCGGACTGACGTACTGGTTCTCGTGGTTCGGCGGCGGCGCGACACCCGGTAACTACTCGATCATCACGCCGTGGGTGTCGTCCTACATCGGCACCGAGCTGCTCTGCGCGCTGTCGGCCGCGGTGATCCCACCGCTGGTCCACCGCCTGGTGCGCGACACCCATCACCCCACTGCGGCGACCGCGGTCAGCGTCGTAACCGTCGGACTGAATCTCTGGAGCGGACGTGTCCCGTTCCTGTTCTCCGCCGCCATCGCCCTGGCCGCGGTGATCACGTTCCGGGAGCGCAAGCTCTGGCCGACGCTCGCGATCATGGCCGTCAGCGTGATCGCCGCCCCGACCAGCGGCGCCTTCGTCGCCCTGATCCTGGGCGGGGTGTTCCTATCGTTGCCGGCGTACCGCCGCCTGGCCTTCTGGACGTGCGGCGTCATCGGCGCCGGCATGATCGCAGTGGCGCTGATCTTCGGCTCACCCGGTCCCGAACCGTTCCAGTCCACGCTGCGCATCGAGATGATCTGCGCGGTACTGCTGATGATGCTGGCTCGTCCGGTCATCTGGCTGCGCACCTCACTGTGGCTCACCGTGATCGCCACGATCGCGATCTCGAGCGTCCCGAACGCGATGGGCTCGAACCTCTCGCGCCTGGTGTGGTTCGTGCTGCCGGTTGCGGTGGTCGCGCTCAGCCCGCGCGTCCTGTGGCTGGTGATCGCGCTGGTGATCCCGCCGGTGGTCGCGGGTGGCAACGGCACGTATATCGACCTGCGCAACGCAGTGAAACCGGTGTCCAGCAACGCGTACTACGCCCCGCTGGCACAGCAGCTCGACCTGCTGCCGGACATGACCGACTACCGACTCGAGGTCGTCGATCACGGCGCACACGCGGCGTACGAGGCCCTGCTCGACCACGCGACGCTCGCCCGCGGCTGGGAGACGCAGGAGGACATCGCGTACAACACCGCGGTGCTCGACCGGAACCTGTCACCAACGACGTACAAGGTGTGGCTGGACAACAACGCGGTCGGGTACGTGGCACTGCCGGCGTCCACGGTCAACACCTACGGCGAGTACAACCTGGTCTCGAAGTTCGCGCCGCCGACCTACCTACAGCTGATCTGGCAGAACCCGGACTGGAAGCTCTACAAGGTGCGTGACGCCCGGCCGATCGTGGCTGCGCCGGCGCAGGTCGTGACGACCACCCAGTCGCGGATGGTGGTGGATGTGCCGTGCGCCTGCACGATCGGCGTCCGCGTGCACTGGTCGAAGTACCTGCAGGGCACCGGGCCCACCGGGCTGCCTGCCCAGGTGGCCGACGACGGCAACGGGTGGACCCAGCTGACCACCACGATGCCGGGTACTTATCAGCTCAAGGGCACTCTCGGCTGATTCTGGGAAGACTCGGGAATATTGAGTCGCATTGACTCAGTTCTTTTGACAGAGTCGCTCGGCGGTCGCCATCATGGGCCACGAGCATCACCGGTAGGAAACTCAGCAGAGGAGCAGTAACCATGGCACGTGCGGTCGGCATCGACCTCGGTACCACCAACTCGGCAGTGGCCGTCCTGTCCGGCGGCGAGCCGGAGGTCATCGCGAACTCAGAGGGTTCGCGCACCACTCCGTCCGTTGTGGCGTTCGCGAAGAATGGCGAGGTCCTGGTCGGTGAGGTCGCCAAGCGGCAGGCCGTCACCAACGTCGACCGCACCATCCGTTCGGTCAAGCGCCACATGGGCGACAACAGCTGGTCGACGGACATCGACGGCAAGCCCTACACCGCCCAGGAGATCAGCGCCCGCACGCTGATGAAGCTCAAGCGGGACGCTGAAGCCTACCTGGGCGAGACAGTCACCGACGCGGTGATCACCGTTCCGGCGTACTTCAACGACGCCCAGCGCCAGGCCACCACGGAGGCCGGCCAGATCGCGGGCCTGAACGTCCTGCGCATCGTCAACGAGCCCACCGCCGCCGCGCTGGCGTACGGGCTGGACAAGGGCGAGAAGGAGCAGACGATCCTGGTCTTCGACCTCGGCGGCGGCACCTTCGATGTGTCGTTGCTCGAGATCGGCGACGGCGTCATCGAGGTCAAGGCCACCAACGGCGACAACCACCTCGGTGGTGACGACTGGGACCAGCGGGTCATCGACTGGCTCGTCGACAAGTTCAAGGCCGCGCACGGCATCGACCTGACCAAGGACAAGATGGCGATGCAGCGTCTGCGCGAGGCCGCCGAGAAAGCCAAGATCGAGCTCTCGAGCTCGCAGACGACATCGATCAACCTGCCGTACATCACCCAGGACGCCGAGAAGAACCCGTTGTTCCTGGACGAATCGCTCTCGCGCGCCGAGTTCCAGAAGATCACCGCGGACCTGCTCGAACGCACCAAGGTCCCGTTCCAGAGCGTGATCAAGGACGCCGGCATCGCGCTGCGCGACATCGACCACGTGGTCCTCGTCGGCGGGTCCACCCGCATGCCCGCCGTCACCGACCTGGTGCGCGAGCTGACCGGCGGCAAGGAGCCGAACAAGGGCGTGAACCCGGATGAGGTCGTCGCCGTCGGCGCCGCCCTGCAGGCGGGCGTGCTCAAGGGTGAGGTCAAGGACGTCCTGCTGCTGGACGTCACACCGCTGTCGCTCGGCATCGAGACCAAGGGCGGCATCATGACCAAGCTGATCGAGCGCAACACGACGATCCCGACCAAGCGCTCGGAGGTCTTCACGACAGCCGACGACAACCAGCCGTCCGTGCAGATCCAGGTCTACCAGGGCGAGCGCGACATCGCGGCGTACAACAAGAAGCTCGGCATGTTCGAGCTGACCGGTCTTCCGCCGGCGCCGCGTGGCGTGCCGCAGATCGAGGTCACCTTCGACATCGACGCCAACGGCATCGTGCACGTGTCGGCCAAGGACATGGCCACCGGCAAGGAACAGGGCATGACCATCACCGGCGGCTCGGGCCTGAGCAAGGACGAGATCGACCGGATGATGGCCGATGCCGAGGCGCACGCCGCCGACGACGCCAAGCGCCGCGAGGAGGCGGAGGTCCGCAACTCGGCCGAGGGCCTGGTGTTCACCACCGAGAAGTTCCTCGGCGAGAACGGCGACAAGCTGCCGGCGGAGTCGAAGACGTCGCTGGAGTCCGCGGTCGCCGACCTGAAGAAGACGCTCGAAGGCGCCGACTTCGACGCGATCAAGGCCGCACAGGAGAAGGTCAGCCAGATCGCGACCGAGGCCGGTGGGGCGCTCTACGCGCAGGCGGCGGCTGCCGGTGAAGGGGCTGAGGATGCTGCGTCCGGCGGTGCCGCGGGTGGCGCCGAGGACGACGTCGTCGACGCCGAGGTCGTGGACGAGGGCGACGAGAAGTGACAGCCGGAGCACACGCTCTCCCCCCGCTTGGCCTCACCACGGGAAATGTGCGGAGAGACGATGTCTGACGAGGCGCGGGCGGGCTCCGAGGAGGAGCCCGTCCGCATCACCGACAAGCGCAAGATCGACAAGGACCCTGCGGTGGAGCCCACCGACGCCGACCCGGCAGCGGAGGCTGCGCCGAGCGCCGAGCCGGACCTGCTCGCGGAGCGCACCGCCGATCTGCAGCGACTACAGGCCGAGTACGCCAACTACCGCAAGCGGACCGAGCGCGACCGGCTCGTGGCGGGCGAGGTGGCGATCGCGCGGGTGCTGACCGACTTCCTGCCCGTGCTGGACAACCTCGACCGCGCGAAGGCGCACGGCGATCTCACCGGTGGCCTCAAGGCCGTCGCCGACCAGCTCGATGACATCTTCGGCAAGCTCGGGCTGGTGGCGTTCGGACAGGTCGGCGACGAGTTCGACCCGTCGATCCACGAGGCCGTGCTGCACGACGTCAGCGACGAGGTCACCGTGGCGACGTGCACGACCGTCATGCGCCCGGGCTACCGGCACGGCGAGCGCTTGCTGCGCCCGGCGATGGTCGGAGTCAGCGAGCCGTCCGGCCCGGCCGAGAACACCGGGCAAGATCAGCCCGAGCAAGATCAACCAGAGTGAGGAGGTGACGTCGGGCGATGAGCACGAAGGACTACATCGAGAAGGACTACTACAAGGCGCTCGGCGTCACCAAGGACGCCGACGCCAAGGCGATCAAGAAGGCGTTCAACAAGATCGCGAAGGAGAACCACCCGGACCACAACCCGGGTGACCCGCAGGCCGAGGCACGCTTCAAGGAGGCCTCCGAGGCGTACTCGGTGCTCTCCGACGCCGACAAGCGCAAGGAGTACGACGAGGCCCGCACGCTGTTCGCCGGCGGGGGCTATTACCCCGGCGGTGGGGGCGGGGGCTTCGGTGGTCCGGGCGGCTCCTACACGACGAGCTTCAACGTGGAGGACGTCTTCGGTGGGGCCGGCGGGCTGGGCGACCTGTTCGGCGACCTGCTCGGTGGCGGCGGGCGTACTCGCACGCGCACCGGCCGTGGACCCACCGGCCCCGCGGCCAGCGCGAAGGGTCCCGACGTCGAGGCCGGCGTGGAGCTCTCCTTTGCGGACGCCGTGCGCGGGACGACCCTGCCGCTGCGCCTGAGCGGCCCCGGTACGTGCACGCTCTGCGGCGGCACGGGGGCCCGGCCCGGCACCTCGGTACACGCCTGTCCGACGTGCGGTGGCAGCGGCCACATCACCCGCAACCAGGGCGGCTTCGGCTTCAGCGAGCCCTGCCGCGAATGTCGGGGCACTGGCCGCATCCCCGACTCGCCGTGCCCGGAGTGCAGCGGGAGCGGCATCACCAACCAGGTGCGGACGATCACCGTACGAGTGCCGGCCGGTGTGAAGGACGGCGCGAAGCTGCGCCTGGCCGGCAAGGGCGCGCCCGGGCGCAGTGGCGGGCCGGCCGGCGACCTCTACGTGACCGTGCACGTCGGCAGCCACCCGCTGTTCGGGCGTACCGGCGACAACCTCACCCTCACTGTGCCGATCACCTTCGCCGAGGCGGCTCTCGGCACGACCCTGCGCGTGCCGACGCTCGACGATGCCGGCGCCACCCGCGGCGTGTCGCTCAAGATCGCGCCGGGTACGCCGTCGGGCCAGACGCTGCGGGTACGCGGCCGGGGGGTGCCGCGCAAGAGCGGAGCGGGCGACCTGCTCGTCACGGTCGAGGTGGCGGTGCCGAAGAAGCTCAGCGCCGACGCGCGGGCCGCCCTCGAGACGTACGCCGCGGCGACCTCGGGCGAGGATCCTCGCGAGCACATCACCGCGGAGCTGGCGAAGGAGCACGCGCATGGCTGAGCGCAAGAGTCGGGACGTGCCTGACGACGCGCCTGTGTTCGTGATCTCCGTCGCGGCTGAACTCGCCGGCATGCACGCGCAGACGCTGCGGCAGTACGACCGGCTCGGCCTGGTCACGCCGGGGCGTACCGGTGGTGGCGGCCGGCGCTACTCCGCCCGCGACGTCGCCCTGCTGCGCGAGGTACAGCGGCTCTCGCAGGAGGAGGGCGTCAACCTCGCCGGCATCAAGCGGATCATCGAACTCGAGTCGCACGTCGACGCGCTGCAGGCGAAGGTGGCCGAGCTCGCCGCGGAACTCGACCACGCGCGGGCCGAGTTGATGCGCCGGCGCGGCCCGTCCTCGGCGCTCGTCGTCTGGCAGCCGCAGCAGCGGCGACGCTAGGGTTCCGCGCGTGAAGGGCATCATCCTGGCCGGCGGCACGGGTACCCGGCTGCACCCGATCACCCGTGCGGTGAGCAAGCAGCTGCTGCCCGTCTACGACAAGCCGATGATCTACTACCCGCTGTCGGTGCTGATGCTCGCCGGCATCCGCGACATCCTGATCATCACCACGCCGCACGACCAGGAACAGTTCGTACGGCTCCTGGGTGACGGCTCGCAGTGGGGCCTCTCCCTGACGTACGCCGCACAGCCCTCGCCCGACGGGCTCGCGCAGGCGTTCGTCATCGGCGCCGAGCATGTCGGGACGGACCCAGCCGCGCTCGTCCTCGGCGACAACATCTTCCACGCGCACGGCCTGGCCGGGCAGTTGCAGGACGCCGTGGCGCAGGTGCGGCAGGACGCCGGCTGCGCGTTGTTCGGCTACCGCGTCAGCGACCCCGAGCGGTACGGCGTGGCCGTCCTCGATGCGCGGCGACGGTTGATCGACATCGAGGAGAAGCCGGCCCGGCCGCGTACCAACCTGGCGATCACCGGGCTCTACCTCTACGACAACGAGGTGGTTGAGCTCGCTGGCGGGTTGAAGCCGAGCGCCCGCGGCGAACTCGAGATCACCGACCTGAACCGGGCCTACATCCAGCGCGGCACGGCGTGCCTGTTCGACCTCGGCCGGGGCGCGGCGTGGCTGGACACCGGCACCACCGACTCCCTGCTGCAGGCCGGCGAGTTCGTCCAGGTCCTGCAGCAGCGGCAGGGCATCACCATCGCCTGCCTCGAGGAGGTCGCGATGCGGCAGGGGTTCATCACCGCCGAGCAGGCGCTGGAGCTCGCCGAGACGATGGGTAAGTCGACCTACGGCGCCTATCTGCGGTCGGTCGCGACGGCGACCCTCGCCGGCGACGAGGCGTGGGGCTGAACCGTGGCCGAGATCGTTCCCCTCGCCGTGGCGTCCACGGCGATCGACGGCCTTCTGGTGCTCACCACCAAGGCGGTCACCGACGAGCGTGGCACGGTGCGCGAGTTCTTCCGGGCCTCCGCGTTCACCGAGGCCGGGGTGCGGGTGCCCGGGACGTGGCAGCAGGTCAACCTGACGTGGACCGTCCGCGGTGGGGTGCGGGGGCTGCACGGCGAGGCGATGACCAAGCTCGTCGGGATCGCCTCGGGGGAGGCGTTCGGTGCGTACCTCGACGGCCGACCCGCGTCCCCGACACGGGGCGCGGTCGTGACCGTGCCACTGGCGGTAGGGACGCAGGTGCTGGTGCCGGCCGGGGTCCTGAACGGGTTCCAGGCGGTGACCGACTGCCAGTACCTCTACTGCTTCGACGCCGAGTGGGCGCCGGGCATGGCCGGGGTCGCGGTCACGCCGCTCGATCCCGCGCTGGGCATCGCGTGGCCGCTGCCCATCGATCCGGCGAACCCGGCCCAGATCAGCGCCAAGGACGCCGCCGCCCCGCCGTTCGCCGCCCTCTGACGCCGACTTTGGGCCACCCAGGCACCCCGTGTGCGACCCTGAGCGGCCCAGAGTCACCTCCTTGGGCCACCCAGGCACCCCGTGTGCGACCCTGAGCGGCCCAGAGTCACCTCCCTGGGCCCCACGTACTCCGGGTGCAACTCAACTGAACTTGAGCGGAACAGACTCATGTTTCGGGTCGTTGTCTCCGATAGGACTTCCGCCCGGAAGCATGAGGGAGTGAACTGATCAACATGGACATGACGACGCGCAGCCAGCAGGCCGTCTCCTCAGCGTTGAAGACCGCCGCCGAGCGCGGCAATCCGGCCCTCGAGCCGGCGCACCTCGCGGTCGCCCTGCTCGATGACGCCGAGGGACTGCCCCGCCAGCTGCTGCAGGCGGTCGGCGTCGATCCCGTCGCGCTGCGCGCCGAGGCGCAACGCCTGCTCGACCGGCTGCCCGCCGCGTCCGGCTCGTCGGTCGCCGCGCCGCAGACCTCGCGCGGCATGCTCGCCGTCCTCGGCGCGGCCGAGCGTGAGGCGCGCGAGCGGGGCGATGAGTACGTCTCGACCGAGCACCTGCTGCTCGGCCTGGCCGGCGGCGACAGCGAGGTCGCCTCGCTGCTCACCTCGCACGGCGCACGCCCCGACGTGCTGCGCGATGCGCTCAGCGCCATCCGCGGCTCGGCTCGCGTGACGACGCCCGACCCCGAGGGCACGTTCCAGGCCTTGGAGAAGTACGCCGTCGACCTCACTGAGGCCGCGCGCGAGGGCAAGATCGATCCGGTGATCGGCCGGGACGCCGAGATCCGCCGCGTCGTGCAGGTGCTGTCGCGACGTACCAAGAACAACCCAGTGCTGATCGGCGAGCCCGGCGTCGGCAAGACCGCCGTCGTCGAGGGGCTCGCCCAGCGCATCGTCGCCGGTGACGTACCGGAATCACTCCGCGGAAAAAGGCTGATGTCGCTCGACCTCGGTGCCATGGTCGCCGGCGCGAAGTACCGCGGCGAGTTCGAGGAGCGTCTCAAGGCCGTCCTCGAAGAGATCAAGGACTCCGGCGGCCAGGTCGTCACGTTCATCGACGAGCTGCACACCGTCGTCGGCGCGGGCGCGACCGGCGAGGGCGCGATGGACGCCGGCAACATGCTCAAGCCGATGCTGGCGCGCGGCGAGCTGCGGTTGGTCGGCGCCACCACGCTGGACGAATACCGAGAGCACATCGAGAAGGACCCTGCCCTGGAGCGGCGCTTCCAGCAGGTACTGGTCGGGGAGCCGAGCGTCGAGGACACCGTCGGCATCCTGCGTGGACTCAAGGGCCGGTACGAGGCCCACCACAAGGTGCGGATCAACGACGGTGCGCTCGTGGCCGCGGCGAGCCTGTCCGACCGGTACATCACGAGCCGCTTCCTGCCGGACAAGGCGATCGACCTCGTCGACGAGGCGGCGTCCCGACTGCGCATGGAGATCGACTCGCGCCCGATCGAGATCGACGAGCTGCAGCGCGCCGTCGACCGGCTGCGCATGGAGGAGCTCGCGCTGTCGAAGGAGAAGGACGAGGCGTCCGTCGCGCGGCTGGCCAAGCTTCGCGCCGAACTCGCCGACCAGACCGAGAAGCTCGACGCGCTCAACGCGCGGTGGGAGCGGGAGAAGTCCGGCCTCAACCGCGTCGGTGAGCTGAAGGAGAAGCTGGACGAGCTGCGCGGCCAGGCCGAACGCGCCCAGCGCGATGGCGACTTCGAGACCGCCTCCCGCCTGCTCTACGCCGAGATTCCCGCGCTGGAGAAGGAGATCGGTGAGGAGTCCGCCGCCGAGGACGCCATCCCGGCGGTCGACGTCCTCGTGAAGGAGGAGGTCACCGCGGACGACATCGCCGAGGTCGTGCAGGCCTGGACCGGCATCCCCGCCGGGCGTCTGCTCGAGGGCGAGTCGGCCAAGCTGCTGCGCATGGAGGTCGACCTCGGTGATCGGGTCATCGGCCAGAAGGCGGCCGTGCGCGCGGTCAGCGACGCGGTGCGCCGGGCCCGCGCGGGCATCAGCGACCCCGATCGCCCGACCGGCTCGTTCCTGTTCCTCGGCCCGACCGGTGTCGGTAAGACCGAGCTGGCCAAGGCCCTGGCCGGGTTTCTCTTCGACGACGACCGCGCGATGGTGCGCATCGACATGAGTGAGTACTCCGAGAAGCACTCGGTCGCCCGGCTCGTCGGTGCGCCCCCCGGCTACGTGGGCTACGACGAGGGCGGCCAGCTCACCGAGGCCGTGCGCCGGCGCCCGTACAGCGTCGTGCTGTTCGACGAGGTCGAGAAGGCGCACCCGGACGTCTTCGACATCCTGCTCGCCGTGCTCGACGACGGCCGCCTCACCGACGGCCAGGGGCGCACGGTCGACTTCCGCAACACGATTCTGGTGCTCACGTCCAACCTCGGCTCGCACGCGCTGGTGTCGGACGTGCCGGACGAGCTGAAGCGGGACGAGGTCATGGCGGTGGTGCGCGGGCACTTCAAGCCCGAGTTCCTCAACCGCCTGGACGACATCGTGATCTTCGATGCGCTGACCACCGAGGACCTCGCCCAGATCGTCGACATCCAGGTCCGCGCGCTCGCGAACCGGCTGTCCGGGCGGCGGCTCACCCTGGACGTCTCCGAGGCCGCGCGCGAATGGCTGGCGATCAACGGCTACGACCCGCTGTACGGCGCGCGGCCGCTGCGCCGGTTGGTGCAGACCTCGATCGGGGACGCGCTGGCCCGCGAGCTGCTGGCTGGCACCGTCCGCGACGGCGACACGGTGCGGGTGGACGCCCTGGACGACCGCTCCGGCCTGTCCGTGGGTGTTTGATCCTGGCGTGACCACCCCACCGCCGCCGTCAGAGGGACAGCCTCCGTACGGCCGGCCCCCGTTCCCGCCGCCCTATGACCCGAACCAGCCGTATGACCCGAACC
>Ga0164242_10002617_pt1 | contig 20834 bp, 21 predicted proteins | sample OricomgcompostMG_FD_108783 | JGI IMG/M metagenome (GOLD analysis project Ga0164242, IMG submission 108783) | Miracle-Growth compost microbial communities from Emeryville, California, USA - Original compost - Miracle growth compost (MG) ... | reverse complement strand
CACCCCCGATGAACCCGGCTCCGCCGGTGACCAGGACCCTCATCCCGGATGGGCCGGCAACGCGACGTCGAAGCGGCAGCCGTCGTCGGTGTTGCGGACCGCGATCCGGCCCTGATGGGATTCCACGACTCCGCGCGCAATGGCCAGCCCGAGCCCGGCACCGTCGGGAGCCGTACGCGACCGGTCACCTCGCCAGCCCGCGTCGAACACCTTCGGCAGATCCGGCTCCGGGATGCCGCCGCAGCTGTCGGACACGGCGACCGAGACATCACCGGCCGGTTCGCGGCAGGCGGCGATAGTCACCGTGCCGCCCCGGTCGGTGTGCCGTACGGCGTTGCTGACCAGATTGCCCAGCGCTCGGACCAGGTCGTCGGCGTCGCCGGTGATCGCCAGCCGGTCGGCCTCCGGCACGTCGACGACCAAGGCCACCCCGGACCGCTCCGCCGCCGACTCCACTTCATCGGCGAGGTCGATGACCAGTTCCCGGACCGAGAGCAGCTTGTGTTCCCTGACCGGGGGGCCGCCCTGCACCCGGGACAGCTCGAACAGATCCGCCACCAGTGAGTCCATCCGACCCACCGTCGCACGGATCTGCGCCATCGCCCCGGGAACGTCGGAGACCATGCCGTCCTCCAGTGCCTCCGCCATCGCCCGCAGACCCGACAACGGCGTCCGCAGGTCGTGTGACAGATGCCTGACCAGTTGCTGTCGGGCGTACTGGGCTGCCTGCTCGCGCGCCCGGGCATCCGCGAGCCGGGTTCGGGTGGCATCCAGCTCGGCCATCACGCCGGCGAGTTCGGCCGGCATCGCGGTCTGCTCGGGATGCCCGCCCTGAACGGCCAGCTCCGGGGCCAATCGGGAGATCCTCGCCCCCAATGATGTCGCGCTGACCACGATCCGGCGGGTCACCAGCAGCGCCAGCGCGGCGGCCAACACCAGGGAGACTGTCAGCGCGAGCATGATCACGCCGCTGTCGTGTCCGGAGATGAACATGAAGCGGACGTTGACCAGCACGGCGGCAGCGACCGCGATCACCGGGGCGAGAACGGCAGTGATCATCTGGTAGCGCACCGACGCCTTGCGGGTCAGCCGCAGCAGCGCAAGGGCGACTGAGCCGATCACCAGACAGGCGAGCACCGCGATCCCGGTGATCACCAGTTGATCTTGCAGGATCCTGCTCATACCAACTCGTCCTCCCGGGCCGCCCGATAACCCTCCCGGCCGACGGTGAGCACCAGACGAGGATCGGACGGGTCGTCCTCCAACTTCTGGCGCAGCCTGCGCACGTGCACGGTCACAGTCGAGTTGTCGCCGAAGTCCCAGCCCCAGACCCGGTTGAGCAACGTGGCCTTGCTGAACGTCTCGCCGGGATGTCCCGCCAGGAAGGCCAGCAGATCGAATTCCCGGCTGGTCAGCCCCAGCGGCTCGCCGCGCCGTGTCGCAGTGCGCGCGGCAAGATCGATCTCCGCATCACCCAGTCGGAGCGAGCGCTCCCGCAGACGATTGCCGGTGAGTTGTTCGGCGCGACGCAGCAGCGCCTGGACCCGCAGCACGATCTCCCGGGGGCTCAGCGGTTTCACCACATAGTCGTCGGCGCCGATCTCCAGACCGACCAGCCGGTCCGTCTCCTCACCCCGCGCCGAGATGATGATCACCGCGGCGTGGTCGCCCGCCGCCCGCCGTCGGCGCAGCACCTCCAGGCCGGACAGCGTCGGCAACATCACGTCCAGCAGCACGACGTCAGGAACCGTACGCTGCCAGGTCGTCACCGCCTCCGAACCGTCCGCGGCGAGCGCCACCTGGTGACCGGCCTTGGTCAGGTAGCTCGCCAGCACATCGGCCAGCATCCGATCGTCCTCGACGATCAAAACCTGTGCACCCACGGTGACAGCGTACGAGTCCTGACCCGCTGAGGATCCCGGATCCCGGCGGCAAACCGATCACGTAAGCGAACCGAAAGCGTTTGATCATGGTGGATCCCGCGGTGGCTGTCTAGGTTCTCCGACATGGAATCGGTGCAGGTCATCCTGCCGTGTCTCAACGAAGCGGCGGCGCTGCCCACGGTGCTGGCCTCCGTCCCGCCCGACTACCAGGCTCTGGTGGTGGACAACTGCTCGGTCGATGCAACGGCGCGGGTCGCCCGGGAGCACGGCGCGACCGTGATCGGTTGCGCCGCCCGCGGCTACGGCGCGGCCTGTCATGCCGGCCTCCTGGCGGCGACCGCCGAGGTGGTGGTGTGGATGGATGCCGACGGCAGTCTTGACGGCCGCCAGTTGTCGAGGGTCGTCGAACCGGTCAGCAGTGGACGCGCTGATCTGATGATCGGCACCCGGCGACCGGTGAGTTCGGCTGCCTGGCCGTGGTGGCTGCGGGCGGCCAATGCCGAACTGGCCAGAGAACTGTCGGTCCGCACCGGGCAGCGGATCCGTGATCTTGGTGCGATGCGCGCCGGCCGGCGGGAGCAATTGCTGTGCTTGGACCTTCGGGACCGGCGCAGCGGTTACCCCGCCGAGACCCTGGTTGCCGCCGCCGATGCCGGTTGGCGGATCGGCCAGGTCGAGGTCGACTACCGACCCCGGATCGGTAGATCGAAGGTGACCGGTACGCCGCTGGGAGCGCTCCGCGCCGTCCGTGACCTGCGCGCGGTGATGGCCGCACGATGACCACCGTCACCGTGGGATCCCGCTCGACGGGCCAGCGAACCCGGATGATCACCGATCGGGCCGAGACGATCATCGTGCTGGCGAAGGAGCCGCTGCCCGGACGGGCCAAGACCCGGTTGCATTCGGCATTCAGTCCCGGTCAGGCGTCCGCTCTGGCGGCCGCGGCGTTGGAGGACACCCTCGGGGTGGTCCGCGCGATGTCGGTACGCCGCCGGATCCTCGCCTGGGAAGGGAATCCCGGGGACTGGGGTCACGGGTTCGAGGTGGTCGACCAAGGTCCGGGCAGTCTGGCAGACCGGCTGGGCCGGGTCTTCGACCACGCGCTGACCGGGGCGCCCGAGACGCCGACCTTGTTGATCGCCATGGACACCCCGCAGGTCACCCGCGAGCTGTTGTCGACGTCCTGGGACGGAGCTGACGCGGTCATCGGACTGACCGAGGACGGCGGCTACTGGGGCATCGGACTGCGCCACGGTCCGGCTGCCGGAGTGTTCGACTCGATCCCGATGTCGACCGACCGCACCGGAGCGGCACAGGTCGCCCGACTGCTCGATCTCGGCTACCGGATCAAACTGCTGCCACCGCTGCGCGACGTGGACACGCCCGACGATGCCGCCCGGATCGCCGATGATCATCCCCTTCTCGGCTTCTCCAGGCTGCATCGGCAGCTGATCGCCGATCGCGGAACGGTGGCCGGGTCAGCGGAGGATCTGCGCCGGATCTTCGACCACGCCTATCACGGTCGATCGCTCGAGGCGCACACCGGCGATGGTGTCGATCCGCTCCGGATCGCTGCCGACCTGTGGCATCGGCCGGCCGACGGCGTCGACCTGCTGGTCGTCGCCCGGTGCCAACCTCCGGTCCTGGATCTCGGCTGCGGCCCCGGCCGGATGGTCGCGGCACTCACCGAATCGGGACGGTCCGCGCTGGGCATCGACCTTTCGGCGGCGGCCGTCGGCTCCAGCAACCGCCGTGGCGCACCGGCGTTGCGGCGGGACCTCAGCGACCCGCTGCCGGGCGAGGGCCGGTGGGGGACGGTGTTGCTGATGGACAGCAATCTCGGTTTGGGCGGTGACCCCGACCGACTACTGCGCCGGTGCATGGCGCTGGTGGCATCCGGCGGCCTGATCATCTGCGAGACCGACCCTGATCCGTACGTCGACGAGACGCACCGCGTGTTGCTGCGTGCCGGTGCCGCATCGGGTCGCGTCCGGTGGGCACGGATCGGCATCGAGGCCCTGGCCGCCCGGGCCCAACGGCACAACCTCGTCGTTGCCGAACGCTGGTCAGCCGACGGCCGTACCTTTGCCGCGTTGCGGACGCTGTAGCAGCTCGGCGATGATCACCACCGCAACGGTGACGCCGCCGGTGATCAACACAGCCGGCAATGGCGGCGACACCTCGGCCGTCGCGTTCTTCTGATGCGCCCGGGCACCGACCGCGATCAAGGTGATGATCACCAGGCTGCCGGCGGCCAGCAGACCGATCCGCAACGGCATCCGGCGCCGCTGGGCAACCCGCCGCAGGACCAGGTGCCCCAGGAGCAGGGAGATCGGCATCAGCACCAGATCATTGATCAACCAGGCGGACAGGCCCCAGCGAGCCAGCCGGAACCAGTCCGGGTGACTGACCCGGGTCAGCACCAGGTACAGCCCGTAGCCGGCCGCACAACTGCCCGTCACGGCGAGCGCTCCGCGCACGATCCCGATCGTCACAGCAGCTCCAGCCGTTCGACCCATTTGGTCTGCAGCGCTCCGGGCCGGTTGGGGGCGATGACGCGCGCCGGAAAGCCGTGATCGGGATGCAGCACCTCGCCGTTGATCTTGAAGGCAAGGATGCTGCGCTCGTCGGCGACGAAGTCGGCCGGGAGGATCGTCCGCGCGTAGCGTGATCCCCGTTCCAGGGAGACGACACGGACGTCGTGGCCTGCGCCGCCCACCAGCCCGACCAGGTCCTTGATCCGAACGCCGGACCACTCGGCGCCGATGCTCCATCCCTCGACACAGGCGATCGGCAGACGGACCGCGGTCTGTGGCAGTGCGGCGAGGGCCGCGCGGTCCAGCTCACGGTGACCGTCCGGGCCGACGATCGTCAGCGACCAGTCAGCCAACCGAGCGGTCACCCCTGCCTGTGCCGCGGTCCGGTTCACCGGAACGCCCTGCAGATGCACCGATCTGGGACGGCGGGGCGCGAGCAGTGCGAGCCGGTCCAACGGCCCGATCGTCTGGCCGATGCTGAACAGGGTGAGCCCGCCGGCCACACCCAGTACGCCGCCGATGAAGCCACGACGGGACGTGGGCAGGTCGCTTCGGTGCGCAGCACGCGGCCGACGCAGCGCCCGGGTGATCACCGGCAGCCTGGTCGCGACATGGATCAGGATCGCGCCCATCGCGATCCACGCGATGGCATAGTGCACCGGAACGAAATCGAACCGGAAGACATACCACTGGAAGACGTTGAAGAGACCGGTCGCCACCTGGACGATCCCGGCTGCGGTCAGCACCCCGATCAGCAGCTTGTCGGCTGCGAACCACAGCAGCGCGGATTTCTTGCCCGTGTCACCCTCCGGCCGGGAGAGGATCCGCGGATACGCTGCGAAGATCTTGGCCAGCAACAGCGGCAGACAGGCAATACCGGTTGCCACGTGGATACCTTGTGTCACCCGATAACCCCAGACCGGCCGGGGACCAAGCAGCACGCCGGAGTCCGACTGGGCGTTGTGGCTGATCAACCCGGTCAGGAAGCAGATGCCGAAAGCCGGGCCGAGGAACATGCCGATGCGAGCGACCACCGCCGGTGTCTGGACATCGCCGGCGATGGTGTCGGGCTCCGGGAGGTGGCGCAGCAGACGCTGCGTCGGCCACTTGATCATGACCGCGAGACTAGGCACCGCCGGCCCGCCGTGGAACAGATCGACGATTACCGATCGACTACGGATAAGGGCTTTCGGTGGCGTGGAGCCGTCCGGGTGGCCGAGCGTGAGGATGTGACTTCTGTTGCCACCCAGATCCGTCGTCCGATGACGCGCGGCCCGGCGCGGGTTCCCGGGCGGATCGTGGCAGCACTGGGAATCGTCGTACTCGCCGAGTCGTCGATCATCTTGCTGCGGCAGATCCAACACGGCCGACTCGGACTCCTGATCGCCGTCCTGCTGTTCGGCGTCCTCGGATTGTGGTGCCGCAATGCCCTCCCCGGCCTGCGGATGCGGACGATCGCGGTGATCTGCGCGGTCGCCCAGCTGCCGGGCCTGCTCGCCAGGCCGCTGCTCAGCGACGACTCCTACCGGTACGTCTGGGACGGTCGGGTGCAACTGGCCGGGATCGATCCCTATCGCTATGCACCACTCGATCCGGTGTTGACCCGGTTGCGGGATCCGCTGCTGTTCCCGCCCGGTGCTGCGTTTCCGGTGATCAACAGGCCGTGGGTGCACACCATCTACCCGCCGGTCGCCGAGCTCTGGTTCACCCTGGTGGCGGCCGTCACTCCGTGGCGGGCCGGAACACTCGGCCTGCAGATCGGGTCGGCGCTCATGGTTGTGGCCACCACCGTGGTGATCGGGCGGGTCCTGATGCGTACCGGTTCCCATCCCGGGTGGGCCTTGGCGTACGGGGCATGTCCGGCAACGACGATCGAGGCGGCCAACGGCGCGCACGTCGACGTGTTGGCCGCACTGTTGTTGGTGATCATGGCCTGGTGCGTGATCACCGACCGGCACCGGGTGGCCGGAGTGATGCTCGGACTGGCCGGAGGAGTCAAGCTGGTGCCGATGCTGTTGGTGCCGGTCTTCCTCCGGCGGCGGCCGCTACGGACGGCCGCGACATCCATCATCACGCTGCTGCTCGGGTACCTTCCGCACGTCCTCGCCGTCGGCGGCCTGGTGCTCGGATATCTCCCCGGATATCTCAACGAGGAAGGTTTCGACGGGCGACGGCGGTTCGCCTTGTTGATCTTTCTTCCGGAGCGGGCGCGGCTGCCTGTCGCCCTGGCGATCGCAGCCGGCTGCGCGGTTCTCGCCATCATCCGGGCGCGCCGCGATCCGGTGCTGGTCACCTGCTGTTGGCTCTACGGCGCGGCGTTCCTGGTGGCGACACCCACCTACCCGTGGTATCTGCTGCCGGCGATGGTGCTGGTCGTGATGGCGCGCCGGTTCGAGTGGCTGATCCTGTGGCCGGCCGCGTACTTCGGCTTCCTGCACGACCGTGACCCGATCCTGCAGACCGTCGGTTACGGTGCAGCGCTGCTCGTCATCCTGGCCGCGACCGCGTGGCGACGGCGGATCAGAGCGAGTCCGGATGCCGCCGGATCCGCCGCCCGGTGATCTTGGTGATGCTGATCTCGATCGCCAGCGGACGCCACCCGCCCGCCCAGGGCACCACCTGTTCGGCCCACTCCGGTTGATCACCGTTGACCTGCGCGGCCCGGGTGACGCCCTGGACCAATACGCTGTCGCCCTCGCAACGGATCTGATCAAGATGGTCGACCTCGAAGGCGACCTGTGTCGGGCGGACCAGTTCGGCCAGCCTGCTCTGCTCCGAGGTGCGGAAACCGATGATCGGATCCGCGTAGACGTAGGCCACCGGGAGGATGATCTGTCCGGAACCCGTCGCCCAGGCGATCCGACCGACCGACTCCATCGCCAGGAGCGTACGGCAGTCGTGCTGATCAAGGCTGGTACTGAACGTGTGGGGACGGCGCGGGACAGTGGTCATGGCCTCACCGTAGGAATTCCTCGGGCGGTGTACATGATGCGAGAGTCCCGGGACGGTCGGGCCTTTGGTCCCGGGAGGTCGATCCGTCGAACGCTCACCGGGGCGGGACGACCGAACGGGCCGCCCGATCGGGCGACCCGTTTTGTGCTTGCTGATCAGCCTGTCTTGCTGATCAGGCCGTCTTGCTGATCAGCCCGTCCTTGCTGATGCTGATCGGTACGCGGGGTGGCGCGAACCTCAGTGGGTCCAGCCGTGATCCCGGATGTAGGGAAGCCGGTTCCAGTAGCGGGACAGGCCCCAGGTCGCACCGGCCGTTGTTGCGGCGAGAGCCAGCAGGCACAGCGCGTAGATGATGTGGTAGTCGACGATCGGGTTGGGCGACCCGCTCGGCTCACCGGCCGTGGTGAAGCGATCCAGCGGGAACTCGGCGGCCCACATCATCAGGACCACCACCGAACCGACGACGGCCGCCGGCCACATGGCGATCCCGACCATCATGGCAATGCCGACGGCGAGCATCGACAACATGAACAGCCAGTCCGCCCACCAGGTTCCTGCCATCGAGTGGGCGATGCTCACGAACGGGCCGACGTCGACCGAACCCAGGAACCCCTTGGTCGGTGATCCGCCGTTGATCCAGGCCCTTTCAGCGGTGGTGGCGAAGCCGAATCCGAACGTCTTGTCCAGGAATGCCCACAGGAAGATGAAGCCGGTGGCGAGCCGGAGCACGGCAAGGATCCGACGCGCTGCAGCGCTGGTCACCACGGAATGCGCGGACTCCTGGACGGCCTGGTCGGGAGCCGTGGTGGTCACCGGTGTTGTCGGCCGGCGTGTCGGGGTGCGGGGTTCGCCCGCGATGTGCGCTCCATGTTGAACGCTCATGATCAGTCCTTCCCAAGGTGATGATCCTCGTGGATCCGGAAGGAATCCATTCCTTCCGATGATCATGTTTGTGGATCCGCCGTCCCGGCGGAGGTGGCGAAAGGACGGCATCTCCGGGACTTTGGGCACCTCGGGGAGACCCGGGCGGCCGGTCTACTGCAGGAAGTCGATGTCACGCCAGCTGTAACTCGGGGTCCAGCCGAAGAGTGTTCGCATCCTCGTGCAGTCGAACGCCGACTGCGGGTCCTGGTACCCGTCGACAAAATCGGCATAGCCGTCGTAGTACTCGGCCATCAGGTCACGCAGGCTGCGCCGCGCCCGGGTGTCCGCGGCCGCGATCAAGCACACCTCGTGTCCGGTGCTGGTCCCTTCCAACGCAGCCCGGTAGGCGGTGCCGACGTCCCGCGCGTCGATGTAGCTCCAGAAGTTCGCCATGTTCCGGGTCGGGTCCGCCCACTCGTCGGGGAACCGGCGGTAGTCGTCGGGAGAGATGACGTTGTTGATCCGCAGCCCGACCCAGGACGTGTCCGGGCAGGCCAGGGCCAGCGAGTCGGCGATCACCTCGCTGATGAACTTGCTCAGCGCGTACGCGTTGGGTGAGGGGTGGCGTTCGGACTCGTCGAACGGTATCCGCCGGGGTGCCACACCGGCGGTGAGCAGGCCGGTCGCCATCTCACTCGAGGCGTACACCACCCGCGGCACGCCGAGATCCCCGGCGGCCTGCATCAGGTTGTGGGCACTGAGCACGTTGTTGTCGAAGACGTCGATCCGCGCCTGGCCGGCCGGCGCCGGGTTGGCGGCCAGGTGGGCGACGCCGTCCGGCCGGAACTGGGCCAGCGCGTCGTAGACCCGTCCGGCGTCGGTCAGCTCGACCCGGCAGAACTCGCCGGGGAGCTCCAGGTCGGGTCGCGGGGCGAGGTCGAAGTTGACGACCTGGTGACCGGCGTCCGCGAGTTCCCGGACCACCCATTGACCGGCTTTACCGTTGCCTCCGGTGACGACGACTCGCATCGTTTGCTCCTGTCCTGTTCCGATTCGCGTTGGGGCCTGGAGATTGTGTATCTTTGTGCGTCGGCGCGGTTCGCTGGACCGGCCGAGACTGGCCCCTATAGCTCAGTCGGTAGAGCGTCTCCATGGTAAGGAGAAGGTCTGCGGTTCGATTCCGCATGGGGGCTCGGCGGTCACTTCCTCGCGGGAGTGGCCCAAGCTGGAAACCACGGCACTGACAACCGAGGCACGGGAAACCAAGCCGAAGGCAAGCCACGGCGGGATAGCTCAGACGGTAGAGCAAGCGGCTCATAATCGCTGTGTCACGGGTTCAAGTCCCGTTCCCGCTACAAAGAGACCACACGGACACGAGGCACGAGGACAAGGCAATGGCCAAGGCATCAGACGTTCGGCCGAAGATCACGCTCGCCTGCACGGAGTGCAAGGAGCGGAACTACCTGACCAAGAAGAACCGGCGGAACGACCCCGACCGGATGGAGCTGAAGAAGTTCTGCCCGCGCTGCGGCAAGCACACCGCGCATCGCGAGACCCGCTGACCATCGGCCTGGCATCCTCGACCGGTTCCCCTGCTGAGCGGGAGCCGGTCGTTTTGCTTGCCCACGGCAGCCGGCATCCTCGGGGCGTCGCCTCGATCGAACATCTCCGGGACGCCGTCGCCGCCCGGTCCGGCGCGCCCGTGCACGCCGCCTACCTCGACCTCAACCAGCCCGACCTGACCGCGGTCGCCCACCGGATCGTCGCCGGCGGGCAGGGGCGAGCCACCGTCGTCCCGCTGCTCTTCACCCCGGCCTTCCATGCCCGCACCGATGCGCCGGCCACCCTCGCCGCAGCCCGGGCGGCCACTGGTCTCGACCTCCAGTCGGCCGACATCCTCGGCACCCCGGACGCGCTGATCCCGATCCTGCTCCGGGCGGCACGCGAGGCGGGGATCGGCGACACCGGCCGGCTGCTGCTCGCCTCGGTCGGCTCCTCCCGGCCCGATGCCAACGCGTCGGTGGCAGATCTCGCCCGACGGCTCACCACGGTCCGCGGCGCCCCGGTGACTGCCGCCTTCGCCACCTGTGAACCGCGGGCCGCCGACCTGGTCGCCGAACCCGACTGCGCGGGCGTCCTGGCGCTGTTCGTCGGACACGGCCTGCTGCTGGACAAGGTCCGGGCGGCTGCCGCCGACCGCGGCCTGCCGACCTCGGAGCCGCTGGAGGACAAGCTGGTGCCGCTGGTCCTGGAGCGGTCACGGACGGCGGCCCGTGCCGGCACTAACTAGAGTTCACCCATGATCTCGGACAGCCACGCGGGCCGCAGCTACCCACCGACCGAGCCGTACGAGGTCACTCGCGCCAAGATCGCCGAATTCGCCGCGGCGCTGGGCGACGACAACCCGGCCTACCGCGGTGAGAACCCCATCGCCCCGCCCACCTTCGCTGCGGTGATCGCCGGAGAGGCCTGGCAGGCGCTGTGGGAGGACGACGAACTGGGTCTGGCCCTGCACCGCATCGTGCACGGCGACCAACGGATCACCCATCACCGCCCGCTCCGAGCCGGCGACACGGTGACAGCGACGCTCACCATCGACAAGGTCCGCGTCCGAGGAGCTGTCGACATGATCAACTCGAGTGTCACGCTGACCACCCCGCCCGGCGAGGTGGTCTGCACCGCCGCGTCCACCTTCCTGCACAACCGGGAGGAGCAGGCATGACCGCCACCGAACTGCAGGTCGACGTCGGCACCGAACTTCCGACCCTGGTCATGCGGCTGACCCGGGAGACTCTGGTCCGGTATGCCGGGGCGTCCGGTGACTTCAATCCGATCCACTACTCCGATTTCCACGCCCGGGCACTCGGCCTGCCCGGGGTGATCGGCCACGGCATGCTGACCATGGGCCTGGCGCTGCGGGCAGTCACCGACTGGGCCGGCGACCCCGCCCGGGTGCGGAGCGCCTTCGTCCGGTTCACCCGTCCGATCCCGGTGCCCGACGACGACTCCGGCGCCGAACTGATCGTCAAGGGCACCGTCACCAAGCTCGACGACGGCATCGCAACCGTCCAACTGGACGCCCGGCACGGCGAGGACAAGGTGCTCGGCATGGCAACTGCCGAGGTCGACATCTCGTGACCGCTGTCGCGCAGACCGGGGTGCAGCTGGCCGGATTCACGACTCTCCGGGTCGGCGGACCGGCGACCCGGCTGATCACGGTTACCACCGAGGCCGACCTGGTCGACGCGGTCCGGCAGGCCGACGCCGCCGGTGAACCGCTGCTGATCATCGGCGGCGGATCGAACCTGCTGATCGGCGACCGCGGATTCGACGGCACGGTGATCAAGATCGACACCCGCGGCGTACAGGCCGAGGTGAGCAGCTGCTCCGGCGCGATGCTCACCGTCGCGGCCGGTGAACCGTGGGACGACCTGGTCGCCCGGGCGGTCGCCGAAGGCTGGTCGGGACTCGAGGCGTTGTCCGGCATCCCAGGGCTCGTCGGCGCCACCCCGATCCAGAACGTCGGCGCGTACGGTGCGGAGATCAGCCACACACTGGCATCGGTACGCACCCTCGACCGGCGGACCGGCCGGCAGAAGACCTTCGCTGTCGGCGATTGCGGTTTCGGCTACCGGTGGTCGCGGTTCAAAGCCGAACCGGGACGGTACGTGATCTTGACGGTGACCCTGCAACTGCCGATCGGCGACTTGTCCGCACCGATCGGCTACGCCCAGCTGGCGCAGACCCTCGACGTGCCGTTGGGCACCCGGGTCGCAGCCGCCGCCGTACGCGATGCCGTGCTGCAGCTGCGGCGCAGCAAAGGCATGGTGCTCGCCGACGATGATCATGACACATGGAGCGCCGGGTCCTTCTTCACCAACCCGATCGTTCTCGCCGGGGCGGACGCCGGGTTGCCCGCCGGCGCTCCGCGCTACCGGCAGCCCGACGGCAGTGTGAAGACCAGCGCCGCCTGGCTGATCGAGCACGCCGGATTCGCCAAGGGCTACGGGACACCGCCGGCCGCACTGTCCGGCAAACACGCCCTGGCGATCACCAACCGCGGCGGCGCGACGGCCGAAGATCTGTTGCGACTGGCCCGGGAGATCCGGGCCGGTGTACTCGACCGGTTCGGCATCGAACTGGTCCCTGAACCGAATCTGGTGAACTGCGAACTGTGATCACTCCCGAAACACTCAGCGTCTGGGCACCCCGACCGCAACGCGTCGCGGCTGTCGCCAACGGGCACCGGATCGACCTGGTGGCCGACGAGAACCACTGGTGGCGTCCCACCGAGCTGCCAGAGGCGCTGACCGACGCAGCCGGGCCGATTGACTACGGGTTCCTGCTCGACGACGACCCGACACCGCTACCGGACCCTCGGTCCCGATACCAACCCCACGGAGTGCACGGCCTGTCACAGACCTACGACCCGTCCGGGTTCACCTGGCATGATCAGGACTGGACCGGCCGTCAGGCGGCCGGCCTGGTGATCTACGAACTGCACGTCGGCACGTTCACACCCGAAGGCACGCTCGCCGCCGCGATCGCACACCTGCAGCATCTTGTCGATCTTGGTGTCGACGCGGTCGAGTTGATGCCGGTGAACGCCTTCAACGGCGAACACAACTGGGGCTATGACGGTGTCGGTTGGTATGCGGTCCAGCACAGTTACGGCGGGCCGCAGGCCTACCAGGAATTCGTCGACGCCTGTCACCAGCGGGGGATCGCGGTCATCCAGGACGTGGTCTACAACCACCTCGGGCCCAGCGGGAACTACCTGCCGCGGTTCGGGCCCTACCTGTCCGACGGCCGCGGCAACACCTGGGGTGAGTCGGTCAATCTGGACGGGTCCGATTCCGACGAGGTCCGGGCCTACATCATCGAGAACGCGCTGATGTGGCTGCGCGACTATCACGTCGACGGGCTGCGACTGGACGCCGTGCACGCCCTGTCCGACAACCGGGCCCGACACATCCTGGAAGAGCTGGCGATCGAGGTCGACGCGCTCAGCGCGCATCTGCGACGTCCGCTGACCCTGATCGCCGAGTCCGATCTCAACGATCCCCGGCTGATCACGTCACGGGAGGCCGGCGGATACGGCTTGGCAGGGCAGTGGAGCGACGACTTCCACCACGCCGTGTACGCCAACCTGACCGGTGACACCACCGGCTACTACGCCGACTTCGGCGATCCGTCGGCACTGGCCAAGGTCATCGAACGCGGCTATTTCCACGACGGCATCGGATCGTCGTTCCGCGGCCGCAGCCACGGTCGGCCGCTGGACCAGGAGCGTACGCCGAGCTGGCGGCTGGTGGTCTGCTGGGACAACCATGATCAGATCGGCAACCGGGCAGCCGGGCAGCGGCTGTCGTCCATGCTCGATCATCGGCGGCTGCAGCTCGCGATGTTGCTCACCCTGCTCTCACCGTTCACCCCGATGATCTTCATGGGGGAGGAGTGGGGCGCCTCGACTCCGTGGCAGTTCTTCACCAGCCACCCGGAGCCGGAGCTCGGTCGGGCCGTTGCCGAGGGCCGGCTGCAGGAGTTCGCTGCGATGGGCTGGGACCCCTCGACGGTGCCGGATCCCCAGGATCGGAAGACCTTCGAACGGTCGAAGCTGGACTGGTCCGAACCCGGCTCGGCCGATCACGCCGCACTGCTCACCTTCACCGGCCGACTGCTGAGGTTGCGACGTCGTCTGCCCGACATCACCGATCCGCGGTTCCATCGCTCGACCGCGAGCGCCGACGACGTACGCCGGACACTCGCCGTGCAGCGCGGCAACCTGGTGATCGTGATCAACTTCGCCGACACGGAGAACAGTGTCACCGTCGACACGCCGGTCGACGGCGCGCTGCTGACCGTCGGCGAGGCCGTCTTCGACGACGCCCGCAGCGTCCGGCTCGGAGCTCACAGCGCCGTCGTCGCCCGCACCGGGCAGCCGCTGTGATGATCAGGTGATGCTGATCTCGCGCTTCAGCACCTTGCCGGTCGGACCCTTGGGGATCTGACCGAACTTCACGATCCGCGGATACTTGTAGGCCGCGATCCGCTCCTTGGTCCACTCCCTGATCTCGTCCTCGGTGGCCTCGGCGCCGGGCTTGAGGGTGATCAGGGCCGCGATCTCCTCACCGTGTTCGGGATGCGGCACGCCGACCACCGCCGCCTCCGCGACGGCCGGATGGGTGAACAGCAGTTCCTCGACCTCCCGCGGATACACGTTGTACGCGTTCCGGACGATCATGTCCTTGACCCGGTCGACGATGTAGAGGAAACCGTCCTCGTCCAACCGGCCGAGATCACCACTGTGGAACCAGCCGTTGCGCATCGCCTCGGCGGTGGCCTCGGGTTTGTTCAGGTATCCCTTCATGATGTTCTCGCCGCGGATCACCACCTCACCGACCTCACCCGTCGGCAGTTCCCTGTCGTCCGGGTCGACCACAGCGATCTCGACGCCGCGGATGGGCAGGCCGACCGACCCCGGCTTGGTCTGCCGGTCCGGATGATTGAAGGTGGCGACCGGCGACGTCTCGGACAGGCCGTAACCCTCGAGCAGCTTCAGCTCGAACGCCCGCTCCACTCCGTGCAACACCTCGACCGGCAGGGACGAACCGCCGGAGACGGCGAGGCGCAGGCTCGAGGTGTCGTACGCCTCCTTGTCCGGCACGGCGAGTAGCGCCATGTACATGGTCGGGACGCCGAGGAAGATGGTCACCTTCTCCCGGTCGATGATCTGCAACGCCTCGACCGGGTCGAACCGGGGCAACAGCGCCAGACAGGAGCCGGAGTAGACCGACGTGTTCATCGCGCAGGTCTGGCCGAAGGAATGGAACAGCGGCAATCCGCCGAAGACCACGTCGCTCGGCCCGCCGTGGAACAGCGTCTCGACACTGGTGATCACGTTGCTGCCGATGTTGTGCTGGGTGAGTTCGGCGCCCTTCGGCCGGCCGGTGGTGCCGGAGGTGTACAGGATCACCACCGTGTCCTCGGGATCCCGGCGGACCACCTCGCGTCGCGGGGTCTGCCCGGCCAACTGCTTCTCGATCTCGCCGGGAACGACGGTGATCACCTCGGTGCCGGTGTCCTTGGCAGCCTTCCGGGCCTCGGGCGCGAACATGTCGAGCACCACCGCGACCGACACCTCGGCGTCCTGCCAGACGTAACTGATCTCACCTGCCTTGAGCAGCGGATTCGTCGGGACGACGACCGCACCCAGCCGGAGGATGCCGTAGTAGGCGATCGGGAAGTAGGCGACATTGGGCATGATCAGCGAGACCCGGTCACCGGCCTTCACACCGTGCGCCTCCAGCAGGGCGGCGGCCCGGGCCGCCGCATCGTCCAGCCGCCCGTAACTGATCGTCAATTCACCCTGTTTGATGGCCGGAGCATCCGGTCTGTTCGCCGCCTGATCGCTCAGCCAGGTCGCGATGTTGGCGTTCGGCCCGGTGTCGGTCGTGGTGTCGGTCGTGGTGCCGGTAGTGGTGCCGCTGGATGCTTCATTGCCTGCCATGCGCGCACTGTAATGCCGTCGCGGCCGGTCCGGGTGCCGCGGTTAGAATTCCTCGTCGGGTCACTGCCATCGAATCGAGGAATCCGTCACCATGAGCCTGGCCGAGCTGTCGGCGGCAGAACTGTCTGCCCTGGCCGAAGACCTGACCGCCCGCTACGCGGAGCTGGAGAACGCCGGGCTGAAGCTCGACCTGACCCGGGGCAAGCCGTCGGCCGAACAGCTGGACCTGTCCAACCAACTGCTCGAGCTGCCCGGTCCGGGTCGGACGACCTCGGCCTCCGGCACGGACGTCCGCAACTACGGCGGCCTGGAGGGCCTGCCCGAGATCAGGCAGATCTTCGGTGAGCTGCTCGGCATCCCCACCGAGCAACTGGTTGCCGCGGACAACTCCAGCCTTTCGGTGATGCACGACAGCCTCGCCTTCGCCCTGTTGCACGGGCGACCGGGTGGCACGCCCTGGGCCGGCCGGGCGCACAAGATTCTGTGCCCGACACCGGGCTACGACCGGCACTTCCATCTTGCCGAGGAACTCGGCTTCGAACTGATCCCGGTCGACCTGAGCACCGAGGGCCCCGATCTGGAGACGATCAAGGAGTTGGCCGCAGCCGACGACGCGATCAAGGCGATCTGGGTGGTGCCGACCTACGCCAACCCGAACGGTGCGGTCTACAGCGAGGCGGTCACCCGCGAGCTGGTCTCGATGCCGGCCGCCGCCGCGGACTTCACCATCCTGTGGGACAACGCCTACGCCGTGCACCACCTGACCGACGACGAGATCGGCCCGGTCGACGTCCTCGGCCTGGCCGCCGCAGCCGGCAATCCGGACCGGGTGTTCGTGTACGCCTCAACGTCCAAGATCACCTTCGCCGGCGCCGGAGTGTCCTTCTTCGGCGGATCACCGGCGGTCGTCGACTGGTACCTGTCGCACCTGGCCAAGCGAACGATCGGCCCGGACAAGATCAACCAGCTGCGTCATGCGCTCTACCTCAGGGACGCCGACGGCGTCCGTGCCCTGATGCGCAAGCATCGGGCGATCATCGCGCCCAAGTTCGAAGCCGTGGAGAAGATCCTCAGCGAGCGGCTCGGGGCGTACGGCGTCGCAAGCTGGACCGAGCCGCACGGCGGTTACTTCATCAGCCTCGACGTTGTCGACGGCACCGCGGCCGATGTGGTCAGGTTGGCCAAACAGGCCGGTATCGCGCTGACTCCGGCGGGTTCGGCGTTCCCGTACGGCAACGATCCGAGGGATCGGAACATCCGGATCGCGCCGACCTTCCCGCCGCTGGACCAGGTCGAGGCGGCGATCGAGGGTGTGGCGACCTGTGTCCTGCTGGCCGCGGTCCGCAAGCAACTCGGAGAGGTCGGCTAGCCCGATCCGAAATTCATGATCGGAAAACCGGCCTCCCCGGCTAGGCTTCGGCGCTTGTGAGTTCTCTGGTCGAGGTCATCGTCCCGGCGCGGATGGGGCGCCGGTTCCGCTGGCTGTTGGCATCGTCCTGGACCAGCAACATCGGCGACGGCATCGCCGTGGCCGCCGGCCCGCTGCTGGTCGCCTCGCAGACCGACTCCGCCTTCCTCGTCGCCCTGGCCGCCCTGGTGCAGAAACTTCCGTGGCTGGCCTTCGGGCTCTGGGCCGGTGCGCTGGCCGACCGGCTGGACCGGCGCAAGGTGGTGATGGTCGCCGACACCCTGCGGTCGCTGGTGATCGCGGCGCTCTGCGTGACCATCTTCACCGGCAGGACCAACATCACGGTGGTGCTGATCGCCATGCTGCTCTATGGCGTCGCCGAAGTGTTCGCCGACACCACCACCTCGACCCTGCTCCCGATGCTGGTGGCCAAGGCCGACCTCGGCACCGGCAACCAACGGCTCCAGGCCGGGTTCCTGACCTGCAACCAACTGCTCGGCCCGCCGGTCGGTGCCTTCCTCTTCGCCGCGGGTGCCGCCTGGCCGTTCGTCGTGCAGGTGGTCTGCGTGCTGCTCGCGGTGCTGCTGGTCTCCAAGATCGCCGCGTCGGGTGGGGAGACCGAGCTGATGACCGGCGCCGAGGCCTCCGGTGAACCGACCCACGTACTGCGCGACATCGGCGAGGGTCTGCGCTGGATCTGGGGGCACGCGGCGGTCAGGACCCTCGCGCTGGTCATCCTCGTCTTCAACGTGACCTGGGCCGCCGCCTGGTCGGTCCTGGTGTTGTGGTCCCGGGACCGGCTCGGGATGAGCGAGGTCGGCTTCGGATTGCTGACCACCGGCTCAGCGGTCGGCGGGATCATCGGCACCGCGCTCTACGGCCGGATCGAGCTGCGCTTCTCGCTGGCCAACATCATGCGCGTCTGTCTGCTGCTCGAGGTGCTGACCCACGCCGCGTTCGCCCTGACCACGGCCGGGTGGCTGGCCATCGCCATCATGGTCGAGTTCGGGGCGTACGCCTTCGTCTGGGGCACTGTCTCCAACACCGTCCGGCAGCGGGCCGTGCCGCGCCGGTTCCAGGGCCGGGTGAGCGCCGTCTACATGATGTGCGTCTTCGGCGGGATCATCGCCGGCCAGGCCATCGGCGGCGGCATCGCCGAGAAATGGGGTGTGGTCGCGCCCTTCTGGTTCGCCTTCGCCGGCGCCGGCATCACCCTGGCCCTGGTCTGGCGGCAACTGGCCAGCATCGCCCACGCCGAGTCCGACGACTGACCGCCGAGGGGTCAGATAATCGCTCATCCTTGCGGCGTGTCGTGACCCCCGGGCGGCTCAGCCTGCAATGGAACCACCGGACCGGCCCTATTGGCCGGTCACGCCGTCCGCGAACTCCCGCAACACGTCGAGATGCGCCCGTTGTGCCGGGCGGTCTCCTCGATCATGTGCAGCAGGATCCAGCGCACCGACACCGGCTCGGGTGAGTGCGGACCGTTCATCGGGTCGTGGGTTGGTCTTCCTACGGTGCACGTGTCATCTCCACGGACGAATGCGTCCCGCCCGTCCGGTCGGAGCCGACCGCGGCACGGTCGAGCTAGCATGGCGTCGGCGGGCGGCCCGCGCTTTTCCTCCGCGGGCCGGGACGGGCCGAGTTCGCATCTGGGCCCCCCGTTGCGTACACTCTTCGTCTTGGTGGTTTCACCATGGTCGGTTGCGCCCAAGAACGGGCTCGGCAGGCCGGAAACCGCCGTAGGGCATTAGCTCAATTGGTAGAGCATCGGTCTCCAAAACCGAAGGTTGTGGGTTCGAGTCCCTCATGCCCTGCGCTAGGAGAGGTCCGCCGTGGCGAGTTCAGGCGAACGCGTGGGCAACCGACCGAGTGAGGAATCGCAGAACGTGGCAGAAGAGAAGGACACCAATCCGGCACCCGATCAGGGACTGACCGGATCCGACTCTGCCAACCCCGGATCCGAGGACCTGCAGGGCGAGTACGACCAACTCGACGCGCTGGACGAGCGTGAGGACGAGTTCGATGACGCCGACGATCAGGACGACGATTCCGAGGATTCCGAGGATTCCGACGGCGACTCTGACCAGGCGGACGACTTCGACGACGACTTCGACGACGATTCTGAGGACGGCGACCGGGAACTGGTCGGCGTCGGTGCCGCCAGCCGGTCCGGTTCGGCCTCGCGCGGCGGCAAGTCGCTGGCCACGTCGCCGGCGACCGGCCGGGGACGCAAGGGGCGGGCGACGCCAAAGCAGCGTGCCGCGGCGGAGCAGAACCGGCGGTCCGGTCCGATCGGCTTCGTCAAGGGCTCGGTGTCGGAGCTGCAGAAGGTCGTCTATCCGACCTGGCCGCAGCTGGCGAACTACTTCGTGGTCGTGCTGATCTTCGTCCTGATGATCATCGCGATCGTTGCCGGACTGGACTACGGCTTCGGCTGGCTGATGCTGAAGGCGTTCACCTGATGACCGAGTACGACCGCGAGAACCACGGAATCAACGACGGAGAGAGCGACGTGTCAGAGAACTTTCCCACGAACTCCGAGCCCGAAGGCGAGGAGTCGCTGGAAAGCACCCGGACCGCAGACGAGCAGCAGGGCGGTCAGGAGGAGCAGGACTTCGAGGTCGACCTCGGCGGCGACAGCTTCTCCGGTGACTCCGACGTCGACATCAACCTCGACTTCGGTGGTGACGGTTACGGCGGCTCCGACGCCGGGATCAACCTCGACTTCCGCACCGAGGCCGACGAGGCCCAGCAGGCCGAGGAGGAAGAGGCTGCCGAGGACGCCGACGCCGCCGAACAGGCGGCACTGGAAGCCTTCCGCTCCGAGCTGCGCGCCAAGATCGGCGAGTGGTACGTCGTGCACACCTACTCGGGCATGGAGAACCGGGTCAAGCAGAATCTGGAGAACCGGGTCACCTCGCTGAACATGGAGGACTACATCCACGAGATCGTGGTCCCCACCGAGGAGGTCACCGAGATCCGCAACGGCCAGCGCAAGACCGTCAAGCGGACCACGCTGCCGGGCTACGTGCTGGTCCGGATGGACCTGACCGACGAGTCCTGGTCGACCGTCCGGCACACGCCGTCGGTGACCGGTTTCGTCGGCCACTCCAACAACCCGGTGCCGCTGGACCTCGACGAGGTGGAGAAGATGCTGGCCCCGGCCGTCATCGCCGCCGCGACCGCGAACAAGGAAGCCCCGACCCGCAAGAAGAAGAAGGTCGAGGTCGCCGACTTCGCTCCGGGCGATTCGGTGATGGTCATCGACGGCCCGTTCGCCGGGGTGCACGCCACGATCACCGAGATCAATGCCAACGCCCAACGGCTCAAGGCGTTGGTCGAGATCCTCGGCCGGGAAACCCCGGTCGACCTGACCTTCTCCCAGATCCAGAAGGTCTAGCCCCAGGAATTTCCGGTACGGCGTCGGTGCTGTATCGGTTTGGAAGAAAGCCGGGATCGTCCCGGCACGTCATGAAGTAAGGACCCCAAGTTATGCCCGCCAAGAAGAAGGTTGCGGCGCTGGTCAAGGTAGCCCTGCAAGCGGGCGCCGCGACCCCCGCACCGCCGGTCGGTACCGCGCTCGGTCCGCACGGCGTCAACATCATGGAATTCTGCAAGGCGTACAACGCCGCGACGGAATCCCAGCGTGGCAACGTGATCCCGGTCGAGATCACCAT
>Ga0164242_10002616_pt1 | contig 20834 bp, 13 predicted proteins | sample OricomgcompostMG_FD_108783 | JGI IMG/M metagenome (GOLD analysis project Ga0164242, IMG submission 108783) | Miracle-Growth compost microbial communities from Emeryville, California, USA - Original compost - Miracle growth compost (MG) ... | reverse complement strand
CGCCGAGGTCGCCCGCGAGCTGGCCTCTCCCCTGCCTCACCCCCGATCCCGTCGATCACGTTAAGGGGGTCTTCCCAGAAATAGTCGCAGCGCGCGATGAATCCGGCGTCGTCGAAGAACATCACCTGCTGAGAAGGTGGCGGCAAGCCGAGGGCATCGAAGGCGATGCGACCCATCGTCTCGCCCGCCGACTCCGAGTACGGCGACGCAAAAGCCGCCACCCGGCCCGCCGCCCGCGCGCCTGGCCAATCAGCGCAGTATGCCAAGACCTCACGCAGCTCCCGCAGGGTCGTAAGCCCTTTGTTCAGCGCCGACTCGGCGGCGACGAGGGCGGCCTCGAAAGTCGACTCGCGCGCAAAATCGATGACCGTTCGGGCCGCGCCTGTCGCCAGAAGCTCGTCAATCTTGGTCAGCTGACCGGGCGGCAGCGACGCCACGTGGTGTCGCACACCGCCCTCCGTGCGCGCCGACCCGGAGTCGTCACGGGTGACATGCACGAGCGAAAAATCGGGCTCCAGCAAGGCGATTCCGTGCAGCACCGCGCTGGTGAAATGGCTCGCCGCAATCGGGCCCTTCAAGCAGAGCAGCACCGCGCGTAGCTGCAGCACATGGCGCCCTTCGTCGTCGTCGGGCACGACAACGCGCTCCACGTAGACGCCGCGGCGCAGCCGCACCCATTCGTTCGACTCGCGAAGGCGGCGAATCTCGGCACCGTCGTAGCCGGCGGCTATCGCTTGGGCTGTCGTGAACGGGCCGCCTTGCGCGGCGGCTGTGGCGGCCAATCGTGGCGGAAGGCTCATGCCGAGAATCTTGGGCACATGCCGAGGCGCCACGCTGGCGTCGTCCACAGGCCCCTTCATCGGCAGAGGAGATCCGCCGACCCCTCATGCCCGGCCTTTGGGTGCGTCGCACCCCCGAAGAATGGCCCGCGGACCGTTCTTCGGGGGTGCCAGCCGCACAAGGGGCCGAGTGGCGCCCAACCTACGGCGCGGTCACCACCTGGCAGCCGAGCTGTGGGTTCGTCGTGCCCGACGCCTGGTTCAAGCCGTACGCGCACACGGTGTGCTTGCCGGCCGACAGCGACAGGACGGTCGAGAAGCCATGCGCGGCGCCATACGCGGGGTAGACGCCCGCGACGTCGGCGCGAATCTGGGACGCCGCAAGCCGGGTGGCCATCTTGCCATCGACATACACATCGACCGAGATCGGCTTTGTCGTGTCGGGGTCGATCGCCCAGCCCCACATCGCGCCATTCGGCTGGACGACGTCGAGGTGGCCGATCGGGTTGCCGGCCATCACGGTCACCGTCTTGCAGCCGAGCGCCGGATTGGTGCTGCCGAAACCGACGTTGATGGCATAGGCGCAGACCGTGTGCTTGCCCGCGGTCGTGGCCACGGTCGCCAGGTAACCGTGGGCCGGCCCGTAGGCCCCGTAATGCGCCGCGACGTCAGGCCGGGATTGGGTCGCCGAGATGATCGCGGCCAGCTTGCCGTCGACATAGAGGTGCGTGGAGACCGGGCCTGCGGTGTCGGGGTCGATATCCCAGCCACGCACGGAGAACCCGCCCGGCACGGAGGAGACGTCTTCGAGATGGCCGAACGGATTTCCGCTCAGCGCCGGCGCGCTCGCACAGCCAAGCTTGGTGTTCGCGTCTCCCACGCCGGTGTTAAGCCCGAAGGCGCACAAGGTGTGATTTCCCGGTGGCAGCGGTATCACGACGCTGAATCCGTGCGCGTCGCCGAAATATCCATACACGTTCGCCACGTCGGCGCGCGCGAGGTTCGCGGGGACGTTGCCCATCAAGTGACCATCGGCGTAGATCGCCACCGCGATCGGGTCAGACGTGTTCGGGTCGATGCTCCACCCGGCGATCTGGACGCCGCCGGGAGCGCTCCGCACATAATCGGTGTTGCCGAACGGGTTCGAGCCGTAGGTGAAACCCTGCATCACCGACCAGATCGCAGGATCTTCGGCGCCCAATGACCAGAACGCGACGCCGCCGAGCCCGTACTTGCCCACGAGCGGCAGCTTCGCCTGCACGGACTGGGCATCGTTGTAATACACGGTGTGCGCGACGCCGGCAGAATCGGTGTACGTGAAATAGGGCGCGTCGTCAGTGGCATTCCATTGGCGCTTCACGTTGTACTTCGCCATCAGGTTCAGCGCGCCCTGATACGTGACGGCGGTCGCGCTCGTGCCAGGCGCGCCCCAGTCGTAGCCATAGACCGGAATTCCCATGAACACTTTCGACGCCGGCATCGACTTCGCCGCGAACGAGATGACGCTGTCTGTCCATGCCATGCCGGCGATCGGGCCTGGCGCGCCGCCCGACCAGTGCTGGTCGTAGGTCATGATCTTGGCCTGGTCGACGACCTTGCCGATCGCGACGTAGTCGTAGGCCTTCTGGCCGTTCGTGAGGCCGGGCTCGCCGGTCTTCGCCGACAGGCTGATCGCCAGCGTCTTGCCCTGCGCGTGCAATTGCGCGGCGAGCGCCCCCAACAACGCCGGATAGCCGGCGCGATCCTGCGCGGCCGTCGTCGCGTTCGAGCCGATGCCCTCGTAGTCGAGGTCGAGGCCGTCGGCGCCGTAGGTGTTGACGATCGCCATCAACGCGGCGACATGCTGCGCGCGCAGATTCGGGTCGGCCATCATCGCGCCGGTGACGTCGGGGCCCATGCCGTCGGTGACGGTGAGGATCGCCTTGACGTGCTTGGCCTTCAGGGCGGCGATGGCGGCGGTGAGCGCCGTGGTCGACGCCTTGGGAACGATCGTGGTCGGGCTCGTGACGTTGAACCAGAACAGCGCGCCGTCGGTGACCACGTCATAGTTCGCGGCGATCGCGGCGCCGGCGGCGTCGACCGACCAGTAAGGCATGTACCCCGAGACGACCGGATGCGGGTTCGCGGCGGCGGCCGGCCCGGCCGCGCCGACGATCGAGGTCAGCCCGGCGACGACGGCGAGCGTGGCGACGCCCGCTCTCCCTCGGCGCCCCGGCTTTCGCTCGCCGGAGCCCTGCTCCGATTGGGTCGGGCGCGCGAACGAACGTCGAAGGAAAGGCACCGGCTCTTGCTCCTTGCGGGGTCTGGGTCTGTCGCGCGACGCAGGCCGCGCTTGGGCCGCCGACGCGGCGGCGTCCACGATTGAAGCGGCCCGAACGAGCCGCCCGATCTTCCAGACGTACGAGAACACCCGAACGTTGCCCGGCCACCGAATCGCGCCGAAAGCCGAACGGTAGCGGAGACCTGCGACGCCCGCCCGCAGGCGCACCGAACCCGCGGCTATCGAACCCGCCACATTGGCCTCACCCAAGGACGTGCCTCGGGCAGGGGGCAGCGCCTTTGCGCGGCGAACACCCCCGGCGAATGGCCTGCGGACCGTTCCTCGGGGGTGTTCGCCGCGCAAGGGCCAAAGCCACCTGGGCGCCGGGCGGGCCTATGGAACTATGACGACGCCGCAGCCGATGGTCGGGTTGTTCTCGCCCGCTCGGGCGTTGATCGCGAACGCGCAGACCCGGTGCTGCCCGGACGCCGCCGGAATCCCCACGTAGAAGCCGTGGCCGGCGCCGTACGAGGGAAACGCCGCGCCGACATCGGGGCGGGCGTCGTCGGCCAAGCCGAGATCGACCAGGGCGCCGTCGACGTAGAAGTGCACGAGGATCGGCGCGCGCGGGGTCTTCGGGTCGACCGCCCAGCCCCACGTGATGATTTGGCCGGCGTAGGCCACGCCGTCGAGATGCCCGACCGGGTCGCCGCTCGGCACGGTGACCGTCTTGCACCCTAGCCGCGGGTTGCCTCCGGCCGCCGTGACGTTAAGCGCCCAGGCGCAGACGGTGTGCTGCCCTTGCGCGAGCGGCACGATCTTCGAATACCCATGATTCGCGCCATAGACCGGGAAATGTGACTGAACGTCAGGTCGAGCCTCGTTCGCGCCGACCCCTGTGACCAGCTTGCCGTCGACGTACAGGTGCACCGGGATCGGCGCCGCGGTGTCGGGGTCGATCGCCCAGCCCCACAGCGCGACCGTGCCGGGCGACGGGACGACGGCGTCGAGCGCCCCGATCGGCGTCCCGGCATACACGGTGACCTGTTGGCAGGCGAGGGTGATGTCGGCGCCGGCGCCCACGTTCGTCGCGATCACGCAGACCTTGTGCGTGCCCGACTCGGGCAGCAGCACCGAGAACCCATGGCCCGCGCCGTAGAACGGGAAGCTGTTCGCCGTCACGTCGCTCGGCGCGTCGGCGTTCGTGGTGAGCTTCACCGTTCCGTCGACGGTGAGACGCAGCTTCACGGGAGCGGTCGACTCGGGGTCGAGGGTCCAGCCGCTGACCTCGACTCCCCCGATGCCCATCGTGACGCTCGCCGTGCCGATCGGCGCGCCCGCGTATGCCTTCACCGTCAGGCAGCCGAGCTTGGGGTTGGCTCCGCCTGCCTGCGAGTTGATCGCGAACGCGCACACCGAGTGGTCTCCCGGCGCGAGCGCGAGAGACGCGTCGAAGCCATGGGCGACGCCGTCGGGAAGCTGCGCGGCGAGGTCGGGCCGGCTGACGTTCGCCACCACCGCCGTCGTCAGCTTGCCATCGACGTACAGGTGGACGCCGATCGGCGCCGTCGTCTTGGGGTCGACCGCCCAGCCTTTGATGTGCGCTCCGCCGGGCGCGGTCTGCGCGACCTCGAGCGCGCCGGCCGGATCGGCGGCGCCGGGCAAGTTCCACCAATTACTTTGCAGGCCGAGCTTCTGGTAGAAGCTCGTGCCGTCGTCGGTCACCGAGCCGTTCGTGCCTGTGACGGTCACGGAGTTGACCCGGCCGCCCCACTCGCCGTTGCCGTCGCGCGTGTTGACGGAGACCGAGACCAGCGAGCCGATCGAGGGATATGCGGCGACGACCTGCGACGGCGGAACCGTCGCTGTCCAGTCGTGGTGCTGGTTCGCGGCGACCGCGTCGTAGGGATCGGCCTTCGCCACCAGGTACGGCATGCCGGCGCGGGCCACCGTGTAGCCGCCGTTCGATGACGAGAACATCGCGAAAATCGCCTTGCCGCCATAGGTTCTGACGTCGCCGGGATATGCCGTGACGGCCGCGACCAGGCTCGCGTCGTTCCAGCTTGCGGTGCGGTTGCCGGCGGCGTCGTAACGCGCGATGCCTTCGTAGGCGAAATCGTGCGGAACCGCGATGTCGTACGGCTGCCCGACATGGGCCGCGATCTGGAAATCGGCGTAGCTGCGCGCGGCCACCGCCTGCGCCTGCAGGGCCGCGGGCGGCCAGCTCGCCGACATCTCCTTGCCCAGCACCGCAGGCAAGATCGCGTCGAGACCGGCGGTCTCGACCGTGCGCAGGGCGCCCCCGAAGAGGACGGCGTCGGCGCTGCCAGAGATGTCGTCTTGGGTGCCGCCCGGGTTCACCAGCCGCACGACGCCACTCGCCGAGCTGAACCGGGCGACACCGGTGGTGGTCAGCGGGGCGTCGGCCGGATACCCCTGAAACGAGCCGTTGACGTTGACCTGCAGTTGCGTGGCGCCGTTGACGTAGGCCAACCGCCACTGTTTGACCGCCACGCCGCCGACAGCGGGCGGCAGCGGGGTCGACGTGCCCCTCGCGACGTCGGTGAAGGTCAGCGCGCCATTCGCGGCGACGGGCGCGACGGTGAGGTCGACGGCGTCGTCGGTGCCGAGCAGCACCCGGATCGGCGTGTTCGGATCGATCCGCACCGCCGTCGTGCCCGGGTAGTAAAAGTTCAGGATCGCCGTGGCGTCGAGGCCTTGCTGCGCGGCGCCGTACGCGCCCCACTGCGACATGCCGATGCCGTGACCCCAACCATGCCCGGTGAAGACCAATTGGCCGGACGCCGACGGCAGGTGGGTCTCGGCCGGCCGCGCGCTGGCCGCCGCCATCGCGGACGCCGACAGCTGCGACCCCACCAGCGCGGTCGTCACGCCCGCGATCACCAGCCGGCGCAACGAACGGCGTCGCGGGGCGCCACCAGGCACGGGCACACCAGGCACGGGCACACCAGGCACGGGCACACCAGGCACGGGCACAGGGGAAGTGGCGGCGAACGAAAGGCGGCCAGGTGAGAGGCGGGGAAGCATAGCCGGGAATCTACCGAGCCAGACACGGCCTTCCAGGGAAGCGGAGGCCATCGGAGTGTCCGGCGATCAAGGCCCCTACCACGACAAAACTCCTGCGGCCGAGCCACAATCGTCGTCTCGGCCGCCCTCGGCGCCACCGGTGGCGCTCGGCTCCGCACGACGCGACGGGCGACTCCCCGCGCGCGCCCTGCCGCTTCACCAGTCTCACGAGTCGGGCGAAACACCTGAACCGTGCGATGATCGACCGGGAAGCCCGCGACGGCGAACGGAGAGTCCGATGGATTCTGGCGCGCGCCTGCGGTCCGATCTCCAAGCGGCGATGGCGGGCGGCGGTCGCGGCCTGGCGGCGGCGAACCAGCTCTGCCACGCGTGCGTCGACCTGCTCGACGTCGATGGCGCCGCGATCTCGCTGATGCACGAGGGCGCCACCCGAGGCACGTTCGGGTCGAGCGGCGATCTGAGCCGGCGACTCGACGAATTCCAGTTCACCCTCGGCGAAGGCCCATGCCTCGACGCCGTGGCCAAAGGCGAACCGATCCTGGTGGCCGATCTCGCCGCGATCAAAGAGCAACGATGGCCCGCATTCACCGGCGCCCTGCTCGGCGTCGGCGTACGCGCCGTGTTCGCGCTCCCGGTCGCGATCGGCGCCGTGCCGGTCGGCGCGCTCGACTTGTTCCGCCACCAACCCGGGAGCCTGCACGGCGAGCAGCTCGGCGGCTCCCTGCACGCCGCGGAGCTCGCCGCCTTGCCGCTGCTCGACCTGATGGGCGCCGACCTCGACTGGTCAGCCGCCGGCGACGGCGAGAGTGACGGCGACGGCGACGGCGCTTGGTCGGAGCTAGCCTCGCTCGAACGAGTCGAGGTCTACCAGGCGACCGGGATGATCATGGCGCAGCTCGGCGTCGGCCCGGCCGAGGCGTTGGTGCGGCTGCGTGCCCACGCGTTCGCCCACGACCAGACCGCGAGCGAGGTGGCCTGGGCCGTCGTCGAACGCAGGCTGTCGTTCGACGACGCCGCGAACACGGAAGGATCGTCGTGAGCGACAACCGGGAACGAGAGATCGTGGCCGCGTTCGTCGCGCTCTCGAGCAGGCTGGTCGACGGCTACGACGTCGTCGACCTGCTGTCAGGGCTGACCACCGACTGCGCGCGGCTGCTCGACGTCGACTCGGCGGGGCTGCTGCTCGCCGACCCGCACGGCGTCTTGCACCTGCTCGCGGCGTCGTCCCAGGCGACCCGCGACGTCGAGCTCTACCAACTCCAACGAGCTGAAGGCCCTTGCCTTGATTGCTATCAGGCCGGCGCGCCCGTCTCCGTGCCCGATCTGAGCGAGGAGACAGCGCGCTGGCCACAATTCACCGCCGCCGCCATGGCAGCGGGATTCGCCTCCGTGCACGCCGTGCCGATGCGGCTGCGCGACCAGGTGCTCGGCACCCTCGGGTTGTTCGGCGCCCACACCGGGGCCCTCGCCGACGACGATCTGAGCCTGGGCCAAGCGTTCGCGCATGTCGCGAGCGTCGCGCTCGTGCAGGGCAAAGCGGTTGCCGACAAGGACGCCGTCGTCTCGCAGCTGCAGCTCGCGTTGTCGTCACGGGTCGTGCTCGAGCAAGCCAAAGGAATCCTTGCCCAGACCGGCGACCTCGACATGGAGCAGGCGTTCGCGAGCCTGCGGCGTTACGCCCGCGATCACAACCTGAAGCTCTCCGCCCTCGCGGCCTCTGTCGTGGCGCGCGAGACGGCGCCCCGGCAGATCCTCGACCACTTCACAGAAAGACTCAGCACAAAGCGTGCAGTTCGGCCAAACGAGCTATAACGCCACAAGATTATGGCTCTCCAGCCACCAAGGGTGCATAGTGAGACGTCACCATGTTGCCCCAGACCCCCGGCAGCGGTCCGTCATCGACCAGCTTTCGGAGGCTGTCATGGTCAAGCGCGCTCCCCCTCCCCCTGGCGATTCAACTGCCGCGCCAGCCGTCGACGCGGCTCTCCTAAGCGGTTCGGCGAGGAGCGGTTCGGCGCCGCCGCGCGCGGCCGCAACCCCGCCACTGGCCCGCGGCCCGCTCGATCAAGCCCTCGGCGCCCGCAACGCCTTCCGCGAAGCGCAAGGGTTGCTCGCCGGCCTGACCGGCTGCGACCAACGCCGCGCGGCCCAGGCGCTGCGGCGCATCGGCGCGCAGCTCGGCGTCGTCGGCACGGCCGAGATCGCCCGCTTCTTCGTCAGATTGGTGACCACGACTCCCCGTGATCCCGAAAGCCAAGCTCTCATTCGTCGCTTCACCGCCGCGGCCTTGCAACCCGAAAGCCTCGGGCATCCGGCCAGCGCCATCGCCACGCTGATCGCGGGCGGTCGCGGGCTGGCTGTGCACGGAGAGCTCGACCTCGCGACCGCGCCGACCTTGGCCGCCACCTTCCGCCGCCGAAGCGCCTCACCCGTGCTCGGCGGCGGATTCTCGCTCGAGCTACGGCATATGACCTTTCTCGACGTGAGCGGGCTGCACGCGCTTGCCGAGATCGATCGAGAGGTGGCCTTCGACGGCGATCGTCTGCACATCGACCCGCCGACACGGCCAGGGCCGACCCGGCTGCTGCGCATCGCGATCGCCCAAGGCTGGATCGCGCCGGCGTTCGTGTCGACGCCACCCACCGACATACGAATTGTTTAGCGCGTCTTTTTCAGCACGCCTCGCGGATTGAACGTCATATGGAATTTGTGCTTGCTCTCGTCGACGACGAAATCGTCGCGCTCGGAAAGGAACCGGTCGACGGCCTCCATCGGACCGGGGCCGTGCTCGGGAAAAGCCGGGTGCCCGTTGACGTTGGTGTCTTCGACGATGACGTACGACCCGGCCGTGACAAGGTCGGCGTACGCGCGAAGCTCGTCATAGACGTGGCTCTCGCTGTGGTCGGAGTCGAGGATCACCAGCACCGGGCCGCCTTCGCGGGCCATCGACGTCACCCGCTCGACCACGTCGGGAGCGGTCGACGACGCCGTGATGTACGTGAGCCGCTCGTGCTTGGGCCGGTCGGGTTTGTCCTCGATGTCGATCGAGACGACCGCGCCCGAGCCGACGATGTCGCACAGGTGCGCGAGGTAGCTGGCGCTGCCGCCAAACGCGGTGCCCGTCTCGACAATGAGCGCGGGCCGCACCTCGTGCAGGATCTCCTGGTACAGCCACAGGTCGAGCGGACACTTCCAGATACGGGCGCCAAGCCAGAACGTCTCTCGCCACGTGCCGGGGTCGTGGTAGTAGAGCCGATGAAACTGATCGACGATCGCGGCTCGCACGGCGGGCGGCGGCAGCGTGTCGAGATCGCGGTCGTACAGATGCTGGAACGCCTCGACGAACAGCGATTGCCAACGCTCGTCGAGCTTCTCCCCGCCACGGACGATCGCCGCGACGGTGTCGAACACCGCTTGGTCGACGTCCGGCCTGATCGTCGCGCCGGTGGCGCGCCTGCGCTCGGCGAGCTGCCGCAGCCTGCGGGCGGCCAGGCCGTCGACGGCGGGCGCCACGGCGCGGCGGACGGCGCCCACGCCGGAGGCGGCCGCGCGGGCGGCGGAAGCTCGCGCGCTGACCGCGCGGCGTTGCGACGAGGTGCTGGCCACTGCTACTCCTGAGCGTGAGGGCGTGCCATGGATCGTCCATGAGCATGTCATGCCCGCTGACATCCGGTCCGCGGCAACGTTGGCTAGACTCCCCGCGGTCGGCCAGACAGCACATGTCGCGCGGTTGAGCGGGCCAGAGGGGCGGAATCACGATGTCGCAGCTGGCCGTCCCGACCAGCGAAACGCCGCGGGTGTCCATCCTGATCTTGAGCAGGCGCGACGCCGAGATGCTGCACACGTGCCTCGCGTCGGTGGCGCGCGCCGCCCCCGGCGGGCGGCTGCCGTACGAGGTGCTGCTCGTGCTCAACGACGCCACGCCGGACGTCGTCGAGTTCGCGACCCGTCGGCTCACCGGCGTCACCGTGCTGCGCAGCGAGGTCAACCTCGGCTTCGGCGGCGGCATGAACCTGGCCGCCCGGCATGCGCACGGCGAATACCTGCTGCTGCTCAACGACGACGTCGAAGTCGAGCCGGGCTGGCTCGACCCGCTCGTCGAGACGCTCGACACACATCCGGCCGCGGCCGCGGTCGGCAGCCGCAGCCTGTTTCCCGACGGCCGCGTGCAGGAGGCCGGCTCGGTGCTCTTCGACGACGGCAGCACGGCGCCCGTCGGCCGGGGTCTTCCCGCCGGGAGCACAGCGTGGAGCTTTCTGCGCAAGGTCGACTACTGCTCGGCCAGCTCGTTGCTGGTGCGGCGAAGCGCGTTCGAGGCGGCCGGCGGTTTCGATCCGCGCTACTTCCCCGCGTACTACGAAGACACCGACCTCGCGCTGACGATCCGCGCCCTCGGCATGTCGATCCTCGCCGACGGGCGCTCCCGCATCCGCCATCTCGAATCGGCCAGCACCACGACTCATTTCAGGCATTTCTTGTTCCGCCGAAATGTCGCGCAACTAAGGGAAAAGTGGCCGGCTGAGCTGGCTTTGCAACTGGCCCGGCCGGCCGGCGGCGGGCCCGACGGGCCACCGCCCGAGTCGTTGCTGCCAGCCATCGCGCGGGCCCGCGGCGACCTGCCCCGCGTGCTCGTCGTCGACGACATGCTGCCGCTGCGCTCGCTCGGCGCGGGCTTCGTGCTCACCCACAACCTCGCGGCCGAAGCCGGGCTCGACCACTACGAGCTCAGCGTGCACGCCACCAAGCACCCTGGCGCCGACCCGCTCGCCGTCGCCGGCTTGGGCTACGAGGTCATCGAGGGCGATCTGCTGGCGACGTTGCGCGATCCGACACGTCGCTTCGACGCCGTCGTGCTCTGCCGCCCCGACAACTTCGACGCGTTCGCCTCGCAGGTGCGTGCTCACCAGCCGCAGGCGGCGGTCATTTACCTGGCGGAGGCGCTGTTCGCCGTCCGGCTCGAGCGTGAAGCCGATCTGGTCGACGCCACCGGCCCGAGCCGACGCGGGTCGGCGTTGCGCCGCGACGCCGAGAAATCATGGCGGGTCGAGCAACGCGCGGTGCGCGAGAGCGACCGCATCGTCTCGGTGTCACCCGAAGAATGCTCCAAGCTACGGGCGATCGAGGGATCGAAACCGGTCGACCTCGTCTTTCCCTTGCAGTCGGACATCGAGCTGACCGGCGACGATCCGGGCGTGCGCGACGGCATGCTCTACACCTCAAGCTGGACGGCGCAAGACGAGACCTCGCCGAACGCCGACGGCATGCGATGGTTTTGCGCCGAGGTGTTGCCGAACGTCACCGCCATCGTGCCGTGGACCAAGCTGCGGGCGACGGGTTCGAACCCGCCGCGCAGCATCGCGCGATGGGCCGGCGCGCACGTCGAGCTCACCGGATTCGTGCCGAACTTGCGCGACGTCTACGAACGCGCGCGAGTCGTGGTCGTGCCGCTGCGTTTCGGCGCCGGCGTGAAGAACAAGACCGTCGAGGCGCTGCAATACGGAGTTCCGGTCGTCACCACCACGATCGGAGCGGAAGGGATCGAGGTTCCCGACGGGCTGGCGCCGATGATCGTCACCGACGACCCCGGCGAATTCGCCGCCGCGGTCGTGCGGCTGCTGACAGACGGGCACGAATGGCGGGCCCGGCGTCGCGACGCCGAAGCGCTGCGCGAACACTGGAAAACCAACCGGGGCCGCTCGTGGGTGGCGGTCATCGACGACGCGATCGCCGGCCGCGCGCCCGCCAGTGCCGGCGATGACACGGCGGCCAAAACTGGCCAGAACGAGGAGACGGCATGACCGAGCCCGCTTCGCGCTACGCGCGCGAGCTCAACCTCGACGACCTGAACGCGCACACCCAGGGCATCTTGCTCACTCCCGCCGGGAGCCGGGTGCTCGACGTCGGCACCGCCGACGGGCACCCGGTCGCCGAGGCTCTGGTCGCGCGCGGCTGCACGGTGTGGGGGGTCGAGCTCGACGAGCACGCCGCCGAGCGAGCCCGGCAATTCTGTCAGAAGCTCGTTGTCGGCGATGTCGAAGAACTCGATTTAGCAGCAGAATTCGGCGGCCTGGAGTTCGACGTCATCTTGTGTCTCGACGTGCTCGAACACCTCGTCGAACCCGCCGCGGCGTTGCGCAAGCTCGCGCCGTTGCTCGCGCCCGGCGGCGTCGTCGTCGCCTCGATCCCCAACGTGACGCACGCGGCGGTGCGGCTGCAACTGCTCAAAGGCGAGTTCACCTACACCGAGACCGGCCTGCTCGATCGCACCCATGTGCGGTTCTTCGACCGGGCCGAGATCGGCACGCTGTTCGCCGACGCGGGAATGACGGTGCTGGAAAACCTCGCCGTGCTGCGCGAGCCGCACGAGACCGAGATCCCCGTCGACCTCGACGATGTCGCGAAAGCGACGCTCGACGAGATCCTCGCCGACCCTGACGCGCACGTGTTCCAATGGGTGGCCGTCGCGCGACGCCAGCTCGACACCGACGCCGACCCCACCGGCCTGCTGACCCGGCTCTGGAACACGGTCGGCGAGCTGACCGTCGCCGCCCGCCAGACCGTCGACTACACCGCCTGGCTCGAAGACCAGCTGCGGGCGAAGTCGAACACCGACGAGCACAACGCCACGCTCGAACGCACGCTTCGCGAACGGGTCGAGGAGCTGATCCGCGCCCAAGAAGAGGTGCGCGCGCTGAAAGCAGACGCGGCCGTGAAAGAGCACTATCTCGCCGAAGTGCTTGCCGCGTCGGGCGTCGAGGCGCCCGCGCCGGGCTCGGGCACGCTGGTGATCGCGCACCACGACCTCGGCGCGCCCCTGCACGCGATGGTCGACAGGGTCGTCGCCCGGCTCGCCCGCCACCCCCGGGTCTATCGGTTCTTGAAGAAGGCCGGCCGAAGGGTGCTCCGCTGACCGCGGAAGCCGGCGTGCTGGAACCGACCCGCGGCCAGCCCGCCGACCCGCTCGACACCCGCACGCCGGGATGGCTCGATCTGATCGTGCAGTGGGCCGCGCTCGGCGTGGTGGCGGTCGGCGTGATCGGCCTGCCGCTGTTGCTGGTCGGCCTGTTCAAGGAATATCTCGTGCTGCCGGGCGCGGCTGTCGTGTGGCTGGCGCTCGTGTTCTTGCGGCGCGGCGCCCGCGCGGCGGCGTCCGGCCGTGTCTCTTGGACGACGCACGCGATCGGCGCGGCGGCCGTGCTGGTCGCGATCGCCGACTTTCTCGTGAACGCGAAGGAGTCGACGCAGCATCTGCTCGTCGATGGCGATCCGGCCGTGTACGGAATGACCGGCAAGTGGATCGCCGAGCACGGCACGCTGAACATCCCGATACACCAGGCGTGGTTCGGCAACGACCAGACGATCAACTACATGACCAACGGGTTCTTCCTGCGGCCCGACGGGCATCACCTCTACCCGCAGTTCTTCCACCTGCTGCCCGCGCTGCTCGCGGTGGGCGATTGGTTCGGCGGAACAGGCGGCCTGCTGCATCTGGAGATGGCGATCGGCGCGTTCGCGTTGCTCGCGGTCTTCGCGTTCGCGACCCGGCTGATGCCACCGATCTGGGCGCTGGCGGCGATGGTCACGCTGTCGCTCACGCTGCCGCAACTGTTCTTCAGCCGCGACACCTTCAGCGAGATACCGTCGCAGTTTCTGGTGTTCGCCGGGCTCGCGATGCTGTGCGACGCCACGAAAGACCGCTGCGCGCGGCCTGGCGTCTATGGATTCTTGGCCGGTCTGACCTTGGGCGCGTCGACGATGGCGCGCATCGACGCGTTCGTCTATCTCGCGCCGGTTCTCGTCGCCGTGGTGGCTGTGGCGCTGGTCGCCGCACGATCTGATCCGCGCCGGCGCGCGCTCGCACGCGTCGCCGTCACGACCGGCGTCGGCTTCGGCGTCACCGGCGTGATCGGCCTCGCCGACGCGGTCTTCGGCTCGCCCGCGTACGCCGACTCGGTCACATCGCAGCTCATCGCGGTGGGCGCGCTGACAGCGCTCGTGATCGTGGTCGGCGCGCTGGTGCTCGCCCGCCCCGCGGTCGGGGATTTCGCCACGCGTCTCGGAGGTTTCCTGCCACGCCTCGCGGCCAGCGCGGGAGGGTTGGTCGTCGTCGTGCTCGCGTTCGCTTGGTTCGTGCGGCCGCGTGTGCAAACCACGCACGAGACCGGTGTCCTCGACGTCGCGGCCACGATCGCCAACCTGCAAAAGAACGAGAACGCCCCGATCGACCCGACCCGGCACTACAACGAGATGACCGTGCGCTGGCTCGGGTGGTACATCGGGCCGATCGCCCTCGCGCTGGCGATCCTCGGCCTCGGCTATCTCACCTATCGCGTGCTGCGCGGCCGCGATCTTCACCTGCTGCCGTTCTTGTTGCTCGCAGGCGTGGTCAGCGCGATCTACATCTACGACCCGGGTATCGTGCCCGTGCAGTATTGGGCCAGCCGGCGCTTCGTCCCGGTGACGTTCCCCGCTCTGCTGCTGTTGGCTTTCTTCTTGCTGGCAAGGGTTTTCGAGGCAGCTCGGTCGGGATCGCGCCCGGCAGCGCTGCGCTGGACGGGCGGCGTCGTGGTGGTGGCGCTCGGCGTCGTCACGCTCGCCACGCCTGTCGTGCTGCTGACCGGGCACGTCCGGCTGGTGCGCGCGTACGTTCCGGTGCGCGACGTCGTCAACCGCCTCTGCGCGGCGCTGCAACCCTCTGACACCGTGCTCTTGGTCGGAGCTGGCGCGCAGACGAACGGATTTGTGCAGACGATCGAGACCTACTGCGGAAACGCCGCCGCGGTGGCCGGCACGAACACCGAGACGCCCGACATCGTGCGCATGGCCAACGCGGCGGCGGCGTCCGGGCATCGGCTCGTCTTGATCAGCTCCCAGCAGCAACCGGTCGACGACTCGGGCAAGCCGCTCGGCCTCACCCTCGGCGTCACGGTCGACAGCGTGGTGTTCAAGACCGAGGCGCTGAGCCTCACCCACCGGCCGGACGCCGTCTTCCCGGTGCAGCTGCCCGTCTTCCTCGCGCCGGCGCCGCTCCGCTAAGCCCCTGGCGGTCGGTCGACTGGCCGACGTTTCCGGGGCCCCAAGCCCGAGACTGTCGGCCAGTCGACGCGGTTAGACCTGCGGGGGCGGCGGTTTCTTCAGCCGCAGCAGGAACAGCGCGCGGCTCAACGCCTTGCGGGCGAGCTTTCCGGCGCCGCCTTCGTGGTAGTGCTCGGCCACCAATTCGACGTCACGCCGCCATCCGGTCGTGGGCCGGTAGACCGTCGCGGCGGACGCCGCCAGCCGCCGCCGGGCCCACAGGTCGAGCAGATCGGGCGCGCGGTGGGGCGCGCGGCAGAACTCGACAAGTGGCGCGAGCACCCGCGACCACGCGTATTCGGGCGCGAGCGCCGCGACGTTCGCGCGGCAGTCACGCGCGAATTCCGCGTCGTCGAGCAACCGGGTGAGCGCGGCGGCCAAGCCGTCGACGTCGCACGCGTCGACCGTGACGCCGAGCCCGCGAGCGTCGATCAGATCGGCGAAGACGTCGCCGCGGGTGGCGACCATCGGCAGGCCGGCCCACAGGTAGTCGAGCATGCGGGTGCGAAACGCGAACGACGTCTCGAGGTGGTCGAGATGGCAGCTCACGCCGATGTCGGCGTCGAGCAGGTAGTTGGCGCGGTCGGTGTATTCGACCCACGACTCGTTGAAGAACACGTGCTTGCCGGTGAGGCCCAGCTCGTCGGAGAGTCTGCGGGCCGCGAACGACATGCGCATCTCGGGCACGTGCGGGTGAGGGTGCTGCATGCCGAGAAAAAACAGCCGGACGTCGGGGTGCGAGCGCGCCACCTCAGCGACCGCTTTGATCAGCGTGAGAGGGTCGAACCAGTTGTAGATGCCGCCGCCCCACAAGATGACCTTGTCGTCGGCCCCGATGCCTGGATACACGCCCTTCAGCGCGGGCCGGGTGCGCTCCGGCGGCTCTTCGGAGACGCCGAACGGAGCGACGTCGATGAGCGAGCGCACCGTGACGTCGGCGTCGTAAGTGACGGTGTTGAGGCGGCCCAAAGCGGCCAGGTGGCCGAGCCAGAAGTCGCGCTGCCGCTCGCTGGCGCAGACGAAAAAATCACCACGCAGGCACTGTTTGTTGGCGGCCGCTGTGGAGTTGTGCACGATCACGCGGCGGGTGTCGGCGTCGTGCTCTCTCGTCTGCTCGAGCTGCTCGAGGTGAAACGGGTCGTAGAGGTCGACGATGACGACCTTCTCGGTCTGCTGCAAGAAGGGGTAATCGTCGAACACGTTGCCCTGAAAGAACAAGACGTCGCACCAGCGCTCGAGAGCGTGCACCGAGGCTTCGTCGCTGACCGAGCGCACCGAGAATTTGTCGCTGGCCACCGTGCACTCGGAGGTCGTGACGAGCACGACCTCGTGGTCGGCGGCGAGCGCGCTGGCCACCTGCCAGGCGCGGATCGCCGGACCGGCCATCTGCGGCTTGAGGGTGTCTGACGTCGACACCACGATGCGGCGGCGGGTCGGGGGTTGTGCGCTCACTCGAACTTCCAGATCCCTTCGATGGCAAAGGTGCCCTCGGCTTCACGGGGCACGCCACGGCCGACGTCGAAACGCATCGCCTTGTTCTGAAAGTCGAACGTGTGCAGGTTGCTCTCGTCGACGAGCGCGACCGTGACGTCGTAACTGCCTGCCACCAAAGGCATGCGGGCAATGGCGAAATCGACATGCCCCGAACCCTCGATGTATTCGGGCACCAGCGTCTCGCGGCTGTTCACGCCGGTGGCGTGCACGCCTTCGATGCTGTGCAGGGCAAACCCGAGCACCGGCCGCGAAACACGTTCGTTGGCGGTGTAATGGAACCGCAGCGTGGCCGGCTGGCCGGTGTGCACCCACAGGGTGGGCACGCCCGCGCCGTCGAGCAGTTCGACTTTCGTGACGACGATCTCGCCCGATCCCCATCGCGAACCGCCGCCCTCGGTGGCGATGCGATCGACGTGGGTCGTCTCGATGTACCTGTCGATGAGTTCGGACGGCGTATCGACGCCCTTCAGCACACCGTGTTCGAGCCACGCGGCCCGCTCACACATCGTGCGGACGGCGTCGAGGCCATGCGAGACGAGCACGATCGTCTTGCCCGACTGCCGCAGGTCGGCGAACTTCTCACTGCACTTGCGCTGGAAGTTCTCGTCACCGACCGCCAGCACCTCGTCGACGAGCAGCACGTCGGGATCGACGTTGATGGCGACCGAGAAACCGAGCCGCACGTACATTCCGCTGGAATAGTTCTTCACCGGGCTGTCGATGAACTTCTCCAGCCCCGCGAACTCGACGATCTCGTCGAATCTGGCGTCGATCTGTTTACGCGACAGGCCGAGGATCGAACCGTTGAGGTAGACGTTCTCGCGACCGCTCAACTCCTGGTGGAAACCGGCCCCGAGTTCGAGCAGAGCCGACACCTTGCCGTTCACCGTGATGCTGCCGGCGTCGGGGCGCAGGATGCGGGCCATGCAGTTCAGCAAGGTCGACTTGCCGGAGCCGTTCTGCCCGATGAGGCCGAAGGTCGTGCCGGCGGGCACCTCGAGGCTGACGTCCTTCAACGCCCAGAACTCGTCGTACTTGGCCCGGCCGCCGCGCATCATCGCGGCCTTCAGCGACTGGTTGCGCTCGTGGTACAGGCGAAAACGCTTCGAGACGTTGTCGACGCGGACGGCGATCTCGTCTCGCCCGGCGCCCCCTTGACCCGGCGGCGCCACCGCCCCGAACATCGTCACAGCTCCTCCGCCAACCGCGGTTCGAGTTTGCGGAATACCCGGATACCGATGAAAAGCATCAGCACGGACGCCGCCGCCGGCCAGACCAGGTCGGTCCAGACCGGGAATTGCAGGTTGTAGAGAAACGCGTGGTAGGAGTTCGAGAAGCCCACCATCGGATTCGACTTGTAGACCCACAGCATCCACTCGTGGTTCCACCAGTGCTGGGGAGGAACCTCCTGACCGGCCGGCACGATCCGCAACACCCGGTCGTGCACCTGGGTGGTGTATTCGTAAATCACCGGCGAGGCGTAGAACCACAGCTGCAGGAAGATCGCGACGAAGTGCTGGACGTCGCGGAAGTAGACGTTCAGCGCCGACACCGCGAGCCCGACGCCGATCACGAACAGCGTCTGGAAGGCGACCAGCACCACCACCAGAGGCAGCCACGGCAGCACCATGTTGCCGACCACGAGCAGGGCCACCGACAGCACGCCGAACTCGATGAACAGCGAGACGTCCCACGACAGCACCTGCGCGATGATGAGAACCTCGCGCGGGAAATAGACCTTCTTCACCAGGTTGGAGTTCGCGACGAGCGCGCCCATCGAACCGGTGATGCCGTTCGACAGGAAGTTGAACGGGAGCAGCGCGACGAGCAGGAACAGCGGATAGGAGTTCAGCCCATTCGCGGTCTCGGGCAGTTTGGCCTTGAACACCACGCTGAACACCAGCGTGTACATCAGCGCGAGGGCAAGCGGGTTGATCATCGACCACGCCCAGCCAAGCGTCGACCGCTTGTACTTGCCACGCAGCTCGCGCTGAATGAGGTTGCCGAGCAGCTCGCGCGACCCGGCGACCTCGGCGACGACGGTCATCGACGAAGCCGGAGCGTAAAGGGCGCGGACACGCGCGTCAGTCTACGGGGCGCGGGCGCCACCACCCGCGCTCGCTACTGTGGCCCGCTGTGAGTCGTGCCACCGCCGCCGCGAACCGGCCGCGGCCACCGTTGCGGATCGCTCTCGACGCCACGCCGCTGCTCGGCGCGCGCACCGGGGTGGGCCGCTACGTCGAGCAGCTCGTGCACGCCTTGCGCGAGGCCTTGCCGGCGGGCGACGTCCCGGACGTTCGTCTGGTGCCCCTCACCTGGCGTGGCGCGCGCGACCTCGCCGACGCCGCGCCGTCCCTGCCTGGCGTCACGGCGGGCGGACGTCGCGTGCCGGCGCGCGTGCTGCGGGAGCTGTGGGCGCGCGGCGGGTTCCCGCCGGCCGAGTGGCTGTCGGGGCCGGCGGACATCTGGCACGGCACCAACTTCGTGCTGCCGCCGACCCGTCGCGCCAGCGGCGTCTTCACCGTGCACGACCTCACCTACTTGCGCCACCCCACGTGGGTCACGCCCGACGTCGCCCGCTACGCCACCCTCGTGCCGAAGGCGCTTCGGCGCGCCGCCGCGATCTGCACGCCGAGCCACGCCGTCCGCGCCGAATTGCTCGACGCCTACGGCGATGTCGAGGCGGCGCGGGTCGTCGTCACGCCGCTGTGCGTCGACCCTGCGCTGTTCAAAACGACACCGCCGGACGCCGCGGCCCGGCGCCGTCTCGGCCTGCCGGCGCGCTACCTGCTGTTCCTGGGCAGCGCCGAGCCGCGCAAGGGCCTCGACACGCTGCTCGACGCCTACCGGCTGCTTCACGGGCGCGGCGCCGACCTGCCGCCGTTGCTGATCGTCGGCCCCCCGGGGTGGGGCGACGCCACCGACCGCCGCGGCCTCCCCCCCGAACTGGTGGTGACCGCCGGCTACCGGCCGTCGGTCGAGATCCCGGCGATCGTGGCCGGGGCGAGCGCGCTGGTCTACCCGTCGCGCTACGAGGGGTTCGGCCTGCCGCCGCTCGAGGCGTTCGCCACCGGCGTTCCAGCCGTCGTCAGCGATCTCGTGGTCACCCGCGAGGTGCTCGGCGACCTCGCCGACTACGCGGCGGTCGACGACGCGGAGTCGCTCGCCGACGCGATCGGCCTCGCGCTGGAGCGCGGGCCCGCCGAGGGAGGCGCGGCGCGGCGTGCCCACGCCCGGGGCTTCACCCCGACGGCGCTCGCCACGACCACCCTCGACGCGTACCGCGTCGCGCTCGCCCTCAGCTCGTGACGGAGATGCAGCCGAGCTTGGGGTTCGTGGCGCCGGCTGCGGTGTTGATCGCGTAGGCGCACACCTGGTGCGCGCCAGGCGTGATCGGCAGCACGGCGGCGTACCCGTGCCCGGCGCCGTAGCTGGGGTAGACCTTGGCGACGTCGGGCCTCGGGTTCGCCGCCTTCGCGACCGTCGCCAGCTTGTTGTCGACGTAGACGTGCACGTCGATCGGCGTGGTGACGTCGGGGTCGATCGCCCAACCCCACAAGGTCAGCTGGCCGCCCGCAGCGGTCGCGACATCGAGGTGGCCGAACGGATTGCCGGCCATCACGGTGACGCTGCGACAGTCGAGCCGCGTGTTGGCCGTGCCGGCCAACAGGTTCTTGGCGTCGACGCACACGGTGTGCTTGCCGGCGGTCATCGTGAGCTTGGTGGCGAAGCCGTGCGAGACGCCGTACGCGGGGTACGCGTGGGCGACGTCCGGCCTGTTGTCGCTCGCGGTCAGCGTGCTCACCACGGCGCCGTCGACAGACACCGCGACCTGGTCGGGTCCGGCCGTGTCGGGGTCGATCGCCCAGCCCCACAAGACGGCGCCGCCCGGCACGGCTTGCAGCGTGTCGAGGTGGCCGATCGGGTTGCCGGCCATCACGGTCACCGAGCCGCAGCCGAGGTTGACGTTCGCCGAACCGCCGCCGACGTTCATCGCGTACGCGCACAGCGCATGCCGGCCGGCGCTCAGGGTCAGCACGGTGGCGAAGCCGTGGTTGGCGCCATACAGCGGATACGCCGCGCCGACGTCCGCCCGGGGCTGGTTCGCCGGCACGCCGGCGACCGTCTTGCCGTCGACAAGCAGGTGCACGGTGATCGGCCCGGCGGTGTCAGGATCG
>Ga0164242_10002614_pt1 | contig 20837 bp, 18 predicted proteins | sample OricomgcompostMG_FD_108783 | JGI IMG/M metagenome (GOLD analysis project Ga0164242, IMG submission 108783) | Miracle-Growth compost microbial communities from Emeryville, California, USA - Original compost - Miracle growth compost (MG) ... | reverse complement strand
TCGAGGATCTGCGCCTTCGACAGCACCCGGTTCGGGTTGAGCATGAGGTAGCGCAGCAGCTTGAACTCGGTGGGGGAGAGCTCGATCGCGGTGTCGCCGACGAACACCTCGTGCGTGTCCTGGTCCATGGTGAGCTCGCCGGCACGGATGATCGCATCGTCGTCGGCCTGCATCGTGCGGCGCAGGATGGCTTTGATGCGCGCCACGATCTCGTCGAGGCTGAACGGCTTCGTGACGTAGTCGTCGCCACCGACGGTGAGGCCGGTGATCTTGTCTTCCGTGTCGTCCTTCGCAGTGAGGAACAGGATGGGTGCGGTGTAGCCGGCTCCGCGGAGCCGCTTGGTGACGCCGAAGCCGTTCATGTCGGGCAGCATGACGTCGAGGATGATGAGGTCGGGCTCCTCCTCCAGTACGGCGCTGATCGCCTGCGCCCCGTTGCCGACGGCGCGCACGGCGAAGCCGGCGAATCGCAGGCTGGTGGTGAGGAGGTCGCGAATGTTCGGCTCGTCGTCGACGATGAGAATGCGGGGTCCGGTGCTCATGCGCACCAGTCTCTGCGCGTTGGCTGGATTCATCCTGTGAGTCTGTCGTGCGACATCCAGTCGAGCGACGTGTGCGAACCGGGGGCGAACTTAGCGCTGAGCCCACGCTCGCGGCCTAGGTGAATACGGGGTCGCTGTTGAACAATCGAGTCAGGTGCAGCGCCCGCAGCCGAGGAAGGGATACCGATGTCCACGCAGGAAATCGTCATCGTCGGAGGTGGTCTCGCCGCAGGCACAGCCGCAACGACTCTGCGCGAGGAGGGTTACGACGGTCGTCTGACGCTCGTCGCGGCCGAAGAGCACACGCCGTACATCCGCCCGCCGCTGTCGAAGGGGTATCTTGCCGAGCTGGACGAGTCAGAGCTGTGGGTGCAGCCGGATGACTGGTGGCGCGAGCACGACGTCGACCTGCGTACCGGCCGTCGTGTCGACGCCCTCGACCTTCGTGAGCGTTCGGTCACGGTGGAGGGTGGCGACAGCCTTCCCTTCGACCGGCTGCTGATCGCGACAGGTGCGACGCCGAAACGGCTGGACGTGCCGGGGGCCGATGCCGGCGGCATCCACTACCTGCGAACGATCGAGGATTCCCGGGGCATCCGGGAGGCCACGGCCGACGGCGACAAGCGTGTGGTCGTGGTCGGATCCGGGTGGATCGGCATGGAGGTTGCGGCAACGGTCAGAGGGTTCGGCAACGAGGTCACGGTCGTGTCGCACGCACAGGTGCCGCTGTCGACCGCGGTCGGAGACGAATTGGGCGAGGTATTCGCGCGGCTGCATCTCGATCACGGGGTGCGGCTGGTGCGCGGCGCGGCGGTGCAGGAGTTCCGCGTGGAAGACGGCCGGGTCACCGGTGTTCGGTACGAGGGCGGCGAGGTCGACGCGGACGTCGTGGTCGTCGGCACCGGTGCGGCTCCCCTCGTCGGCATCGCGAAGGATGCCGGGCTGGAGGTGGGAAAGGGCGTACTGGTCGACGCGGGAATGCGCACGGGCGTCGAAGGCGTTTTCGCGGTGGGCGATGCGGCCGATCCGTTCCACCCGGTGGTCGGGCAGCGGATGCGCAGCGAGCACTGGGCGAACGCGATCGGCACAGGTCGTACTGCAGCACTCAACCTGCTCGACCGCGGCGTGGAGTACGACGACATCCCGTACTTCTACACCGACCAGTTCGACCTCGGAATGGAGTACTCCGGGTATCAGCCCCTGATGGACGGCGCCCACGTCGTCTATCGGGGTGACGTTCCAGGTCGCGAGTTCGTGTCGTTCTGGGTGGCGCCGGATGGCCGTGTCGTGGCCGGCATGAACGTGAACGTGTGGGATGTCAACGAACAGGTTCAGGCGCTGATCCGTGAGGGGCGACCCGTGGACGAGGGTCGGCTCTCCGATCCGAGCGTGCCGCTGAACGAACTCCTGGCCGACGCGTGAGCGTCTACCTGCCGCCCCTGCGAGACCCAGTTCGCACGATCGGCGAGCGCACCTTCGACTTCTCTCAGCGGGTGGCCGTGATGGCTGTGGTCAACCGCACCCCCGACTCGTTCTACGACCGCGGGGCGACGTTCGCTCTGGATGCCGCGGTGCACGCGTGCCTCACCGCCGTCGAGCACGGGGCGGACTGGATCGACATCGGCGGCGTGCCGTTCAAGCCGGGGCCGTCGCTGCCCGTCGAGGAGGAGATCGCACGAGTCGTTCCGGTCATCGAGGCGTTGCGGCGGGAGTCCGACGTGGTCGTCTCGGTGGACACGTTCGAGCCGGAGGTGGCACAGCACGCGATCGTGGCGGGAGCGGACGTGATCAACGACACCACGGGCATCCACGACCGGCGGCTCGCCGAGGTGGTCGCGGACAGCGACGCCACGCTGGTGATCACGCACAGCCTGGCTGAGCCGCGGACCGTGTACCCGCGACCGCAGTACGACGACGTGGTGAAGGAGGTCGCGGCGTTCCTTCAAGACCGCATCGAGCTCGCGGTGTCGCTGGGGGTTCCCGAGTCGCGCATCGTGATCGACCCAGGGCACGACCTCAACAAGAACACGCTTCACACGCTCGAGCTGACGCGCCGGTTCGACGAGATCGCGGCGCTCGGGCTGCCCGCGCTCGCCGCGGTGTCGAACAAGGACTTCATCGGCGAGACGCTCGACGTCGACCGGGCCGACCGGTTGGAGGGATCGCTGGCGGCGGCCGTGTTCTGCATCGCGCAGGGGGCTCGGGTGGTGCGCATGCACAATGTGCGTGAGTCCGTCGCGGCGGTGCGGATGACCGAGGCGATCCTGGGCCTTCGTGAGCCCGTGTACCTGAAGCACAACATGGGCGACTTCAACGAGGAGTGACGACGATGGGCGAGTTCGAGGGGTCCCGGCGGTGAGCGACGATCGAGCCGCGATCGATTCACTGTGGCCGGTGACGGCATCCGATCTCGATGACGACGCCGTCATCGCCGGCTACGAGGAGGATGTCGCGGACCGGTGGGTACGGGTCAACTTCGTGTCGTCCATCGACGGCTCCGCGACCCAGGCGGGGCGTTCCGGCGCACTCTCGGATGCCGCCGACAAGCGCGTCTTCGCTCTCCTGCGCCGAGTGTGCGACGTCGTGCTCGTGGGCGCGGGCACCGTGCGGGTCGAGGGGTACGGGGGCATGCGGGTGGATGACGCGTCCGCAGCGTGGCGGACATCGCACGGCTTCGCGTCGCAGCCCACGCTGGCCATCGTGTCGGGCGATCTCGGGCTCGACCCTGCCAGCGAGGTCTTCACCAAGGCTCCGGTGCGGCCGATGGTGCTCACCGTGGCGGCTGCACCAGAGGCGCGGCGGGAGGCGCTCGCGCAGGTGGCCGACGTGATCGAGTGCGGTGAGGCATCCGTCGATACCGCCATAGCGGTGCGGATGCTCGCAGAACGCGGTCTGAACCGGGTGCACTGCGAGGGCGGTCCGCATCTGTTCGGCACGTTCGCCGCCGAGCGCACGCTGGACGAGGTGTGCCTCACCGTCAGCCCGGTGCTGGAGGGCGGCCTCGGCAAACGCATCATCGACGGGGCGCCGCAGCTGCCGCTGGACATGCGGCTTGCTCAGGTGCTGCGCTCCGGCGACACCCTGCTGCTGCGGTACAGGGCCTACACGGCCTAAGCGGCCAGCGCGCCCGCGTCGACGATGGTGTAGCTGTAGCCCTGCTCGGCAAGGAAGCGCTGGCGGTTCTGCGCGAAATCCTGGTCGACGGTGTCGCGGGCGACAAGAGTGTAGAAGTTCGCGGACAGTCCGGATTCCTTGGGGCGCAGGAGCCGGCCGAGGCGTTGCGCCTCCTCCTGCCGTGAGCCGTACGACCCGCTGACCTGGATGGCCACGGTCGCCTCCGGCAGATCCACTGAGAAGTTCGCCACCTTGCTCACCACGAGCACGGGCGTCGTGCCGTCTCGGAACTCCTGGTAGAGGCGTTCCCGCTCGTCCACGGGAGTGGAGCCGGTGAGCTGCGGCGCGTTCAGGGCATCCGCCAGCTCGTCGATCTGGTCGAGGTACTGGCCGATCACCAGGATGCGTTCGCCCGCGTGCCGCGCGACGAGGTGGCGCACGACGTCGAGCTTCGCGGGCGCGGTCGCCGCCAACCGGTAGCGTTCGTCGTCCGCCGCGGCAGCGTAGGAGAGCCGCTCGGACGCAGGCAGGTCGATCCGCACCTCGTAGCAGGCTGCGGGGGAGATGAAGCCCTGCGACTCGATCTCCTTCCACGGTGCGTCGAACCGCTTGGGGCCGATGAGTGAGAAGACGTCGCCCTCGCGGCCGTCTTCGCGCACCAGCGTCGCGGTGAGTCCGAGCCTGCGACGCGCCTGCAGCTCCGCAGTGAGCTTGAACACCGGAGCGGGCAGCAGGTGCACCTCGTCGTAGACGATGAGCCCCCAGTCGAGTGCGTCCAGCAGGCTGAGGTGCGCGTACTGGCCCTTCCGTTTGGCGGTGAGGATCTGGTAGGTCGCGATCGTGACGGGCCTGATCTCCTTGACCTGGCCCGAGTACTCGCCGATCTCCTCCGCAGTCAGGCTCGTGCGGCGCAGCAGTTCGTCTCGCCACTGCCGGGCGGACACCGTGTTGGTGACGAGGATCAACGTCGTCGTCTTCGCCGTCGCCATCGCTCCTGCGCCGACCAGCGTCTTGCCCGCGCCGCACGGGAGAACGACGACACCGGATCCCCCTTCGAAGAAGTTCTGGACCGCTTTCGTCTGGTAGTCCCGCAGGTGCCAGCCCGTCTCATCCAGAGCGATCTCATGCGGCGTACCCGGCGTGTATCCGGCGAGATCTTCGGCGGGCCAGCCGAGCTTGACCAGTTCCTGTTTGAGGTGTCCGCGCGCCCAAGCCGCAACCAGGAAGGCGCCGTCGTCGCGTCTCTCGCTGAGAAGCGGTGAGATTCGCTTGGCTCCCGACACCTCACGCAGAACGGCCTCGTCTGTGCTGCGCAGCACGAGTACGCCTTCCTCGTCGCGCTCGATCAGTAGCCGGCCGTACCTGGCGACGGTCTCCTTGATGTCCACGGCAACCGTCTGCGGGATGGGGAACTTCGAGTACGTCTCGAGAGTCGTCAGCATGTCGGATGCCTGATGTCCTGCTGCGCGTGCATTCCACAGCCCCAGCCGCGTGATGCGGTACGTGTGGATGTGCTCCGGCGCGCGCTCGAGTTCCGCGAAGACGGCGAGGTCGTGCCGGGCATCCTCAGCCTGGGGATGCGCCACCTCGAGCAGCACGGTCCGGTCGCTCTGCACGATCAGGGGTCCATCAGACATAGCAGACGAGTCTATTCTCGTCGGCCCTGCGCCCGCTGGAACGATGCAACTCTGTGCGCCGAGCCGGAGGCCCTCATGGCGTGCGCACTGCGCGGATGCTCGCCACCGGCAGCGTTCGCTCGATGTCGCTGGCGCGGTCGCGGCCCCGTAGTCGTCCGCCGCCGAGCCCGGTGGGCTCCAGAGTGAACTCGAGCTCGCGGCCGTCAGGCAGCGCCACCGTGACGGTCACGATCGTGCGAGAGCGCACGGCCGACTCGAGCTGGCGGTTCAGCCAGGCCTCCGCGCCGCCTTGACCATCTGTACTCTCGGCGGATCGCAACCGCTGCACCACGAGTTGGGCGGTATCGGTGGATTCTCTGGGCTCCGGATGCCCGAGCTTGCGTCGCACCCGCAGTTGGCGGCCGTCGGAGTCTTCCGCCACGACAGGGTAGTGGGCATCGACGAGCGCCCAGTATGCGACGTCGATCGGGAACCTCGACGTGAGCTCGCCGTCGGATGCCGGCCGCAGCCCGAGGGCTGCCAGCGACTGGTCGACCGCGATCGTGTTCAGGAGCTCGCGGTCGCCGGAGTGCACGACGGATCCCGTTCCGGACGCCGAATCGGCTGCCCGCACCCGCACTCGCCCATAGCGGGATGCCGCCTCGTCGATGAGGTAGGCGACGGGCTGCGGCAGGCCTGTCAGCGAGATGGAACCGATGAACTCGCGTAACGACTGCGCGGTCTCTCCCGCTGCGATCGCCCGGTGCAGCGAGGAGGGCGACACGCGGAAGCTCGCCGCCAGTCCGGTGCCTTCGGCGTCGGCGAGCGTGCGCAGCCGGGCATCCAGCGATGGGATGAGGGGGCCGGGAGCAACGATCGAGAGGTCGTGCTGCACATACACGCGGTCGACTTCGGCGGGGAATCTTGCGCGCAGAACCTCGGCTGCGGCATCCGGACCGCGTTGCAGAAGCGTGATGCCCGCTGTGCTCGGTGCAGCGTTCGCGGTGATGCCGAGAAACTCGGCGTGCGCTTCCACCTCGTTCACGCGCCGGTCGAGGGAGGCGTCCGCCGCGGGATAGCGCCATCTCGCATAGCCGCGCAGCGCATCGCCCCAAGAGGCGTGTGCACGCTCCACCATGAGCGGACGGATGTCTGCTGGCACCGATTCGAGCCAGGTTCCGGCGAGTCGCGCCCAGCGTTCCGGTGTGGAGAGGGCTGCCCACGCCTCGGCGGCGTCGGTCGGCAGCCACACGGCTCCTTCCCGGGAGACGAGTCCGGAGCTGTCGGCGAGCCAGTGCACGGTCGCGACGTCGTCCGCTTCGATTCCGAGGGCCGACGCGATGCGGCGGGTGTCGGGGAGGGCGAGGCCGCCCTTCTGCAGCTCCCGCGCCGGTTCCCGCTCCAACTCGTAGACGAACTCCGCCACGGCGGCGGCTGCGACGAAGGCCCTCTCTGCGGCGAGCCGGTCGACGAACCGGCGGTCCACGTCGGGAACACTGGCGAGCGCCGCAGGCTTGCCGGATGCCGCCAGCCTGCGTCCCGGCACCCCGTCGCCGTCCGCCCATGCGGCGAAGCGGGCTGCGACGCCCGGGTAGAGCGCGAAGACGGATCCGCTGTCGTCCCTTGAGTCGCCATCCGCCGCGTCCACGACACGCTCGGCCAGGAAAGTGTCGACAAGTGCATCCAGGTCGTTGCGCACGGAGGAAACAGAGGCATCGGTTGCGCCCCATGACCGGAGGCACGCGGCCGCTTGCTCGGCCGTCGCCGCGCCACCATGGTCGGCAAGGGCGGCGAGTGCCGCGAGCACCGGACGCGGCAGCGGCGCCAGGGCGTGCTGCACCGAAGGCGATTCGAGCAGTGCGTCGGCGAGGTCGAAGAAGTCCTCGATGCGTGATCGGGTGAGCCCTCGGCCGTCGATGAGGTCGTGGAGGCTCTGATCGTCGAGTCCGCCGAGTCGTTCGGCCAGCGACAGGGTGCTGGTCATGTGGGCTCGGGACTCGTCACGCGCAACCCCGCGGCCGTTACCGGCTCGCCTTCCGGTTCTGCCTGCTGCGCCCGAAGAGACTTACCACGAGCAGCACGATGATGAGCACGAAGGCGATCGGCAGTGCGCCCAGAGGCAGCAGTTCGACCGTTGGCCAGATTCCCCTGCCTGCGTTCTGGTCGGGGCCCGCCCCCAACCACGTTCCGATCATCAGCACGAAAAAGCAGACGATCGAGAGAATGACCAGCCCCGCCGCGATGAACGCCAGCATGCGCTGCGCGCGGGATACGGAGCGGGGCGTCTCGTCGGTCACGAATCAAGGATAATTGAGGTTGCACGAGCAACGTTCCCCCGAAAGAGGTCTCCCATGCCGACCGGCAAGGTCAAGTTCTACGACGAGGAGAAGGGCTTCGGTTTCATCGCCCAAGACGGCGGTGGCGAGGTCTTCCTTCACGCGTCGGCCCTGCCCGAGGGTGCCGTCGTGAAGGCGGGCACGCGGCTCGAGTTCGGTGTCGCCGAGGGCAAACGCGGCGCGCAGGCGCTGTCGGTGCGTGTGATCGAGCGTGCGCCGAGCCTGTCGAAGATGAACCGCAAGTCCGCCGACGACATGGCGGTGATCATCGAAGACCTCGTGAAACTCCTCGATGGAATCGGGGCGGGACTCAAGCGCGGTCGTTACCCGGATACCGCGCACGGCCGCAAGATCGCCGCGGTGTTGCGGCGCGTGGCGGACGATCTGGATGCCTGAGCAACGCACCGACGAGACAGCAGCGGGCCAGACGGCAGCGGCCCAGACGGCAGCGGCCCAGACGGCAGCGGCCCAGACGGCAGCGGCCGAGACGGCAGCGGCCGAGAGTGTGACGGAGGAATCCGCAGAGAAATCAGGCGAGGTCGCATCCCAGGAAGCGCTCGGCGATCCTCCGGTCGCGGATGAGCGCCTGCTCGCTGCGCACGATCTCGCGAAGACGGCACTGCTGGAGATCACGCCGGAGGCCACCATCGGGCCGGTCGTCGGCCACGTCGTCGAGGGCGACCATGTGCTCTCACTGTTGTTCGAGTGCACGATGCTGGGGTATCCCGGCTGGCGCTGGACGGTCTCGCTCGCCCGGGTCGATGCGGATGCCGAGCCCGTCGTGCTCGAGACTGAGCTTCTCCCGGGTGAGCAAGCCCTGCTCGCGCCGGACTGGGTGCCGTGGTCAGAGCGTCTCGCCGAGTACCAGGCCGCCCAGGAGGCTGCCCGAGCTGCGGGTGCGGATGAGGATGCCGCGCCCGATGCCGACTCTGGTTCGGGCGACAGCCTCGACGAGAACGACGACCTTGACGGAGCTGAGGATCTCGACGACGAGGACGACATCGACGAGGACGACGACATCGACGGCATCGACATCGACCTCCACGACGAGGACGAGTCCGACGACGTCGCCGACGATGACGACACCGATGACGTCGACGTGGAGGCCGACGACATCGCCGGAGCCGAGGCCGCGTCGCTGGAGGACGACGAGATCGGCACCGACGAAGCAGAGGACGGCGACACGGTCGACGAAGACACGGACGATGGCGACACCGACGCTGGCGACACGGTGGGCGGCAACACAGTCGGCGACGAGACGGACGCCGTCGACACGGACGCCGAAGAGACGGACGCCGTCGACACGGACGCCGTCGAGACGGACGCCGACAACCACGCTTCGTAGCGCGCTAAGCGCTCCCACGACCGGCGCGTGTTCATGCGGCGGCTAACGGGTCGAGTGATTCGTATCGTGCTCGTCCGCCGAGTCGTGGTCTTCGGGATGCGTCGATCTGTGGCGGTGGGATGAACCACACTCGTCCGTCGGTGATGCGGATGTCCCAGTCGTCTTGATGTATTCGGGCGTGGCACGGTGGGCACAGCAGTACCCCGTTGTCCAGGTCGGTGGGCCCGGCATCCCGTTTCCACCACAGGATGTGGTGTGCTTCGGTGTACGCCACTGCCAGGCCGCAGCACGAGCATCCGCCGTCGCGTTCGCCCAATGCGATGCGTTGCGCGGCAGTGAACGCCCGGGCGGTGCGCCCCAGGTCTAACGGAACACTGTCGGTGCCCAGTACCGCGGGGATGATGCCGGCCGTCGCAGCCATGCGCCGCAGGGTGCCGGCGGAGACCGGGTGATCCAGGCCGTCGATCCGGCCGTGACCGACACCGTCGACCAGGGTGTCGAGGTTCATCCGCACCACCACGGTCGTGGATGCGGTGGCCGGGACCTGGTTGCAGCCCAGCGCATGCCGGGCGATCATGGCCAACGCGTCGGCCTGCATCTGCGGAACGCTGCGCATGTTCGCGATCACGGGACCATCCGCGTCATCGTGCGGAGTGTCGCCGCTTGAATCACCACCGGGCCGTGCAGTACGGATGTCGTGGGTGACGATCGCTTCGATCGCCGCTTTCACCGGTGCCGCGGTCTCCGGATCCAGGCGGGCGGTCAACCGGACCATCCCGTTGGTGTCTTGCCGGATGGTCAACGACCGGTCGGCACGGAGTTCTTCCTCGCGTGGGGCGACGCCGTCCTGATCCAGACGCGCCTCCGCCTCACGGATCACCCGCAGCAGCAGATCGAACGGCAGGCCTGCCGCACGTTCGGCGAGCACCTTCTCCATCGCCTCGGCCTGCCCGGCATCCGCACGAGGCGCCACCCTTCGCAGCATCCCGGTGATGGCATCCGCCGCATCAAGACCGATCGCACCGGAAGCCAGCGCGGCCGCCACGTGCGGATGCGCCGGCGGCAACTGCTCACCGGTCAGCGCCCGCCGCGGTGCGGTGCCGGTACCGACGGCGATGAGCTTCGCCGCCTCGGAGGCCCGCCCACCAGTAGAGGCGGCGACCAGATGCACCGGGTTCAGGAACCCGCGCTTCTTCGCCAGGCCCTCACGTCCGAGCTCTGCAGGCGAACGCCTGGCCACTTCAGCAGCGGCACGAGCGAGAAGAGCCTGCCCGTCACGCACCAGCTGCGCCACCGCATCCGTCACCGCGACCAGACCGCCGTCCGACATCGACTCCACCACCGAGACTTCGTCTGCTTCAGCCTCACAGAAAGCGCGACCAACGAGCGGCGAATCAGCGCCGCCCAGCGCCTCAGACCACGCAGCACAGACCGCGTCGAGATCACTCGACAACTGCTGCAGCGGCGGGGACATGCACCCATACTCGCCGACGCCACCGACATTTCTTCGAGTATCGATGTCCTTGTGAACAAGCGAAGTTCGTACGTGTTTGGGGACGGAGAGAGCACCTCTGGACGGTCGTCAGCGACCGGCGCCCTTGCGCCGTGCGCGCACCCGCGAGACCTGCGCGTACACGAGCCCGATGAGGCCGAGCACGACGCCGACGATCGCGGTCGCGGGCACCCAGCCGTGCCCGGATGCGGCCAGCGGGCCCGCGAACACCGCCGCGGCGATGGCCGCGATCACCCAAAGCACCGTGCCGGCGCCGAGCGCGGCGCGGTCGTCCGTCTTCATGGGTGGCGGATCAGGCAGCCGCTCGCTGTCTTTCAGCCACAGTCGCACCGCAACGACCCCTCCCCGAAATCAGCCCAGACGCAGACGAGAACCTCAGCCGATGTGCTCGACGACGTATTCGATGCAGCGGATGAGCTGTCGCACGTCCTCTGGCTCGACCGCCGTGAACGTCGCCACGCGCAGCTGGTTGCGACCGAGTTTGCGGTACGGCTCGGTGTCGACGACGCCGTTCTCGCGCAGCACCGAGGCGATCCGCGAGGCATCCACGTCGTCGAAGTCGATCGTGACGACGACCTGCGACCGGTTCTCCGGGTCTTCGACGAACGGATGCGCGTAGGTCACCGAATCCGCCCACTCGTACAGTGCGCCAGACGACTCCGCGGTGCGCGCTGACGCCCACTGCAGGCCGCCGTTGTCGTTCATCCAGCTCACCTGCGCCTCGAGCATGACGAGCGTCGCCAGCGCGGGCGTGTTGAGCGTCTGATTGAGGCGCGAGTTGTCGACGGCCTGCTTCAGGCTCAGGGAGTCCGGAATGTAACGGTCGGATGCCGCCACGCGCTCCACCCGTTCCAACGCGGCTGGCGAGAACAGCGCGAGCCAGAGCCCGCCATCGGACGCGAAATTCTTCTGCGGAGCGAAGTAGTAGACATCCGTCTCTGATGCCTCGAAGTCGACGCCGCCCGCCGCACTCGTCGCGTCGATCACCGTCAGTGCGCCCTCGTCGCCGTGCACTCGGCGAACCGGAGCCATCACCCCGGTCGAGGTCTCGTTGTGCGGCCAGGCGTAGACATCAACGCCCTCGATAGCCTCCGGAGTGCTGCGCGAGCCCACCGGCGCCTCGATGACGTGCGGCTTCTGCAGCCAGGGAGCGGATGCCGCCTTCGCGAACTTCTGACTGAACTCGCCGTAGACGAGATTCTCGGAGCGGTTCTCGATGAGGCCGAATGCAGCGGCGTCCCAGAATGCGGTCGAGCCACCGTTGCCGATCACTACCTCGTAGCCGTCCGGAATTCGGAACAGTGTCTCCAGTCCCTCGCGCACCCGGCCCACGAGCCCTCGTACCGGAGCCTGTCTATGGGATGTTCCGAGCAGCGTGGACTGCGCAGCGACGAGCGCGTCGACCTGGGCCGGACGCACCTTCGAAGGGCCGGCGCCGAATCGGCCGTCGGAAGGCAGAAGGGACTCGGGAATCGCGATCGCAGGCATGGCGTTCAGTTTAGGGCGGCCATCCATCGCAATCCTGCTCGGATGAGCACTCGGGCGGGCGTAGACGAGCGTCGGTGCCGCTGCGGCGCGCCGGTAGGCTTGAAAAGGCGCCTTCGGCTGCCGGTTGAGAGAACCACAAGGGGAAGCGATGACCGACCTCGTCGACACCACCGAGATGTACCTGCGCACGATCCTCGATCTCGAGGAGGAGAACATCGTGCCGTTGCGTGCGCGCATCTCGGAGCGACTCGGCCACTCCGGTCCGACGGTCTCGCAGACTGTGGCCCGCATGGAGCGCGACGGGCTCGTCGTCGTCTCCGGCGATCGGCATCTCGAACTGACCTCCGAGGGCCGCCGCCGAGCGGTGCACGTCATGCGCAAGCACCGTCTCGCCGAACGGCTGCTCTCCGACGTGATCGGTCTCGAGTGGGAATACGTTCACGAAGAAGCATGCCGCTGGGAGCATGTGATGAGCGAGCAGGTCGAGCACAAGATCCTCGACATCCTGGGGCATCCCACCGAGACGCCTTACGGCACCCCGATCCCGCGCATCGAGGACCAGGGCATCGGTCTGCACAAGGCATTCCTTGACGGAGTTCGGAACGTGGTGGATGCCACGTCCGGCTCCGGCGAGCGCGTCAATGCCACGATCAGGCGGCTGGGCGAACCGGTGCAGTTCGAACCGGAGTTGCTGGCGCAGTTGCGCCAGGCCGGCATCTTTCCGGGCGCGGCGGGCGCCTTCTGGCGGTCCGGCTCGTACGTCGCGATGCAGATCGACGGCTACGACGAGGCTCTGGAGCTGCCTAGCGAGGTGGCGAGCCACATCTACGTGGCGGCGTAGACCTTTCCGTCCCCAACGCACTTTCGTTCACAGGCGAGGAAAACGCCTCGAAAACGATGTGACAAATTGATAACGGTCCCGTATCGTCGTACGAGTCCACAGACCAGCACCCGGTCGTCGGACCCGGCTCAAGACGCTCCCGAAAGCCCGTCTCTTGAGTTTGCGACGCCGAACTCTTCACGAGATCTCGGACGGGGTGGCTACCTAGTGCCAGCGGAGCGCCGGAGGTTCACACCTTGGCAACATTAGGTACGAGCGGTCTTCCCGAAGACCGCGACCCGAGTACTACCGGCAAGGCGAACGACTCGAACGACTCCCTGAACGCATCGACCGCAGTGTCGCGTCGCAGCCTCAGGACTTCGGAGCGCGCCGGTTCGCGCCGGGTTCAGCGGTCATCCGCTGCAGTTCAGCGCGTGGAAGGTCCGGTCAGTTCTTCGGCCTCGGCCCCTACGCGCAAGCGCAAGCGCCGGTTGCGGCCACTTGCCAACCTCGCTGTCATGGCGATCGCCGGTGGCATCGTCGCCACCATCGCCATCCCCGCGTACGCGTTCAATCCGCAGACGTCGAATCAGGCATCCTTCGGCACCAGTGCCATCGACACTCTGAAGAAGACGCACTCGCAGTCGGTCAGCGTTTCCAACGCCGTCGCGGGACCGGTGACCGCTGTCGACACGTTCAGCGCCACGACCGAGCAACAGCTGGCGGATCAGAAGGCCGCGGCGGCGGCCGCTGCAGCGCGGGCCGCTGCCGCAAAGCAGATGGAAGCCTATGGGGCCGCGTACAGCGGACCCACCGCTGCGGACTATCTGAAGAACCCGCCCTATCCGAACTTCAGCCTGGCGCAGGTGTTCAACGTCGCCAAGCAGTACATCGGCACGCCCTACGTCTACGGCGGGGATACGCCGGCCGGGTTCGACTGCTCGGGCTACGTCATGTTCGTCTACGCCCAGTTCGGTATTTCACTTCCTCACTCTGCCGCCGCGCAGGGGGCGATGGGGACGCGCATCTCGATTCAGGATGCTCAACCGGGCGACGTCGTGATCATGCTCGGCGGGGCGCATGACGGTTTCTATGCCGGCAACGGAAACATCATGGACGCCCCTGATGTCGGTCGCAGTATTTCGATTCGCCCGATCTGGACCAACGACTTCTACATCGTTCGCTTCGGCATTTGACCGTGCTCGGAGCCGGCGGCAAGTCAGCCCCGGCCTGAAGGCTCGGGAATTCGATTCCACAAGCCCAGTGATCGGCGTGCCACAAGGGCGTGGCTCGCCGATCCTGTGTCCGCCGATTGCGACTGCCGGCTCAGCGCCTGCGGACGACGGCCGACTGCGGTTCCCTTGGTACAGGCGCCGCGCTGGGGCCGATCGGTGCGTTCGCGCTGATGTGGGGGCGCAGGTCGAGCCGACGCAGCAGCTGAGCGTTCAGTGCCACGACGATCGTCGAGAGCGACATCAGGATCGCCCCGACCGACATCGGCAGAACGAACCCGACCGGAGCGAGGACGCCGGCCGCGAGCGGAACGGAGATCAGGTTGTAGCCGGCGGCCCACCACAGATTCTGCTTCATCGTCGCGTAGCTGCGACGCGAGAGCTCGATGACCGAGAGCACGGAGCGGGGGTCGTCGCTCGCCAGAATGACGCCCGCGGATGCCATGGCGACATCCGTGCCGGCTCCGATCGCGATCCCGACGTCGGCCTGGGCGAGCGCAGGCGCATCGTTTACGCCGTCGCCGACCATCGCGACACGTCGGCCCTCACCCTGCAACTCCTTCACCTTGGCCGACTTGTCTTCCGGACGTACGTCCGCGAAGTAGCGGTCGATGCCGAGCTCCGAGGCGACCGAGCGCGCGACCTCTTCCGCATCGCCGGTGATCATGGTGACCTGGATCTTCTTGGCATGCAGTGCCTGGATCGCCTGCTTCGACTCCTCGCGCACCTCGTCGTGCAGCTCGAGCGCCCCGATCGCTCGGCCGTCGGCGAGCACGTGCAGCACTGTGCCGCTGTGCTCCCGCCTCCGATCGAGCTCATCGAGCTGGTTGACCCGTTCCTGTTCGAGCAGCTGGGGGCCGCCCACCTGGATGCGGGCGCCGTCGACCTGAGCCGACACTCCGATCGCCGGCGATGACTCGAAGCCGGTGGCCGCCGGCACTCGAAGCCCGCGCTCCTCGGCGGCCAGCACGATGGCACGGGCGAGCGGATGCTCGGAATCGGCTTCCGCCGCCGCAGCCAGCGCCAGGACCTCGGCTTCGTCGCGGTCGCCCCTCGCCTGCACCAGCGACACGGTCGGTTCTCCCTTGGTCAAAGTGCCGGTCTTGTCGAAGAGCACGGTGTCCACCGTGCGCATGCTCTCGAGCGCGAGTCGATCCTTGACCAGCACACCGCCGCGCGCAGCGCGTTCCGTCGCGATCGAGACGACGAGGGGGATCGCCAGTCCGAGTGCGTGGGGGCAGGCGATCACCAGCACGGTGATGGTGCGAACGACGGCCTCGTCGGGCATCCCTATCGCCGTCCAGACGATGGCGGTGAGAACGCCGGCGCCGAGCGCGAACCAGAACAGCCATCCGGCCGCGACGTCGGCGATGCGCTGCGCCCGTGAGCTGGAGCTCTGAGCCTCGGTCACCAGCCGTTGGATGCCCGCAAGTGCCGTGTCGTCACCGATCGCGGTCACGCGCATCCGAAGTCCCGAATCGGTAGCGACGGTTCCAGCGACCAGACGGTCACCCATGTCGCGGGGAACCGTGCGGGACTCGCCGGTGATCATCGACTCGTCCATGCTCGCCGTGCCCTCGACGATGACGCCGTCGGCGGGCACCCGGGCACCCGGACGGACGACCACCAGATCGCCCACCCGTAGTTCGCTGGGCGGCACGGGCACCGTGCGGCCGTCTTCGACACGCTCGGCCTCATCGGGAAGGAGGGCGGCGAGGGAATCGAGCGCCGAGCTGGTCTGCGCCAGAGACCGCATCTCGATCCAGTGCCCGAGAAGCATGATCACGATCAGCAGCGCAAGCTCCCACCAGAAGTCGAGTCCGCGGTCGAGCAGCCCGAGGCTGGCGCCCCATGACGCGACGAAGGCGACCGTGATGGCGAGCGCGATCAGCAGCATCATGCCCGGCTTCAGCGCGCGGATCTCACCGAGAGCGCCGCTCAGGAACGGCCTGCCTCCCCAGAGGTACATCACCGTTCCGAGCGCGGGCGAGATCCAGGGCGCCCATGCAGCATTCGGCAGCTGGTACCCGACGATCATCGCGAACGTCGGGGAGAAGCCCACGACCGGCACCGCAAGGAGCAGCATGATCCAGAACAACCGGCGGAATTGCGCGACATGGTCGCCGTGTGCGGCGTGCTCTGCTCCGTTGTGCATCTCATCCATGTCGCCGACAACCGGATACCCCCCGCGGGTATTCCATCGTCTCGTGGGGAGAGCGTGTCGCATCGGTGTCTGCTCCCTTGCATCAGGCCGCCGGCAGGTGAACGCTCCTCGGTCACGGGCTTCGGACGGCGTGCCACGGAACCGTGCTGCAAACATCCTGCGTTACCCTGTAGCCCTGATCATGTTCGTCCGCGATCCTCTGGAGCACTCCCGCATGGGAAACCTTCGGCATCACAGCCACCACTGCTTCCACCACCACTGTGCGTGGAATCACTAGGCGTCGTCATCCTGACGGCGCCTTTTTTGTTGCCTGTAATGCCGGATGCTCGTAACTGGGGACCGTGGACGAATGCGAGAGATACGGAAAGCCATTCCGATCAATCGAGAGGACGTCGATGCGCACACTGGTGCTGAACGCGGGATATGAGCCCCTGGCCGTCGTGAGCTTCAAACGAGCGTTGGCGCTGGTGATGAGCGCCAAGGCGACGGTCGTCGAGGTGGATGCCGAACATCCGGTCTGGAGCGTCGACACGGTCTTCGACCGACCCTCGGTCATCCTGCTCACCCGCTATGTGCACCTGCCCCACGGACGAGCCGTTCCGGTCTCGCGCCGAGGTGTGCTGCGCAGGGACGGCCACCGCTGCGCCTACTGCGGCAAGTCCGCCACGACCATCGACCACGTGCTGCCGAAGTCGCGCGGGGGAGCGGATGCCTGGGACAACCTCGTCGCCTGCTGCCTGCGCTGCAACAACGTGAAGGGCGACCGCACGGCCGCGGAGATGGGCTGGTCGCTCAGGTCCACGCCTCGTATGCCGCACGACCCCGCCTGGATGGTGCGCGGTGTGGAGCACGCGCTGCCCGAGTGGCAGGGGTATCTCGCACCCGCCGCCTGAGGGCGATCGTGGGCGGGCATTTAGCCAGCTAAACTTGTCGGGCCAGCCTCTGTAGCTCAATGGAAGAGCAGTTCCGTCCTAAGGAAACGGTTGGGGGTTCGAGTCCCTCCAGGGGCACCGCGGCCGGCCACCGTCTCCAGTAGACGATCGCGTTCATCTTGGCACGGGTCCATCTCCTAGACTCTCGTCCGGGACTCGGGAGGAACGCGTGAGGCTGAAGCTGTCCGTTGTCGTCGCCGGTGTGCTCCTTCGGCAGACGTCGTTTCCGCGCTGAACGATGCGGGTGTGCAGCAGAAGGTGTGCGCCGGCGCTGTGGCCGACAGTTTGCAGCAGGTGGGTTCGGTGCCGGCGGAAGCTGCGACCGAGCTCGTAGGTGCTGACGCGTCTTTGGCGAGGGCGTTCTGATGGGTGTGAACGTTGCAGATCCGGGTGCGGGTGAGCCGTGGGGTATCAGGGCGCTTGCGGATGCCCGGTCGAAGAAGGCTGCGGAGCTGCGCAGTGCGCATCAGTCGCTGAGCGGTGCAGTCTCCGACGCGTCGGGTGGCGCCTGGGTGGGGAAGACGCAGGTCGCGTTCACCAGCACTGTGGGGTCCGTGCTGCCGCAGGTGCTGTCGTTGGCGGACGGGCTGGATGCGCAGGCGAGCGCGCTGTACACGTACGCTGCGCAGGTGCAGCATATCCAGGATCAGCAGCAGACGCTGACGCGGTTGCGGTCCACCGAGCAGGCGCATCTCGCGTCGCTGCAGTCGCAGTTCGATGAGGCGTCGAAGGCATACCACGCCCCGTACGTGACGAACGAGGACGACATCCGCAGAGCGGATCGGCTCGGTGCGCGGATGGGGGAGTCGCAGTCGCGGTTGACGGGCATCCAGACGCAGTGGGATGACCTGGTCACCCAGCGAAGGCAAGCGGACAAGGCGTGCGCTGATGCGGTTACGGGTGTAAACGTGCTCGGTGCGACGTGGAAGCTCAGTGGTGGCCGGATGTCGGGGAAGACGCCGGACCAGATTCTGGACATGCTGACCGGGCTGACTCCGACGCAGCTTCAGGCGCTGCTGGCGGCGCATCCGGAGTTGGCGGGCAAGATCGCCAAGGCCGACCCGACAGCCGTCGCCGCATGGTGGAACAGCATGAACAGTCCGCAGACGGACCCTGCCACAGGAACCTACGTCCCGTCCGACGCGCAGGCGGCGCTGATCGCGGGCATTCCCGCCATCATCGGCAACCTGAACGGTGTCGCATATTGGGCCAGGGACAAGGCGAACCAGGTCGTGCTGAATCAGCGAATCGCCGAGGACGAGAAGGATCCAGCCCGCAATGCGGATGAACTGAAAGCGCTGAAGCAGGTGCAGGCAGCGGTCGGTGCGGGATTACACGGATCCGTTCCGCATGAACTTGTATCGCTGGACGTGGGTACGATCCCTCCGCTCGCGGCAGTCGCCGTCGCGGATCTCGACCACTCGTCGCACGTGTCATTCATCGTTCCTGGGATGAACACCAGCGTCGCAGAGAATCTTGGCGACTACACGAACGCTGCTCAAGAGATGCGTAAGGAGCAGCGGGCAGTATCGGGAGTGGACCAGTCTGACATTGCGGTAGTGGCATGGTTGGGATATCACCCGCCAATGGATGACCTGTCCTTCGCACAGGTCTTCACTGACAGCAATGCGATGGCAGCGGCTCCGCGATTGGAAGGCGCGTTGAACGGGATCTACGCAGTACACAATGGATCCACCGTCGATGTATCTGTGATCGCCCACTCTTACGGAACCGATGTGGCTGCCCTCGCGCTGACGAAGTCGCACGCGGATCATCTGGTCCTCCTTGGGTCGCCCGGTATCGCACCGGAAGTGCCGAACGCGTCTGCCATGAACGTTCCCTCCGGCCAGGTGTTCGCCACTCAGGCGCACCACGACGGGTGGGCGAATGGCGGTCATTTCCTAGCGGACGTGGCCGGGAACCCTCGGGCTGACCCCACAGCTTCCTCATTCGGCTCGCATGACTTCAGCTCGGAATACTCGAAGGTGAACGGGATCACGCTGAACCCCGTGACACAGCACGGGCCCTTCGCCCACGCGAGCGGTAACCATTCATACAGCTATCTGGATGACAACACGACAGCACAGTTCAACGCTGCACGGGCCACCATGGGTCAAGGGGCACAGATCGCCGTTGGTGACACTCCATCCGATCGATTTGGGATGCAAATCAAGGACGGGCGTGGGGGATGGGATGGCTGGTGGGGCCTCATGAGCAATGGCGGAACGGCAACTCGATGAGGCAAGCGCTCTCCGTGACTGTGATTGCGGCAGCCTTGTTCCTGGCCGGCTGCACGACGGTCGTACCACAACACCATTCGTCGGCGACATCGAAAGCGACGGTTCATGAAATGACACCTGCGGAGTCGAAGGCCGAGGTTATGGATCTGTATGACGCCACGGCGAAGCTAGTCGGTGGCAATTGGAGCTTAGAAGGTGATTGGAGCGACTGCACTCCAGAAGGGGGTAAAGCACACGCGTATTTTGACCTCGGCGCACAGCGCCGAGCGCAGCCGTTGCAGGCCGAGCCGGACGTTGTTGTAAAGCAGGTACAGGAGCTGTGGGCGTCGAAAGGTCACAGGGCGAAGGTGGTCAGTGAGCCCACATTGACCCCGCCGCGATTGATTCTGTCGGACCCTGCCTGGTTGTCCGGAAGCTATCCGGATGGACGCCTCTTCCAGTTCAGTGTGGGCAAAGACTACGCAGACTTCAGTGCCACCGGCCGGTGCGTTCCAGGGGACAGCTACTACCTCAACACCGGGAAACACCTGTAGCGGCATGACCTCCGCAGCCCCATCGCAGACTGACATCCTTCAGCGGCGCGATCTCACGCTCGACCTAGCTCGTGTTGCGTGCGTCTTCGTCGTCGTGATCGTGCACATCCTCTTCACCGGTGTCGGTGTCGCTCCGGACGGCACGATCGTCGTACAGCGAACGGTGGAGGGTCAGAGCTGGTTCGACGTTGCCAGCTGGATCGCGGACATCATGCCGCTCTTCTTCGTGATCGGCGGGTTCGCTGCCTGCGCCGGATGGCGCTCTGCACAGCGCAGGGGAGCCGACTCGGCGGCCTTCGTGCGCGTGCGACTACAGCGCCTGGCACGCCCTGCGCTGGTGGTCTTCGTCTTCTTCGCGGCACTGCTGACCGCCACCACCGTTCTGCCGCTGGGGTCGGACATCCAGAAGCTCGCTGCGCAGTGGTCATCGGCGTCGGCTCACCGCTGTGGTTTCTCGCCGCATACATGGTGGTGCAGGCTCTTGCGCCGGTGATGATCCGCTGGCATCAGCGCAATCCGTGGCTGCCGCTCGTGCTTCTGCTCGGCTGCGCCATCGCGGTCGACCTGTTCCGGTATCGGGTCGTCATCGGAGTGTGGCACGTTCCCTTCCTTGGCACGAGCGGCTTCGGGTTCGGCAACGAGCTGTTCGGGATTCCCAACGTGGCGTTCGTGTGGCTGTTCTGCCAGCAACTCGGGTTCGTGATGTACGACGGATGGTTCGCCCGGCAGCGCTGGTATTCCCTCGCCGCGATCATCCTCGCCGCGTTCGCGGTGGCTGTGGGCCTGGTGCCCGTTATCGGCTACTCGTGGAACCTGCTCTCGGACCAATGGCCCCCGACGGTCCCGCTGGCCCTGCTCGGCATCGCCCAAGCCGCGATGCTCACGTTGCTGCGTCGTCCGCTCCAGGCACTGATGAACACGAAACCCATGCGCGCGATCGTGTTCGCATTCGGTTCACGGCT
>Ga0164242_10002613_pt1 | contig 20862 bp, 22 predicted proteins | sample OricomgcompostMG_FD_108783 | JGI IMG/M metagenome (GOLD analysis project Ga0164242, IMG submission 108783) | Miracle-Growth compost microbial communities from Emeryville, California, USA - Original compost - Miracle growth compost (MG) ... | reverse complement strand
GGCTGGGTGTTCACCGAGATGGGCCGCCAGCCCTGGGTCGTGGTCCCCAATCCGACCGGCGATCAGAATGTGCGTCTCACGGTGGCCGAGGGGGTCTCGGGCAACTCCGTCGGCGTAGTCGTCACCTCCCTGGTGTTGTTCACGCTGGTCTATGCGGTGCTTGCGGTGATCTGGTTCTGGTTGATCAAGCGCTACGTCGTCGAGGGACCGCAGGAGCACGACGCCGAACCCGCGCCGCCGGCGCCGCCCGCCGACGACGAGGTGGCGCCGCTGTCGTTCGCCTACTGACTTGCAAGGAGGTCACCGGAGTGGGACTGCAACAGGTGTGGTTTGTGCTGGTCGCTTTCCTGTTCCTCGGTTTCTTCATCCTGGAGGGCTTCGACTTCGGGGTGGGGATGCTGATGGCACCATTCGGCCGGGTCGGACCACCGCATAGATCCGGTGACCCCGAGGCGCACCGCCGTGCGGCACTGAACACCATCGGCCCGGTCTGGGATGGCAACGAGGTCTGGTTGATCACCGCCGGCGGAGCGATGTTCGCCGCCTTCCCGGGCTGGTATGCCACCGTGTTCTCGACGCTGTACCTGCCCCTGCTGGCGATCCTGCTCGGCATGATCGTGCGCGTCGTGGCGATCGAGTGGCGCGGCAAGATCGACGACCCGAGTTGGCGGGCGTGTGCGGATCGCGGGATCGCCGCCGGATCCTGGCTTCCCGCGATTCTGTGGGGAGTGGCGTTCGCGGCCCTGGTCCAGGGCCTGCCGGTCGATGCCGACCATCACGTCCGGTTGACGGTCGGCGACGTGATCAACGGCTACACGCTCCTGGGCGGGCTGGCCACCGGTGGGTTGTTCCTGTTCTACGGCGCGGTGTTCACCGCGCTGAAGACTGCCGGCGCCATCCACGACGATGCGCACCGCTTCGCGGTCTGGTTGGCGCTGCCGGTGACCGCACTGGTCGCCGCCTTCGGGGTGTGGACCCAGCTGGCGCACGGCACCCGATGGACCTCGCTGGTGCTGGCGTTCGCCCTCATCGCCCAGCTGGCGGCGGTGCTGCTGGTGTGGCGCCGGGTATCGGACGGCTGGGCGTTCACCTGCACCGCGCTGGTAGTGGCTGCAGTGGTGATCCTGCTGTTCGGCTCGCTGTACCCGGCGCTGGTGCCCTCCACCCTGGATCCGCAGTGGAGCCTGACGATCTACAACGCGTCGTCGACTCCCTACACGCTGAAGATCATGACCTGGGCGGCGGTGATCTTCGCCCCGCTGGCCATGGTGTATCAAGGCTGGACGTATTGGGTGTTCCGCCAACGGATCTCGGCCGAACAGATCCCGCCGTCCATCGGCTTGGCGAGGCAGCCGTCCTGACTACCCGGGATTCGCGGGCCCCGCTGGACCCGCGTCTGTGGCGGGCCTCAACGCAGGTGCGCCGCTTCCTGGCCGCCACGGTGAGCTGGGGTGTACTGATTTCGGTCTGTGCGATCGGATCGGCGATTCTGTTGGCGCACATTGTGTCTCATGTGATCACGGATCCGTCCACCCGCAGCGTCGGGCGCTGGGCGCCGTTGCTGGCGGTGCTGCTGGGGGTGTGGACGGTGCGCACCGTGGCGCAGTGGGCCCAGGCGCGGCTGGGCCAGCGTGGGGCCAGCGCGGTGATCGCCGACCTGAGCGGGCAGGTGCTCGCCGCGGTCACCGCGCGCTCCCCCAACCGGCTCGCCGCCGACCGCGACGCGGCGGCAGCGGTGGTCACCCGAGGCCTGGACGGTCTGCGTCCCTACTTCACCGCCTACCTGCCCGCGCTGGTGCTGGCTGCGGTCCTTACCCCGGCCACCGTGGTGGTGATCGCCTGCTACGACCGCAAAGCCACCCTGCTGGTGGCGATCACCTTGCCGCTGATCCCGGCGTTCATGGTGCTGATCGGCCTGGCCACCGCGGACCGGTCGGCGGCGGCCCTGGCGGCCATGACGACGCTGCAGGCCCGGCTGCTGGATCTGATCGCCGGCATCCCCACCCTGCGGGCGCTCGGCCGCGCCGCCGGCCCGGAGCACCGCATCGCCGAACTGTCCGCCGCTCACCGCCGATCGGGGATGGCCACCTTGCGCATCGCCTTCCTGTCGGCGCTGGTACTGGAACTGCTGGCCACCCTCGGCGTGGCGGTGGTGGCCGTGAGCATCGGGCTGCGGCTGGTGTTCGGGGAGATGAGCCTGACCGCCGGATTGACGGTATTGCTGTTGGTGCCCGACGTGTACTGGCCGCTGCGCCGCATCGGGGTGGAGTTTCACGCCGCCCAGGACGGGCGGGCCGCCGCGGAACAGGCATTCGCGTTGATCACCGAACCGGACCGGCGCACGCCCGGGCGCCGGGTCGTGACGGCACGCGGCGCGCAGATCCGCCTTGAGCAGCTCAGCGTGGCGGGCCGCGACGGCGTTGCGCCCGCCGACCTGACCGCGGAGATCCAGCCCGGCCGTGTCACGGTGCTAACCGGAGCCAACGGCGCGGGCAAGAGCACCACAGTGGCGGCGATCGCCGGACTGGCCACGCCCACCGCGGGACGTATCACGGTGGCCGGTGTCGACATCGCCGACCTCGACCCCCCGGCGTGGTGGCGCCAGTTGTCCTGGCTGCCGCAGCGTCCCGCCCTGATCCCGGGCAGCGTCGCCGATAACCTGGCGTTGTTCGGCGAACTCGTCGATGCCGAGGACGCCTGCGCCGCAGCCGGATTCGATGCGGTCCTGGCGCAACTGCCCGACGGCCTGCACACCGGCTTGGGCCGCGGCGGCGTCGGGTTGTCGTTGGGGCAGCGGCAGCGGTTGGGTCTGGCGCGAGCATTGGGGTCGGCGGCGCCCGTGCTGTTGCTCGACGAACCGACCGCCCACCTGGACGCCGCCACCGAACAGCGGGTGCTGACGGCCCTGGTGCAGCGCGCCCGCACCGGGTCGACGGTCGTGGTCGTCGGGCACCGCGCACCGGTTCTGGCGATCGGCGACCGGATCATCACGGTGCGCCGTCAGGCAGGGGTCGGCGATGCGCCGCTCTGATCCGCTCTGCACCGCCTTCGGGCTGCTGCGGCCGCGGCTGCCCCGGCTGGTGCTGGCCGGTGCGCTCGGCGTGCTGTCGCTGTGCAGCGCCCTGGCGTTGGCCGGGGTGTCGGCCTGGCTGATCACCCGCGCGTGGCAGATGCCGCCGGTGCTGGATCTGACGGTCGCCGTGGTGGCGGTGCGGGCGCTGGCGATCTCCCGGGGGGTCCTGCACTACTGCGAGCGGCTGGCCGGCCACGACGCTGCCCTGCGTGCGGCAGGAACGGCCCGCGCACAGATCTATCGGCGCCTGGCCCGCGGGCCGGTGGAGGCCGCGGCCCGGTGGCACAGCGGCGAGCTGGTCGCGCGGGTGGGCGCCGACGTCGATGCGGTGGCCGATGTTCTGGTGCGCGCCCTGCTGCCGATCGGCGTCGCGGCCGTGTTGAGCGTGGTCGCCACCGTGGCGATCGCGGTGATCTCGCCGGCAGCCGCCGCCGTGCTGGCCGGGTGCCTGCTGATCGCCGGGGTGGTGGCGCCGTGGTTGTCGGCGCGGGCCGCCGCCGCACAAGAAGACGTGGCCCGCCAGCACCTTGCCGAGCGTGACGTCGCGTCGATGTTGGCGCTTGGCCACGCGCCCGAGCTGCGCATCGCCGGGCGCCTGCCCGCCGTCATCGCCGAATCGCAGCGCCGGCAGCGCTCCTGGGCTGCGGCCGTGGACGCCGCCGCCCGTCCGGCCGCGGTCGCGGCCGCGATGCCCACCGCCGCCATCGGGGTCAGCGTGCTGGGGGCCCTGGTGGCCGGGATCGGGCTCGCGGGCACCGTGGCACCCACCACGGTGGCGATCCTGATGTTGTTGCCGCTGTCGGCGTTTGAGGCCACCACCGCCTTACCGGCCGCCGCGATCCAGCTGACTCGTTCGCGGATCGCGGCGCGGCGACTGATCGAGGTGGCGCCGCCGGAGCAGGCGCCCGTTGCGGCGCACCCCCACCCGGTCGCCGGCCGCCGGCTGCGCGCCGATGTGCGCTGCGGGCACCGCGAGGACCACGCGGTGCGGGTGCGGCTGGAACTGGCCCCCGGTGACCGATTGGCGATCACCGGGCCGAGCGGGGCCGGCAAGACCACCCTGCTGATGACCGTGGCCGGCCTGCTGGCACCGCGGGGCGGGCAAGTGGACCTGGACGGTACCGCGCTGCAGGAACTCCCCGAGGACCGGTTACGGGCGGCTGTCGGCTTCTTCGCCGAGGACGCGCATCTGTTCGCCACCACCGTCCGGGACAATCTTCTGGTGGCGCGTGGCGACTGCCACGACGACGAACTGGTCGCCGCGCTCGACCGGGTCGGCCTCGGCCGGTGGCTGGCGGGGCTGCCGGACGGTTTGGCCACCGTCTTGCCCGGCGGGGCCCACGACCTGTCGGCGGGTCAGCGCCGGCGGTTGTTGCTGGCCCGGGCCATGCTGTCCCCCGCCCGGATCGTGTTGCTCGACGAACCGACCGAGCATCTCGACGCCGCCGACGCGGACGACCTGCTGCGCGCCGTGCTGCAGTCCCCGGGCCTGTTCGGCGCGGAGCGCACCGTGGTGGTGGCGACTCATCACCTGCCCGGCGGGGCTCGGTGTCGGCGCCTCGACATCGCTGGTGCTGCGGTGGCGCGCTAGGGTGCTCTGGTCAGCCTCAGCAAACAAGCCGACAGAACGGTTGAGTCCATTCATGACTGCAGCAGAGACATCGGCGATGGAAGCACGGGTCGGCCACTACTACCAGATGGACGGCACCTACCTGGTCGGCCGGGAGAAGGTACGCGAGTACGCCCGCGCGGTACAGGACTACCACCCCTCGCACTGGGACGTCGCCGCCGCTGCTGAGTTGGGCTATTCCGACGTGGTGGCGCCGTTGACGTTCACCTCGACCCCGGGCATGAGCTGCAACCGCGAGATGTTCGAGTCGGTGGTCGTTGGCTACGACACCTACATGCAGACCGAGGAGGTCTTCGAGCAGCATCGGCCGATCGTCGCCGGCGACGAACTCAAGATCGATGTCGAGCTGACGTCGGTGCGCCGGATCGCCGGCCGCGACCTGATCACCGTGACCAACACCTTCACCGACGCCGCCGGCGAGCGGGTGCACACCCTGCACACCACCGTTGTCGGGGTGACCGCCGAGGACATCGATCCGGCCATCAAGACGGCCGTGCACAACGCGATGATGCACGACGTCAACATCATGAACATCGGCGAATCCGACGCCGCCTATGTGAAGACGGTGCGTCCCGAGGGCGAGATCCGGGTCTCCCAGGGCGGTCTGACCCGGACCCCTGCGACCCCGTCCTTCGACGAGGTGAAGGTGGGCGACGTGCTTCCGGTACGCCACACCCGGCTGTCCCGCGGGGATCTGGTGAACTACGCCGGCGTGGCCGGTGACGCCAACCCGATCCACTGGGATGAGGAGATCGCCAAGCTGGCCGGGCTGCCCGACGTAATCGCCCACGGCATGCTCACCATGGGCTTGGGCGCCGGCTTCGCCTCCGCCTGGACCGGTGACCCGGGGGCAGTCACCCGCTATGCGGTGCGGCTCTCGGCGCCGGCCGTCGTGTCGGCCAAAGAGGGCGCCGACATCGAGTTCAGCGGCAAGATCAAGTCGCTGGATCCGGAGACCCGCAGCGGTGTCATCCTGGTCGGCGCGAAGTCCGCTGAGAAGAAGATCTTCGGCCTGGCGACGTTGCACGTGCGCTTCCGCTAGCCAACAATCTGCGGGCCACGTCGGCAGCCAATTCCACAGCGTCGTCATCGGGGCCGCCGGCCGCGAAGCTGCGGCGCACCAGGGCCAGGGGCGCGTCGATGACGGCCAAAAGCACCCGGTCGCGGTCGGCGGCCGGGAACCGGGCCAGGAAGCGGTCCAGCGCTTCGGCGGCGCGCCGGTCCAAGGCATCGGCCTCGGTCAGCACGGCGGCCGAGCAGTCGGCGCTGACGAAATCGGAGCGGCTGTAGCGGGCCAGCAGGGCGGCTGCTTCGTGGTGGTCGGCGCTCCAGCGCAGCACGTGGCTCGCGGCCGCAATGCCGATCGCGACCGGGTCGCCGTCGGCCGCGAGCAACGGCAGGAAGTCCTCTTGGAAGCGGCGCACGGGTGTCAGCCAGGCCGCGGCGAGCAGATCGCGGCGCGTCGGAAACCGGTGGTACACCGAGCCGCTGGGCGCTCCGACCACCTGGGCGACCGCACTGGCGGTGGCGGCGCCCGGCCCGCCCTCCAGGATCAGCCGGATGGCCGCGTCGACGAAATCGTCGGCGGTGAACTTCCCTGGCATCGGCATGAAGTAGAGAGTACTCTCTAATCAATTAGCGACGGGTCTCTAGATTGGAGGGTAGGATGCGAATCGACAATGTGCACAGCCGGGTGTTCGCCGCCGATAGCCTCGAGCAGGTGGGCACGTTGATAGACAGCCTCGCCGGTGACGACGACCGCCTATGGCCACGGGAGAACTGGCCGGCGCTGCGGTTGGACCGGCCGTTGGGTGTCGGTGCGACGGGCGGGCACGGACCGATCCGTTACGGCGTCACCGAATACGAGCCCGCTCGGCGGATCCGGTTCGCCTTCACCAAACCCGCCGGGCTTGACGGCTATCACGAGTGGGAGGTTCGACCGGTGTCCGGCGGCTACGAACTGCGCCACCGCCTCGTCGCGGACACCGTGGGCTCGACCCGGGTGAGCTGGCCGGTGATCTGGCGCTGGCTGCACGACGCGCTCGTCGAGGACGCCTTGGACAAGGCCGCTGTAAACCTGGGCTGTCGCGGGCCCCGCAGCTCATGGCCGGTGTATGTCCGGATGCTGCGCCGGGCCGTGAGTCTACGGGGCCGGCCGTGAGCGACCCGTTCGACAACCATGCCGACCTCACCGTCTGCGGTGGGCCGGTGCGGTGCTACCGCGGCGGTGAATCCGGACTGCCGGTGCTTCTGCTGCATGGGGCGATGCTCGACACCGCGCAGGGGGTGTGGCGCCGCGTCGCGCCGGCGTTGGCAGCCGATTACCGGGTTCACCTGATCGATCTGCCCCGCCATGGGGCCAGCCGGCCATGGCACGGTGTGCTCGATGACGCCTTCTTCCGCCGCTTTCTCGCCGACCTGCTCGATACGCTCGAGCTGCCGCAGGCGGCGCTCGTCGGGCTGTCGCTGGGGGCCGGTATCGCCACCGGCTTCGCCCTGGAGCACCCGCAGCGGGTGAGCGCTGTGGTGGCGGTCGGCCCCGGCGGGCTCGGCGCCAAGCGCCCGGCGCAGTTCCTGACCTGGCTGGCCATGCGCACACCCGGGCTGCTGCGCGCCGCCACCTGGTACCTGGCCCGCTCCCCCTCCGCCATCCGCCGGTCCATGATCGCCAATCTGGTTGCCGGAGAGCATACTCCGGATTTCGACGCGATCATCGCCGCCGCGGTGCGCGAGGCCCGTGCCAAGCACCGGTACGGCGAGAAGGCACTGGATGACTGGCAGATCGCGGCCTACGGCCCGACCGCGATGCGGCTGAACCTGCTGCCCGAGCTGCCGCGGCTGTCGGTGCCGACCCTGTGGGTCCGCGGCGCCGAGGATCCACTGGTCGGGATAGCGGAACTGGCGACGGCCCATGCCGCTGCACCGAATTCGCGCCTCGTCACCATCGCCGGCGCCGGGCACATCGTCACCTACGACCGGCCCGACGAGTTCACTCGCCTGGTGCGGGAGTTTCTCGAATCCGTCCCATAACTCCGTCCACCAAGAGGGCACGGCCATCCGCGGTGCCGTCGAGGCGTCGGGTGACCCGCTTGACGATCTGCCACTGCCCGGTTTCGGTTTCCCGCCGCAGGTGGAAGTAGTTGGCGCCCCCGCGCGCCACCTGGTATCCGGTTTCCCGCTTCACCAGCAGGGTCGACGCGCAGACCGCGACCGCGTCGTCGCCGTGGACGGTGACCACGGCGGGGCCGAGGAAGTGTACGCAGCCGCGGTTGATCAGATCCTGATGCCCCGACGAGCGCACCATCGCCTCGATGTCGTTGCGGCCCTGCATGAGCCAGTCCTCGACGTCATACACCCCGTCGTCACACCAGAGTGCGGCGGCAGCTTCGGAGTCGCCGGCATCCACCAATGGGCCGTAGCTGGCGATCAACCGTTCGATCGCGCGTTCGTCCTCGATCCGTTGCAGCCGGCGTTCCAGTTCGGCGAGCCGTTGCTCATTCATCGGCGCTCCGTTCCCGCGAGCTTGGTGAGCTGCGCCAGAGCCGCCAGCTGCTCGCAGAAATGCGCCGAAGACCCTGCCGAGATCACACAGCTGACGTCGGTGGCGCCGGCTTCGGCCAGCCGGTCGATCTGTTCGCTCGCGTGCTGCGGGGCACCGATCGGGTCGAGCGGCGGTGTCGCCAGCACGACGGTGAAGCCGTCCGGAAGGTCGACGGAGTCCAGCAGTTTCGCCACCTCGGCCGTGGTCAGGCCGAACGGTGTCCAGCCGTCACCTAATTCCACGGCGCGCCGAAGCGAGCGCCTCGTACGCCCACCCACCCAGATCGGCACCCGCGGTTGCACCGCGCAGGGCTCCACGATCAGCCCGTCATAGCGGTAATAGGGTCCGTCATAGGCTGGCCGACTGATCGACAAGCACCCACGCAGGGCCTTCATCGCGTCGTCGGCGCGCGCGCCGCGATCGTCCCACGCGCAGCCAAGCAGATCGAACTCCTCGCGCAGCGAACCCACACCCACGCCGAGCGTGAGCCGGCCGCCGCTGATCCGGTCGAGGGTCCCGTAGCGCTTGGCGATCTCCAGCGGATGGTGATAGCCCAGCACCACCACCGAGGTCACCAGCCTGATCCGCGTGGTGCGCGCGGCGAGAAACGCCAGGGTGGCCAACGGATCCCAGTATGTCCCGCCGCGGACGGCCGCCACCTCGACCGGCACCGCGACATGTTCGGAACACGTGAGGTAGGCAAAGCCGAGGTCGTCCGCGGTCGCGGCGATCTCGGCGATGTCGTCGATCCCGCCGCCGGCTTCCCAGTCGGATGCTGTGCCGGGCACCTGGATCACCACCGGCGTGAATAGGCCGACGCGCATCAGCGAGCCCGGTAAACGTCGTACCGCAATGGCGTCATGCACTTTCCTTGCGCCGTGTGGCTGAGGTAGCCTCGTCCGAAACTGGAATGAATTTTAGTTATGGAGGTAGGTGTTGTCCAGCGGTTCCGATCAGGCGTGGGCGCGGCAGTACGGGCCGTGGGCGGTGATCGCCGGGGGCTCCGAAGGCGTCGGTGCGGAGTTCGCGTTCCTGCTGGCCCGGGCGGGGATCCACCTGGTTCTGATCGCCCGCAAGCCGAAGCCGCTGCGCGACACCGCTGATCGCTGTCGCGAACTCGGCGTGCAGGTCCGCGAACTGGCCCTGGATCTGTCGCGGCCGGACAGTCTCGAGAAGATCGTCGCGGCCACAACGGGTCTCGAGGTTGGGCTGTTGGTCTACAACGCCGGGGCCAATACCCACAGCGCGGAGTTCCTCGATGGTGACCTGGCGGCCTTCCAGCAGGTGATCGATCTGAACGTGACGACGCCACTGGCGCTGATCCATCACTTCGCCGGCCCAATGCGTGCTCGCCGCCGTGGCGGCGTGATGTTGATCGGCTCCCTCACCGGCTATCTGGGTTCGGCGCGGCACACCGTGTACGGCGGGGTGAAGGCATTCACCCGGATCTTTGCCGAGGGCCTATGGCTGGAACTGCGAGACTACAACGTGCACGTTCTCGAACTCGTGCTCGGCGTCACCAAGACACCGGCCATGCAACGGGTCGGGCTCAATTTCGACGTGCCGGGACTGCGCGTGTCCGATCCGGCCGATGTGGCTCGCGAAGGCCTCACCCAGCTGGCCCGTGGGCCGGTGCACGTCGTCTCCGACCACGCCGACAACCCGGCACTGCACGCCGGCCCGGATCGGGCCGAAGCCGTGCTGGGCTCCCACCGGTGGATGCAGAAACTGCTGCAGCGCAAGCCTGGCCAGACCTCCGATGCCCCGCCCCCCGAGTGATCGCGAGCCCGCGACCCCCAGGACGCCCGCGCAACGCCAACGCTGCGACCGGATCCTGGCCACCGCGGCCCGACTCGGCGCCCGCGATGGGCTGGAAGCCGTCCGGATGCAGGACGTCGCGGATCAATCCGCGGTCTCGATCACCACCGTCTACCGCTACTACCCGACCAAACACCATCTGTTCGCCGCACTGCTGGAGCACTACACCCGAGCGGTGCGGGTCCCGCATGCGGTCACCGGACGTGCCGCAGCCGATGTCGCCGAACTCATGGTCGGGATCTGCCGCAGCATGCTGGCCCGGCCCCTGCTGGCACGAGCGATGATCGCCTCGGTCAACGCCCGGCGGGCTGAATCCAGCACGACCGGCGACTTCAACCTGCGGGAGAACATTTTGTCGGTCGCTGCGATCACTGAGCCGTCGCTGCAGGACGCGCAGATCGCTCTACTAGTCGAACAATGTGCCTACGGCATCCTGTCGTGGGCCGTGATGGGCGCGACCACGCCCGCCCAGGCCGAGTGCGACATGCGCCGCGCGTGTGAGCTGCTGTTGGCGCCCTGGGGTGAGACGCCCGAAGGCGGCGTTAGGAGCGCATAGCGTGTTGGCACAGTGCGCACAGCAAGTTCTACGCACTTTCCACGACGCCGCAGCTCGGCGGGCCTCGCTCTCCGGCGAACCGGGTTGATGCGCAGCATATTTCGGCAGCCATTGCACAGGTCTGGGTTTTGCATCGGTCGTTTCATGCCGGGTCGCTACGAAAGCTGTAGCGCGCCAGTACCTCTCGGCCTGCTATCGGTCTCGGGCGAGACGAACGACACGCCTGAGGCGTGCCGCTCGAGTTGACTCTGTGCACCGTTGCTGCCACCATGGCCGCGAACGCACCTCGCTAGGTGAGGCGTCTGTGCGGATACAGGCCACTGACCTCCAACGTCGAGAGACGCCCAGGGTCAGGACAGCTCTTCCCGGCTTAAGGGTTGAGCCCAAGTGGCTTCCGGCTTCTGACCGGATACGCCGTGCAGTGCCGAAGCTCTGACGAGAGGGGTGCCGGCCGGCTCTTCTGCCGGCACGACTCGCCCCGCTGTGCACGCCGCAACGGCATCCCCGTGTGCCCTGGCCGTGAGGAGGTGAGAGCGACATTGAGTCCGAGCGATAGTCCTTATCCGAGTTCGACGACCACTTCGTTCGAATCCGTTCCCGGCGCCGCCTTCACCCTCTGAATCGGTTTACGCCGTACCGTACCCGCGCTGTCCGACCGCACCGTCCAGCGCGGTTTCAGCGCGCGAGTTTGCCTGCCGAATCGGCGTAATTCGCCATGTCCAAAGGAGTTTCGATGTCTTTTGTATCCGCCCTGCCCGAAGAACTGACCGCGACAGCGGCCGATCTGCGTGGCATCGGCGCCGCTGTGGCCGCACAGAGCGCCGCAGTCGCGGCGCCGACTACCGGTCTGGTTCCAGCGGCAGCAGATGAAGTCTCGGCGCTGACCGCCGCTCAATTCGCCATCCACGCGCAGATGTATCAAGCGATCAGCAAGCGTGCCGCGGAGGTGTACGAGAGGTTCGTGGACACGCTGCAGATGAGCGCGCACTCGTATGCGGCGACTGACGCCGCCAACGTCATTTCGGTCTACTGAAAGGTTGTTTAGCGATGGATTACGGATCGTTTCCACCGGAGATCAATTCGGCGCGGATGTACGCCGGGCCGGGAGCCGGGCCGATGCTGACCGCAGCGGCAGCCTGGAACCAGCTTGCCGCTGAACTTCGGTCGGCGGCAATATCTTTCGAGTGGTCGGTGGCAAGTCTGGTGAGCCAGGGGTGGTGGGGTCCGTCTGCGTCGGCGATGCTGGCGGCAGCCGAGCCTTACATGACGTGGATGAGTCTCACTGCCGACCAGGCTGAGCAAACCGCGGCACAGGCGAATTCAGCGGCCGACGCCTATTTGTCGGCCTACGCCATGACGGTGCCACCGGCGGAGATCGCGACCAATCGAGTGATGTTGGCGGCATTGGTCAAGACCAATGCCCTCGGACAGAACACGCCTGCTATTGCAGCGACCGAAGCGCGCTACGGCCAGATGTGGGCCCAGGACGCCGTTGCGATGTACGGCTATGCCGCCGCTTCCGCGGCCGCCGCGAAACTGGTCCCGTTCACTGTCGCACCGGAGACCACCAGGCCGGAAGAGCAGGGCAGTTCCGGCGGCGTCCCTGCCGACGCCGCCAATGCGCACTCCCACGTGCCGAGCGCATTGCGGAGCATGGCGTCGCCGGCAGAGGGCACGTCGCCCTCGTCACCCGATTGGGACTGGACGAAGTTTTTCGATGGCCTGTTCGGAGATACCTGGGGCAGCGACGACGGATCCGGGCTGAATATCAATGCTCAGCTGTGGAACACGATCGCCGCGACCGGGATCTTCGACCCCGGTGGCAACATCGAAGGGTTTTCCGGTTTGGCGACACTCGGTTTTCTCGCCCGAGGTATGGACGGCGGCACGGCCGCCCTGTCCCGCGGCGGCCTCGGCGCCGCGCCAGCCATGTCGCTGGCGTCGTCAGCCACCAGCGGCCTCGACGTCGCCGGGCGTGCTGCCGGCGGCGCAAGCGCAAATGTGTCGGCCGGAGTGGGCCGTGCCACCCTGGTCGGATCGCTGTCCACGCCCCCGAGCTGGGCAACGGCGGTCCCGGCGGCGGCTGCCAGCACCGGATCGGCCAGCGGCTGGAGCGTCGCCCCGGAGAGCAGGTCCATGACCGCCATGCCTCCGCCGATACCGCCGGGCGGCGGCGGGCGCAACGGCGGCTCCGGTTTCGGGCTGCCGCGCTACGGCGTCAAGCTCACCGTCATGCCGCGCCCGGTCGTGGTGGGCTAGGCATCTCCGTGCCCCGCCAGGGAGCCGTCCGTCACCGGGTTAGATCCCACTGCCCGAAATCGGCCGCCAAGACGTCGTCGACGTCGACGTGGATGTCGTCGATCATGAAACCCGGGTCGGTTGCGGTGACCACTTCCCGCTGGAACAGCACAGCCGCCGGTTCGCGTTCGCCGCCGGACCACGCCTTGGTCTGCCACGCCCAGCGGTAACCGGGGCTGGTCGAGTGCCCGACGACGCCGTCGGCGATCGCCCAGCCCAGCTGGCGGGCACCGCCATAGATTCCGGTGCGCTCGTCACCGAGCACCGAGTTGATGCCACGGAACCAGTGGAGCGCGAGGCCTTTCCAGGTCTTGGCGTCGATGTCTTCGTCGACGCTGAAGAAGATCGGGGCCGAGTCCGGGCCACCGGCCGCACTGTGCAGCCGCAGCGCTGTGCGGGCGTCGGCCACTCCCCCGTCGTAGCCGCGGGTGAAGTCCGACGGGGAGTTCGCCCATCCTGGCTTGCCGAACTGGTAACAGCTGACAACCTGTAAACCGGCGGCGCGCAGGCGATCTGCATAGTCACGGGTGACGGGCTTGAAATCGAATGTGGCGCCCGGCCGCAACTCCGAGACGTAGACCAGTGCCCCGGCAAAGCCCGCCGCTCTGATCTGTTCGGGCTGCACCAACCGGTCGGCGAAGTCGATGAGCTGCAGTCCGTCGGCGGCGGCCGTGGGGGCGCCGGCCATCGCCCCGAGGACACCGGGGACGGCCAGCGCCGGTACGAGCAGCGTGGCATAGCGCAGGGCTTCGCGCCGGGAGACCGATCGCGTCACAAGGGGAAGGGTAGCCGCCGTCAACGTCCGGCGTGGCCCGAGCGGATCAGGGCGTTGCCCGGGCGCAAGAACCCGGGCTGCTGGAACCGGCGGACTGCACGCACGATCCCCGATGGGATCACCCGGGTGAAGAAGACGCTGGCGTCGAAGGCGCCGCGCACCTCGGCGACGTAAGACCGCGGAAGGCCGAATCTGATGAGGCCCTGGCTCACGTCGACGAGGTCGGCGCGGCGCACCGCCTCGACCAGCGGTGCGTACGGACGGGATGGACCGTAACCGGCGAGCCGGTGATGCTGGGCGACGATGAGCGCCAATTCGTCCGACCACGCCTCGCGGCCGGTCTGCTGCAGCCACACGTCCTGCGCCTCGATCGACGGCACCAGATAGTCGATCGTGTCGAACGCGGCCAGATCGTGAAATGCTGCGGCGATTGCCAGCTTGTCGTCCCGGTCGGGGTGCTCCGGCGCCAGCGCGCGGGCGAAATTGAAGATCCGGTACACGTGCGCTTTGTATGCGTCCCAGCCGATGTCGTCGCCGCCGGCGCGGTGGCGGTGCGACTCGAGGATCTCCTCGGCCAGCGGCACACTGCGGACGATCTCCGGCACGGTCACCCCGTCACATTAGCGCCGCCAGGGCGCCCCTTACGGGGCCTTCGTGATCACCGCGTCACCGAAGTGCTCTATCGCCTCGATCGCGTGCGTGAAGCTGTCGCCGGGGACGGCGACCTGTACCCAGGTGACGCCCACCTCAGCGAGATGACCCAGACCGTCCAGGTAGGCGCTCGCGTCGAAGTCGTGGTAGCCGAGGCGGCCGCCGGCCAGGTTGGAGAAGCAGATGTCGATGGCCGACCAGTCCCGGCCCGCCTCATCACAGCGCCGCCGCAAATCCTCGATACCTGCGGTCAATGCGTCGAGGGAATCCATGGCGGCGGTGCGGGCCGTGCTGGCCAGGCCCGGCGGCGCGGCGAACGGGACCCAGCCGTCCCCCCGGGTGGCGACGCGTTGCCGGGCGTTGCCGGTGTTTCCGCCGATCCAGATCGGCGGATGCGGCCTGCTGATCGGGCGCGGATGCGCGGTGATTCCCCTGGCCCGGAAGTGCCTGCCCTCGAACGACACGTCATCTCCGGTCCAGATGGCTCGAATGACGTCCAGGCTCTCCTCGACCAGCTCGGCGCGCTCATCGAAATCAACTCCGAGAGCGGCGAATTCACCCTTGAGGTAGCCGACACCGACAGCCAGCGTGAACCGTCCACCGGAGAGCAGGTCCAGCGTCGCCCCGGACTTCGCCACCACGAACGGGTTGCGGTACGGAAGGACGACGACGTTGGGGACGAACCGCAGCGTCCGGGTGTGCGCTGCGGCGAATCCCATGGCCACGAAGGGGTCAAGGCTGTCGTGGCCGCCGGCGTCGAGCCATCGTTGTGTCGGCGCCGGGTGGTCGGTAAAGCCCATCGCGTCGAATCCAGCGCCTTCGGCGGCCTGCGCCACGGCGGTGACTCCTTGCGGGGATACCAGTTGCGGGTCGCAGGGATGCGTGATGATCGGATAGGTGAACGCGAAGCGCATGCGTGTCCCTTTCAGCTCTCCAGGTTCGGCCGGGGCGGCCCGAGAATGTAGTCACCGCTGCCCGGATGGTGATACCACCCACCGGCCGCGTGCGTACCGCCGTCGACGTGCAGCGTCTGGCCGGTCACGTAGGAGCTCAGATCGCCGGCCAGAAACAGCGCGGCTCCGGCCATCTCGTCAACGTGGCCGGGACGGCCCATCGGCATCATGTAGCGCGCGTTGGCCAGCATCGAGCCGACGCGCTCGATACCTTCGGTGAGCGTGAGGTCGGGGGCCAGACAGTTGACCCGGATACCGTGCGGGGCTAACTCCAGCGCCGCCGTCTTGGTGAGGTTGATGACACCTGCCTTCGCCGCTGCGTAGGCCGCGTAGCCAGGAGCGGCGCGGGTGCCCTCGATGCTGGCGATGTTGATGATGCTGCCCGGCACACCCCGCTGCACCAGTGCCTGCGCGACGCGCTGCGTGCAAAGCAGGACGTGGGTGAGGTTGGAGCGGATCAAGGTGTCCCAGCCCTTCGGCGCGGTCTCCAGCAACGCGGACGCGAACACCCCGCCGGCGTTGTTGACCAGAACCGTCGGCAGGCCCACCTGCGCGACGGTCCCGGTCAAGGCCGCATCCACCTGATCGGGATCGCGGACATCGACCACGCAGGCCAGACCGCCGACGGCGGCGGCCGCGCTGTGCGCGGTCGCGGGATCCTTTTCCCAGATCACCACCTGGGCGCCGAATTCGGCGAACGTCTCGGCGATGCCCCGGCCGATGCCGGAGCCGCCGCCGGTGACGACGGCTACTCGGCCATCGAGGGTCGCGGCGTCTTTCTGCAGGACCACAAGCCACCTCCGGGCGGGTTCGCCATCAAGGGGGTCACAGGCTGATGTAGACCGACTTGGTGTTGAAGTAGGCCTCCAGGCCCTTGCGGCCCCGCTCACCGCCCCAACCGGATTGCTTGTGCCCGCAGATCGGCATGGACGGGTCAGCGGCCAGTGCGCAGTTCACCCAGATCTGGCCGCCGCGAAGCTCGTTCGCGACGCGGTGGGCGCGGCTGAGGTTCTCGGTCCAGATGGCGCCGGCCAGCCCGTATTCGGTGTCGTTGGCGGCGGCGATCGCCTCCTCTTCCTCGTCGAAGGGAATCACCGATCCGACCGGCCCGAAGATCTCCTCGCGGATCAGCCGCATATCGGGCGTGGTGTTGGTGATGATCGTGGCCTCGTAGAAGTAGCCGCGCCGATCCATCGGCTTGCCGCCGGTGATCACCTGCGCTCCGGCGGCCACCCCGTCGGTGACGATGCCTGCTACGCGTTGACGCTGTTTCTCGCTGATCAGCGGCCCGAGCACCGAATTGGGGTCGTCGCTGCCGCCCATCGGCAGCATCTTGGCGAAGTTCGCCAGGCCTTCGACGACCTGGTCATAGATGCCGCGCTGAACGTAGATCCGCGAAGTGCAGGAACAGTTCTGGCCCGAGCCGGCCAGCAGCCCCATCCCGGCCATCATGATGGCCTTGTCGAGATTGGCGTCGTCGAACAGGATCAGCGGCGACTTGCCGCCGAGTTCCAGGGTGAGGCGCTTGAGGTTACCGGCGGCCGCCTTGACGATCAGCCGTCCCACCTCAGTGGACCCGGTGAACGAGATCTTGTCGACGTCCGGGTGGGCGGTCAGTGCGGCACCGGTGGTTTCGCCGTAACCGGTCACCACATTGAGCACACCGTCGGGAAGACCCGCCTCGCGGAAGATCTCCTCGAGTTTGAGTGCGGTCAACGGGGTTTCCTCGGCGGGCTTGAGCACGCAGCTGCAGCCGGCCGCTAGCGCCGGGGCCACCTTGAGCATTGCGACGAAGAACGGCCCGTTCCACGGGATGATCAACCCGACGACGCCGACCGGCTCGAGCTGGGTGAAGGCGTGGTAGGTCTCGAAATTGCCGAGCAGGCCGTCGGAGACCAGGTTGCTGGACTCGCCGTGGATCTTGCCGACCCAGCCGGCGTAGTAGGTCAGCATCTCCTGGGAGACCTTGATGATCTGGCTCGCCCCCATCGCGGTCATTCCGTTGTCGCGGGACTCGATTTCGGCGAGTTCGGCGGTGCGTTCTTTGATGATCTCCGCGGCGCGGAACATGATCTCGGCGCGACGCGCAGCGGGCAGCTTGCGCCACACGCCGGATTCGAAGCTCTCCCGAGCCCGGGCGACCGCCGCGTCGACGGCTGCCTGATCGGAGTCGGGGACCTCGGCGATCTGCTCCTCGGTTGAGGGGTTGAAGACCGGGATCATAGTGCTGGTCATTGGTTTTCGTCCTTTCGTAGGATCGGTTCGTCGGGTAGGCGGTAACCGTTGCGGGTCAGGATCCGGATCGGGTCGGTGCCGTCCCAGGTTTGGCAGGTGTGCGCAATCGTGGTGACGTAGTTGCGGAAACTGGGATTGTCTTCGACGATCTCGGTGAAGAATCCGAATTCGGCGAAGGTGTCGATGAATGCCACGCGTTGCCCGACATTGGACAGCTCGCAGGCCACTTCGTAGTTCTGGGCGAGGTAGCCGGCGACTTTGGCGTCGTAGTCGCGGGTGAGCGTGGAGACCTGGTGGAAGCCGAACGGGCGACTGCCGTGCCGGGTCGCCATCTCGGCGAACACCGAGCCGCCGTCAGTGTGGTCCTGGATCAGTTCGACCTGTACGGGTCCGGCCTGTGCCACACCGATCTGGACGTCGATAGCGGCGTCGGTGCCGCGGTAGCGGCAGGTGCTCTGCACCCGCGGCATGATGTGAAACGGGCCGACGCCGAAGACCTGCGCCCAGCGGCCGGCAGCGCTGAGAAGCTCTGGCACCACAAAGCCGAGTTGGAATAGCTGGAACTCCCCTTTGGGCCACTGGTGTTCAAACAACGGAGCCTTCATGCAGGTTGCTCCGGACCCGTGCCACGCGGTCCGCTCATCGGCCGAACGAGCACCTCCTGAGCGGTGCTGGCCACGTGCCGACCGTCGATGTCGACGATGGTTCCCTGCACCAGGGCGCGGTGGCCGCCGACAGCAACGGTCTGCTGGGTGTAGCTATGCCAGCGGTCGAAGCGCACCGGGCGGTGCAGCCAGACGGTGTGGTCGAGGGTCAGTCCCCGGTGGCTGGCATAACTGACAGGTCGCGGGTGGGAGCGCAAAGCCATATCCACCAGCAGATAGTCGCTGGCGTAGGCAAGCAACGCCGCATGTGTCGGCGGGCCACCGTCGATCCTGCGCGGCAGCCGCATCCAGTGGACTCGCGGTCCGGGGGCTTGTTTGCCACCGAGGAAGATGGGTGGTTCGCCGATGCGCATCTCCAGCGGAGGTGGGGTGTCAATCCAGGTACTTCCCGGGGCGGCCAGGCCAGCCGGGGCGAGCTGCGCCCAGTGCTGCAGCAGCGGCAGCGATTCCGGCGCCGTCGCGCCCTCCGCTGCGGTGACGGCATCGGCACTCTCGGAATGCGTGTCGAAGGACACCGTCGCCGTCACGAGCGCGTTGCCGTCTTGTTCGACGACGACCTGGCGCACCGACATCGAACGGCCGTCGCGGGTGTGGTCGACGACGATGTCCAGCGGCGCGGCCGAGTCGCCCGGACTCACGAACGACACGTGGATGGAATGCGGGCACAGCTCGCTGACCGTGGCCGAGGCCGCCGACATCGCCTGGGCGACGAGCTGGCCGCCGAAGATGCGGCCGAATCGGGAGACCTCGCTGCCCGCGCGGAACCGGTCGGCGCCGGCCGGCTGCAGCGTCAAGACTCTTTGCAGCTCGTCGAGTGCACCGAGCGTGGCGGTTTCCAGCCGACTGCCGGTAGCGCGCAGCGGGCCGGTGAAGTCAGGCTGGACGGTGGCCTCGGGCATCGACATTGTGGCCCTCCTCGACGGTCTGCCGACTCGGCGAACCGGCGGTCTCGCTCATTTAAGTCAAACGTTTGACTTAGGTCAAGGGCGGGCTGTTGACTTACGCCATGCCGACGTCCATCCGCAGCCCGCGTTCCACCCGCGCCGTCGGCACGCGGGGGGCGCTGTTGGCCGCGGCCGAGCGGTTGATCGCCGAGCACGGGGTGGAGGCGGTGACGCACCGGCAGATCGTCGAGGCTGCCGGTCAGGGCAACAATGCCGCCGTGGCCTATCACTTCGGCACCAAGAAGGACCTGGTACGCGCCATCGACGACAGCCATGCCGGGCACATCGAAGCGCTGCGCACCGCCCGGGTGGCCGCCACCGGCGAGTCCGCGGAGCTGCGCGACTGGGTGGGCTGCCTGGTGCAGCCACTGACCGATCACCTGGCGTCGCTGCCGCGGCCGACCTGGTACGCCCGTTTCGCCGCCCAGGTGATGACCGACCCCACCTATCGGCGGGTGGTCACCCAGAACGCCCTGGAATCAGAGTCGCTGCGCCACGTCGTCGACCGCATCGGCCGGGGCGTTCCCGATCTCGCCAAACATGTTCGCGCCGAACGCAACATCATGATGCGCACCATGCTCATGTACACCTGCGCGGAGATCGAGCGGGGATTCGCCGAAGGCGACACCGGTCCACGCCCCGATTGGCCCGGGGCTGCCGTCGGTCTTGTCGACGGCATCGTCGGCCTGTGGCAGGCGCCGGTCAGCGGTCGATGACGGTCGGCGCTGTCGCCGGATTGCCCGAATACAGCCGCGCCACGCTGATCGCCACCGCCAGGCCCATCGTGAACCACGATGCGGCAGAACAGGTTGCATAGATATCAGCGACGGGAACGACCCGGCCGCCTTGCAGTGTGGCCGTGGCATCACCGACGCGCAGCATCTCGAGGTTGACCTGCAGGGCGAGGCCGAACCAAATGACGGCCGGCATCAACAGCATCGATCGCGCCGAAGCGTTCGGTGCCCGCCGCCACCGCCGTTCCAGCAACGAAAACAGTAGGAACAGGACCCATCCGGTGAACACCCACCCGAAATAGTTGCTCAACGGGACGCCGAGAGCACCACCGGGTGAGCCATAGGAATACAGCCCCCGGGCGTACGCGGCGATCGGATCGATCACCAGGTCATACCCGCCGAGGATGAGCGTGGCCACGACGGGCGTCACGACCACGGACACGCGCCGGTCGCGATACTTCCCCACGATCACCCGGGCCAGCACCCACGCCAGCCAGGCCAGCACCACCCAGCCGAACACCACCGTGAGCGGCACCCCGAGCGCGCGGGGTCCCCCGAAGTGATGCACGTAGGAGCCGAACGGGAAACCGGTCGCGACACTGCACGCCTCGAAGCCGAACGCCACGGTTCCGGCGATGGCGAAATACGCGATGGCTCCGATGGGCCGGTAGAGCGTCAGGGTATGCAGCAGCACGAACGCTGCCAGCGCGGCACCGTAAATCGCCTCGGCCACAGGCTGTATCGGTGAGCCGGCACTCAGAGCGGATGTCACGGTCGCTGCGAGCCACAGCGCGACCAGAGACCAGCCGGCCGCGAGCTGCCCCCGAGAGCGTGTCAACACGGGCGCATCGTATCGATGGACGCCGCCCCGGCGTGGGCAACATCGTTAACAGTAGCCACATTGTTAACATCGGGCGATGCAGGACCATCCGGTGACCCGTCGCCTGTCACACCCGGTTTCCCGGCGTGATGTGCTGCGGTACGCATCC
>Ga0164242_10002612_pt1 | contig 20863 bp, 15 predicted proteins | sample OricomgcompostMG_FD_108783 | JGI IMG/M metagenome (GOLD analysis project Ga0164242, IMG submission 108783) | Miracle-Growth compost microbial communities from Emeryville, California, USA - Original compost - Miracle growth compost (MG) ... | reverse complement strand
GCAGGTCCTCGATCAGCGCCTTCATCCGCTCGTTCTCGGCCGATTTGCGCGTGATGTCCTCCTTAAGCTCATCAACGAGCTCGGCCTGGGCGCCGTGCTTGCTCTCGAGCGTCTTGGCTAGCCGCGACTTGACCTCCTCGAGATCGCCATCGCCGAGGTTGCGGGCTAGGAGGTCTTCGTATTCTCCTTGCAGAGCCTCCAGCCGGGACTCGAGCTCGGCTCGCCTGCGCGCTTCCGTCTCACTCGACGACACGCTGTAGGCAGCAAGTTCGGCCTGCCGCACGATCCCTTGCGTCTCGATGAGCTTCTCCTTGAGGGCTTGGAGGTCATCCGGTGGGATGGGGTCTCCCGTTGAGCTGATTTCGTGGAGCGCATCCAGCTGTGCAATGGCATCCGCGATGGCACGGTCGTTGTTACTGAAGACGTCCCCACTAAGATCGAATCCGGCCATCATCTTTGCCATCTTCTCGGCCTTCTTCTTCTCCTTCTCGTCTAGGACGGCACTCGTCTCCTTGGCACTCATCTTGATGTCTAGCATCTGTTGCTTCACCTCGTCGAGCTCCATGGTCAGCTCGCCGTTCGCCTCCTTTAAGCCGTCCATCGTGATTTGAGCTTCCTTGTTCTCGAAGACGAGGCGTTCGAGTTGCATCTTGAACTCGTTGGACTCGCTGAGCAGCCTCTCGTTTTCCTTGCCTAGCTTGCTGTCGTGCTCCTTAAGGAAAGTCATCTCCTCCTTGGTCTCCTGCAGCTGCTTCACTGCCGCGGTAGCCAGAGACTCTTTCTCGGCCAGCTGGTCCTGGAGCTCATTTTCACGGCGAAGGTACTCTTCCCGCTCGTCCTTCTCCAATGGAAGACTCGGTGTCCCGGACCGTTCCGATATCGCCGGCGTCTCGGCCCGGCTCTCAGGGACCAGCCGCGACGGCGTGGAAGGCCGAGGTGCCCTAGTATCCGTCTTCGGGCCATCCGTGCCCAGCGGCGGGACCCATCTTTCTTTCGGTACCGTCTCTCCAGCGCGCCATAATTGAACCTCGCCTTCCAGGTTGACGATATAGTTCTCGAAGGTCGTAACCTGGTTCTTGGCTCTGCTGAGCATAGACTTGAGTTCCGCCGGGCTGAGCTCGGCATTGACTTTGGCTTTGTTCTTGATGGACTTGGCTCTCATACCGAATCGCAACGTGCTCAGGGTCTCGGCATCGTTGTAGCTGCTAGGAGAGCAATTGATAATAAGGGTCGTCCGGCTGTTACCACCCAGTGACTCTTGCAATATTCGGGTGAGTTTCGAGTCCCGGTAAGGGATATGCGAGGATTTGCCGTCCGTCAGGGAATTGATCACCATTCCCAAGGCACTCAGACTCTTATTGATCTTTTTCGCTTCCTCCAGGGTTTGCCCGCTCGCGCCTGTCTTTCCCACCTTTTCGCTACCAGCCAGATCAACCAAGAATAGTTGGCCGCTCTTCGCCGAGCCCGTCTCGACGTTCTTCTGGGTAATGGTGATAACGAAGATGGAGTGCGACCGTGAAGACTCCTGGTTCATGTTAGTCGCGGCGACCGCTCTCGCGTTACCTCCCCTCCTCATGACCTCAAAGACTTCCTGCACGCTGGAAACGTAGATCTCCAGCAGGCCCTTGACGTAGACGCCACGGTTCTTCTCCTCGTGCACCGGCAGGTTGTCGTTCTGTGGCGCTAGAAGATCGCGAATGCGTTCCATGTAGATCTCCATGTAGCTGACTCGGACGGTGTACTCGATATTCGCTTGGCTGGATAGGATGCTCGCGAATATCTGCTCAACTATGCGGGGGGTGACACCGCGACCTTCTTCATCGTCTATGCTCGTCCCCATCATGGTATAGGATTTTCCGGAGCCCGTTTGCCCGTACGCGAAGACTGTGCCGTTGTAGCCATTGAGAATGTCGTCGACCGTGGGCTTAATAGAGAAGTTGAAGATATCGGACTGTTTGCAGTCCGTATCAAACACCCTATCGAAGGTGAAGGAGCCCTGTGCTTCTCGAGACTGTCGCGGCGAGGGTTAGCAGCGCGGGGAGTGACGACGCGGATCAAGGCTCCCTTACATCAACTGTACATGTGTCGTCGCCCTCGAAGGTCATAATAGGTTGGCCGCCAGCTTCGAGTTCGATCCGGTTCTGCGGCCGGAACCGGGCCACGACCTTGATACTGTTCGCATTAGACATGATGGCGGCCCGCGTTTTGCCCGGACGAGGGCAATCTCATGGGGATTTTGCGTGCGCCGACAGCCCGTTCAAGGGGCAACACCACGCGAAAAGAGTGTTGACAGCCCTAGGCATACAACCGGGGGCGGTGTTGGTTTGAGCACAGGCTAGAGGGGCGCGGTGGTATGGGCGCTGGGCTGGGCTAGGGGTAAGACCGTAAGTATGTATCAAGGTAGCAGGCAACAAAAAAAAACAAAGAGCTAGAGAATCAAGCCAACTCCTCGGAAGCAGAGACGCGCGGAAACGAGTGTCGGTCTGTTAGCGAGGGAAGGAGGGAGAGATGCCAGCGTATGGGTTCGGGTGTTGATGACGCGCTAAAAGGGAGGGTCGCGCATGTCGAGTTAAATTTGTCTGGGGCTGTTTCAGTGGTGAGTGGTGACCGAAATCCACACCACAGCCGTTGAACTCGGGATAAGTCAGCAGTTTCCCATGGACAATTATCCACCCCCTCGAGTTGGTACCTTAATAACCAGGATTTCTCGCTTGAAATTGGAGTTTATGCGGTCGAGATCGAGACTTAGTACACACGGTTACGCCCGAGGCTCTTGGAACAAGGGATGGCCTGTCTAAGTCTACTCTCTAATACGTGGTCAAATCCGACCAAGACCTCCTCCGTTGGGCAAATTGCACTGTACGCGCCTCTCTATTAAACTATGGACCTCGCAAATGCACATAATCCTAAGGTCCTGTCCTGGGTAAAACTCCCCGCTCCATTTCGCCAGAATCTCGGGAAGTAGCTCAGCGGAGACTACCAGAGCGGTTGCAAGGGGTGTCCGGCTCCGAACAGCAACGCCGTATGGCCCTCCCCCAATGCTCACAAATGGTACCGAGCCCGGCAGCCGAAACGCGATAACCCCCGCATTGTAGAGGCCGGTTTCCAACCATGCAAGACCATACCATTCTTGTCGGCCGACGTCGCGATGATTCGGCTGCCGCTTTCACTCGGCCAGACCCTTTCTTCTTTCTCATCTGGTATATCCATCGCCTTATATCCATCGCCTCATCCCTGTGGCGCGTCCTCCTGCCGTTGTCATGATTCCAGGCTGGTAACTCTTGACTACTGCGGTAATCCGCTGCGATCACAGGCTTAGTCTTCCCAGCTCTTCTCCACCGTCTCCCGGACGCGTTTCGTGTATTCCTTCCTATTGTCCTTATACAGGTTGGAGGCTTCGACGTTTGCTGGCGATCCGGTGTTAGGGTCATTGAGTAGACTAAAGTAACGCACGCGGGTTAGTCGACATGACGTTCTGGAAGGGCCCCGTAGCCTGGGAATATCAGCTAGTATTTGGGGGGGATTCTGCGCTCACCTCTGGATGCTGGTCAAAACTGCGGCAACGTCGTACGTTGGACTCCATCGGTTCTGTAGGATGTCCAGGCACAGCTCTCCCGTGGCGTATACATTAGGATGGAACATCTGGCTTATAAACTTGACGGCGGGCGGTTTGTTCGGATACTGCTCCTCGAAGTGCATCACAAGCCGAAAGGTTCCGTCTTCGAAGGGGGTGTCGGCCGGCCCGATGATAACAGCATTCCTAAACGCGGCCTCCGAGTCAGTGGTTGCTATTTGACGGAATGGTTCAACCTAATCCTCACCATGTCATGACATTATCAGGGACGGGCGATGCCGACACACCAGCCGGAGGGTCTGTCTGCATGCGCTACAGATGGTCCGTCAGTAAATACAAGGAGGGCGTCTGGCGGTGGCGGGTCGGCGGGGGGCTCACCTTGAAGTCCCGCATCAAACGGCGGCGGGCGGCAGTCGACATGATGGAATGGTGTATTGTATGAAGACGGGCGGGTGGGGAAGCAGAAAATATTATTGAAGCTCTTTTTGTCTGGCAGATTTGTCTATTCCGAAAAGTGAGGTGGTTGATGTTGATCTTGTCATCGATGTCGGTGCTATGAAGAAGCCCGATACCTCTTCCGCGAAAATGGCCCCACGCTATTCTTCAGTGCTTGAGAGGTACCTGCTCAGGTACTTGGTTGCTACCTGGCTCAGACTTAACGATAAGCAAGCCGCTTGCTCCCATTTGGTTAGATTGGTGTACAATCAAGATACCCCGCGTCCGCCCGGCAAGTCTTCGGAAGGTACCGGGCGACATGCAACATTTGAAATCAGCGCCCTTGAGCATCGCCTGCTCACGTGGTATCCACTATGGTTCTTTCTGCCAGCCAGCCGGTACCCCGATTAAGTCTCGACCTTCGCAAGACGCCGACCTCAGCTTGCTTAGGTAGATCCTCTTGGGCTTTTGCTTAACAGGGGAATATAAATAGGAGTTCCATGCCATATGCCTAACTACGTTAACAAGGTTAATTACTATCGGCGGCCAGGCGGGTATCTGCTTGACGCTGCCCTGCATCTTATTCCAGGTACCAAGGCTGGTACCGTTGTGGCGGGTCCTACCGTCCGGAGTAATGTTACCTAATCAGTTAATTATCCGCATCTTACCTTCTGCCATTCGGTTTGTGACGGCATTGTGGGGTGAACACCCTCACTCATACCCGAGGTCATGGTGATCAACAACTTTCTTGAGCTTTCTTCCACGTCCTTCCCACCTTTAGTTACAAGAGGAATATAGGAACCTACGAATGTGTTTACTTTAATCTCTCCTTCCGACTCTGTCCTCCTCTGTTTCCGTTTCTCGTACTTTTACTCACAATGACACTCGGTCGCCTAAGGCCGATGCGCCCGGCCTTCGTCACATGCGCCCGGGTCGCTTCGCCGAGAGTCTCTGTCGGTTCGACTCGCCTGTTTTCTTCGCAGTCATGCCTTCGGAAGGAGGTTCGGGATGCTTACATTCTAAGTGCCTCGAGGACACCGACAGCCAAGGTCAGTCGCGAGCCAATGCTTTGATCTGCCTCGCCAGCCCGCTGACCTCCGCTTCTTAGTTCAACGGCTCGTTCACCTCAGTACCGGCCCCCAAGCTCGGCGCCGCTGCCATCAAGTCCGCGCTAGAAAAGTCCAATGTCCCCGCTGATAAGATCACCGACGTGTATATGGGAAATGTCCTGCAGGGCTCTGTCGGCCAGTCGCCCGCGCGCCAGGCCTCCATCTTTGCCGGCCTATCACCGAGTGTCGAGGCCATCACGATCAACAAGGTGTGCGCCTCGGGTCTGAAGGCGGTGGTATTTGCAGCACAGAATATCCAACTGGGCCTATCCGAGGCCCAGATTGCTGGCGGCATGGAGAACATGACGAGGGTGCCATACTATGTTCCGCGGTCAAGTAACTTGCCGGCCTTTGGCCATGTTAAGATGGAGGATGGCTTGATCAAGGACGGCCTGACGGACGTTTACGACCAGTTCCACATGGGCAACTGCGCAGAGAACACCGCCAAGAACTTCAATATCACCAGAGAGATGCAGGACCAATACGCCATCCAATCCTACGAGAGAGCACAAGCTGCATGGAAAGCCAATGCCTTTCAAGAAGAAATCGTGCCCGTCACAGTGCCCGGGAGGAAGGGAGACACGATCATTAGCGAGGACGAGGGATACCTAGACGTCAAGTTAGACAGAGTCGCCACTCTGAAACCAGCCTTCGTGCGCGACGGCACGGGCACCGTCACGGCAGCCAACTCATCTACCCTGAACGACGGCGCAAGCGCGCTAGTCCTCGGTAGTAAGGAGATCGCACAGGAGTTTGGCGCTGGGTCCCGGGTCCTTGCCCGGATCTGCGGCTCTGCCGACGCCGCGGTGGACCCGGTTGATTTCCCCATCGCCCCGGCCAAGGCCGTCCCCCTCGCACTAGAACGAGCGGGCATTACGAAGGACCAGGTTGCAATCTGGGAATTCAACGAGGCCTTCGCTGCCGTTATCAAGGCTAACGAGCAAGTACGTACCCCTATCCCTGATCCGGATATGTTGTTTCGGTCTCTCCTAACACTGGCCTCCTAGATTCTCGGCCTACAGGGGGCTCGGGTCAACCCCCTTGGAGGAGCGATTTCGTTGGGTCACGCCCTCGGAAGCTCTGGGTCACGTATTTTGGTAACCCTTCTGCACCAGCTAAAGCCGGGTGAATATGGCGTGGCTGCGATTTGTAACGGTGGAGGCGCGGCGACTGCCATGGTCGTCCAGAGAATCGATTCTGTATGATATATAGGTACCTTGGGAGTCGGTCAGTTGGCGCCATCAGACACGGCGTAAATTTTGTATTCAACCATACTGCAAGGCAATACGACAAGGCCGATTGCTATTGAAACCCTGCAGGGACTGGTAGCCCTGCAGATGTCGCGCCGTGGCCCCCTTTAGTGTCAGTCTGGGTCCAACGTGACAAGATTTGCAACAGTATTATGGCACAAAACAACCTCATGGAGTCCATGTTACTTCAGAGAGTATGCCCTCGCTTCCGCACTCCGAACACTCGCGAAGGTCCTCCATGGCTGCCTAAAATAGCATCTAACCGCCAGTCAGGCCCGAATTTTATTTGGTTGGTGTTGGTTGGCTGCACTTCTGAGGCGTCTTGCAGGTTGTTGGTTCTAGAATAACAGTTGGATTGATTGATAGCCAACCATCAAGTTCTGTGTGTGTTGCTGGATCTAGGTCAGTCGTCAATAAAATCAGAGTGAATTCCCACTGGAATTCAAGCTTTTACGGGTTCTTTACCTTAACTCTGAATCAAAAGTTGGACTTATCCTGTGCTCTAGCCTTGTTTCAATCCCCTTAATCATGAGCATCGTTAAGACTGGGCTCCTTCGCTACTTGTACGACGATGCCAGAATCGATATCGAGTACAAGTCATCCGAGTTCTGGCAGCACTATCTTGGAAAAGAGTTTGGCGATACACAGCTCTATTCCGTTACTTGCGAGGTGCCTCCAGATGGTTCTCGAAGGCGAGTTGGCATGGTTGTAAAGCGGTATGATGTACATCATGACACCATGACGGCAATCCTTTGGGTGGAGTTCAAACAACCTGGTGGCAGTATCCAAGAGGTCGAGGCCCAGGCTTTAGATGCGGCCCAGAGATACATCCAGACAGAAGACAGCTTGTTTATCTACACTATGACGATAGTCGGCGTGTCTTTTCGCGTTTGGTTCTACAAAAAAGAAGGATCAACCCTCATACCTCTACATGGAGACCCGACAAATGCAGACGGGTCGCAGTACATCGACGCCGATTCAGAACATGCCTGGGTACTGCCGAGTTGTATCGAGATGGTAAAGTCAGAGCTCCCTCTAAGAGACCCACCGACCGTACCCAGCCAGTCCTTGTCCGAACCGCAGGTCGATTATGGAGCCGAAGAGGGCCATGGCGATCAAGTACTCGACACTCAAAGAGAAAATTACGCTGGAGAGCCCTCCTCTTCCGCATAACTATATCAGGCAGTCGTGGCAGCCTATCGATGAACCGGCCAGGGATGACCAAAGCGGCCGGATGATGTCCGTCAAAGTTTGGCAGGAGGAGCATGTACTTCAACCCAATCGGTCTATCTTCAACGATGCCAAAGGTGGGATGGGGAAGACTTTCAAGAAGGATTGGGTTTAGATCGATTATAAAGGGAAGAAAGTGTGGGCGAACTGTGGGAAGAAGGTGACGTACATCAGCGATATCGAAATCGAGTAACGGATGCTCTCTGAGCGTTCAACCTACTTAGGGAGGCAGGTAGGTAGGTAGTCCGCCAGCGAGGTGGATTTGGCCAGGTTCGAACCACACAATTGAGTTTCCTTCCTCATGTTACTTTATCGAGGCACAGATTGATACCGTCAAAATAACCATTTCTTAGTCGAAGGGGCGTAATTTACACTGCCGCGGTGAAAGCCACCATTCAAGTCTCCCATGCCAGGAAATTTCAGCCCAGTGTAATGCTTCAGAGTCAGCAAGACTTTCCTTGTTGACCTTGGGAACATACAAGAACCGCTATGCAGTCTCACGCAACCATATTCTCAACCCTCTCGTAGGGTCTATTTCGAGGAGAGCGACAACCTAGTCTAGGCGATACTATCCCAAGCAGGATCGGCTACCATTTTATAGCGTAGCAACATTCCAATGATGTAAAATGCCGCCCTCTCGGGACAGTTCTGTCCACCATACGCCGCAAACAAGAAATTGTGGCAAATCATCGTTTGGTAGTATAAACCATATATCTCCGATGCTAAGATGGTCATGTTTGATATAGATACATTGGACAACGCGCCCCTGACGAGCCTGGAAGACTCGTACTTCTCCCCTCTTGACTTTAGAAGACGGCGCGGTGTACATATTCTGGACGTACAAAACGCACTCGATTCTCACGTATTGTGCCTAGACATCCCGAGATAGGTCGACTAGAGAATTAGTCGCACAAATGTCTATGGCAAGCTCTTGGGCAGTAAGAGTGGCGCATTGTCGAACATCATATAGCAAAGCTCCTTGGGCAGCCGACATAAGGAACGCAGCTAGCTTTGGTTTAGTGGCCAACGTACGCTGGATGAGGAGGACTCTCCTCTGCAGTTCGTCACGAATGGGCGGGTTGAAACTGTATTCGGCAGCTGCGAAAAGTTTCGAGGTCGTCATACAGAGCTTAGACTCATGGCATTCGTCGTGAAAACAAAGCACTTGGCGGTCTCTCTTCGTCTTACAGCATATATGAAACGTGACCTCTTCTTCTTCGTCTTCAAATGTATCGTGTCGGCGGAAGGGTAACCCAACAGATACATGGTTGTCCCTGACAGCTAAGAGCGGAATGTGCAAACCTATGCCACACGAATTACAGTTTAGGGCTTACCTGCAACTACATATTCCCCGCCCTCGAGTCGGGAATTGACACAGCCGACAACGGGGTTCCTTGATGCAGTAACATTGTCGGGGATGCTGGAGAGAAGTGGTTTCCGAGGGTCCGACGTCTAATAGGTACCAAGGTACCTGCTTGGAGCAAGCTTTCTGTATCACGTGCAAGGTTTACATAGATCAATCACAAAGCAGGATACTCGCACTAAAGACGGGAACGGGCAGTCTGTGACCCACAAATATCAACCCCAAAGTTGAGCTACTGTACCTCGAAGTTCACGACTTGACCTGAAGACAACTCGGATAATCGATTCTTCCCAGTCGTGAGCCATCTTTGAGCTATAGAGGGCATCGGTGAGGACGTAGATGACCCTCCAGTATGGCCCTGATAGTTCAATTCTTGACGAACATCCGACGGTTCGTCATTGACCAGGATGAAGGCAACCTCCGCGACTACCTGCAGGTCGAGCCCCCAGTCCCGGATATTTACCACCAGCTTGCCTCGGAACTGCGTTCGTCGTTTCCCAAGAACGGTGGCGATTCTCTGGAGAAGACCATCGACAAATGCCTCCCGGAGGAGGATGACGTTCCCGAGGACAAGGGCTCGCCGTGGCCGGGCCTTAACTCGTTCGTGAAGGAGTATCTCGAGTACTGGAGGGATGTCGATTTCGATGATCCAGCAAGACTGTATACCCAACTCAGCGACTTGCTCACGTCGGTTGCCCTCGTTTTATGTCTTCGATTGCCTGTCACCATCGCTAAACTGAACCCAGCTCGTGCGCAAATGCGCTCGCGAACCCGACTTATGGAGCCATGCTTCTGAAGACCAGCCTATCGCTCTCAGAGTCGCTGTCAAAGCTAGTTATGAACCTTACGCGGCAGCCTCATCTCATGGCGCAGGTCAAGAAAGTCACGACCGGCGAGGGGGAGAGGAAGTCCATTGTGGAGAGTGCTGCGGATACCATCCAGAAGATCTTCACTTCCTGTCTTTCGGACAGGTCCAGCACCAGGTGGACTCAACCGAAGGGTAAGAAGGTTGGCGTTTACATATTCGCCAACCTAGTTCTCAAACTATTGTTTACGGTACGCCGGTATCCCGATAGTTCAGCCTCGATCATGCTGACCCGACGCGCAGTGTAAGAAATCACGGCTTGCGGTCCAGATGTTCACAAACATCTCCAGCATGGGCCCCGCCTTATCTCTGTATCCGGCGTCGCAGAGGGTGACCTACCTCTACTACCTCGGCCGTTTCTATTTCGACTGCGGTCACTTCACACGGGCACACTGCTGCCTCGAGGAAGCTTATCGCCAATGCCCAGTCCGTTTCCAGAAACACCGCCGCCTCATTGTAACATACTGGATCCCAACCAACCTCCTCCTCGCCCGCTTCCCCTCCCAAGCTCTCCTCCGACGCCCAGAATCCGCGCACCTAGGCGAGATATTTCTACCCATCTGCTCGGCGATACGCACGGGCAACTTCATCGCCTTCCAGCAAGCCATGGCGACGCACCTCTCGTGGCTCTGGGACAAAGGCCTTTACCTCACTCTTCTTTACCGCCTCCGGCCCCTCGTATGGCGCTCCTTCACCCGCAAAACATTCATGTTGACCTACACCGCGCCCGCCGGCGACGGAAACGGCAACGCGCGTGCCGCCCCGATCCTCGACCTCGCCGACGTCGCCACCACGGCATCCTACGTCCAGAAACGCCTCGAAGGCTACACCCCCGCCAAGCCGACGCCCCGCGAGCGCCCGCCACACATCAACAGCCTCTTCATGCGCGCCGTGACCAAAAACGCCGAGTCCGCGCCCTCCACGCTCGTGCCCCCACCCGGCGGGCCCCGCAAGCTCCGGCCATCCGAGGGTCTCATCTGCGGCAATCTCGCCGTTGACGCCGCCGCCGTCGAGGGCGTCGTGGCCCCACTCGTTGCGGCGGGCTTGCTCAGCGGCTTTGTCGCCCACTCGCAGCGCAAGTTTGCCATCGCGGGGACGAAGCAGATGGGCGGCGACGCCGTCGCGGCGGGCTGGCCGAACCCCTACCAGAGTATCACCCAACGCCTGGCTGAGCCCGCCGACGATGGCGAGCCGGGGCCAGATATCTGGGAGGTGCCGGCTTGGGTGAAGGGGCCGTGAGGGGCCTAGGTTTTTATTTTTATTATTTTCTTTTGGAGGGCTCTGGGGGTTGGGCCTTACTGGCTGGTGGGGTTGAGCAAATGAGGATGAGGATGAGAATGTACTCCCGAAGATTTTTTTGTACGGATCATGATATCATGCCTGTACAAGTTGCACAAAAGAGATACCCGACATGTTTGCTGGGGTTGGACGGGAAGACCAAAATTTCTACTACCCATATTGCACCACGTAGCTACCTTAGCTGTCTGCTTTCTGGGGGATGTAAACAGTTGATCTTGTTCAAGCGGAACAAGAAGATCTAAGTAACGGGACGAGTCCTGGCAACATTTTACTCCCCGTGGCATCAACCAAGGTAGCGACGGCGAGAACTAGATCACAGGCCCAACGTTGAAAACTCATGGTCAAATTTGTTGACTCTAATCTACCTAAATCCCTTGTTTTCCCCATATCCATCCGATCGCCGATACCGTCAATCGTCAAAAAGTAAACATCAACATCGTCTCGAAGAAGATCTTGTCGGGCCTCATAGACTGAAGAGTATAGACAGCCCCGTCTCTACATCAATATTGACATCGGCAGAGACGAGCTCACGACGAACAAAGCACCAAGCCACCGCCATTGCTTCAGCAAGGCTTCGAACACATCTACTCCCCTTCTCTTCGAATACGACATCAAGTATTCTGTCTCCAAAAAAAGGTGTCCAATTCAACAACAAAATGATCCAAAATTCAAAAACCACCGCGGCTCCAGGAAATGGGCAAAAAGCTCCAATCCGAAAAATCCAGCTCAAATGGGTATATTGGTAGAAGTTCCAAGTGGAAAAAAAAAGCCGAGGTCAGAAAAGGATTCAGAACCTGGCATCAGAAATCCCAAGAAAAGGGAGGCAATCTCAAAAGCGAGAGATGCCAAATAATAGACACTAACACGACCATGTCGAGATGATCTGGGAGGGTATTGACTGAAATGCGACGGTCTCTACCGGCGCAGAGCAAAAACATCGCACGGCCGTTTTAAAACGTGTGCGTCGAGCGAGCGATGTATTGCACGAAGCGAAAAACAGCCAGCAAGCCGAAAAGGAGGCCCAAAAAGGGGGGTAGAGGGTTCGACGAAACCCATCGAAAAAGGAACTGGCCAAGGCTAAACAGCCAGGGCGGTGGAAGTTCTGTCCGCGCAAAACTTCGTAAGGTGCCATGACGGAAGGCGCCTGCCGTCGGAAGTATGGGCCAAGTATTTGACAGCGAAAAGAGAAGAAACGAGTTTGCTTGCTGGCGGGGGCCTGAATGGAAAAGGGGTGGTGGCTGCGGGGATATACGGCCTAGTATAGAGCCGCAGCTGCAACGAGGGCAATGATCAGACCGGCAACGGCTGCGCCGCCCTGGTCCGCTGCGCCCTCGTTCTTAGACGTTGTGGGTACGGCGCTCGGGAGCCCGGTCGCAGTTGATGTCGGGGGTTGCGTCGTGCTGTGTAACGAGCTGTACGGGGAACCTGTGCTGACTGTCACGTTCTCGTGGAAGATACCGGGTAATACGGTCGGGAAGCTCGAGCTCGACGGCGATGACGGAGAAACAGAACTGGAGGAACTGCTCGAAGCCGAGCTCTCCGAGTACTCGGACGCGCTCGTGGCTGGAGACGAAGGTTCCAGTGACGAAGATGACGAGCTGCCCGTCGAACCGTCGACGTTGAACACCACGATATTGGCGGTTTTGCCCTTCGGCACTGTAACCACGCAGAATTGGGCACCGCCAACGCCTGTCGTCGAGACGGGGCTGGTCAATCCACCAATTCCATCCTCGGCAGGGTTAATCGAGCATGGAAGGCCATTGCAACCACCTCCTTCGCACTCGACCTTGATTCCATATGTCGGCCGCTCACCGCACAGTGACGAGGCGGTCCAGATAGGGTTCCACCCGATCTTGAAGAAGGTCTGTCCCGAGGCATCGGTGTTACCGCCAGCGACATATGGACTCCAGTTGCCGATAGGCTTGCTGTCGTCTCCCCAAACGCATCCCTCAGATGACGAAACGCCCGGTGGGTTGATGTAATAGCTAGGGGAGTTGGTTAATATCACAAGGCGACGTCGTTATCCGTCGGTGTAAAAACTTACTGTGCACTTGTGCCAGCCCAGTAAGAAGGCCCGGGGATGGCAATGACCCTGCTAGCAGTGACGTCGGTCGGAATAAGCATGGCCTCGTTTCCAGGAAGGACTGTCTGGCAGAAAGAAACGACCTTCCCGCAGGTGTTGACAGCTTGGATAGAGCCTACACCGTCGACACAGTACGGAGAATCGGGGAAGGGTTTCTTAGGAATTCCACCGTCGCAATAGAGACCTCCGTTCTACGTCGGTTAGTCTCAGGGTCAGGGTCACAGACAACCGGCTCCAGCACGCGGTGTATTACTCACCATAGATTGCGGGTAGTTGTATGACGAATTGGGTTCCCATTGCGCCATAACCTTCCCTGGGACACAAGCATACGGGCAATATTTGCCTGAGTCGCAGGACTGGTCTGGGCTCATCGCAAAGCCGTTGTTGTCAGCGCCGGGAACCCTCACCAAGTCTGGGTGATCTGGCAGAGAGCAAGTTGTTCGCTTGTCCATGGACTTTGGCGCAGAGATGAGCTCCTCGGAGGCGTGGCCGTGGCCGTGGGTGTGCTTCTTCCCAAGTCGCTTGTGGACATGACGGTGGGAGTGGGTTGCAGCAGCCGGCTGAGCAAGCATGAAAAGGGCGACCGCGCCAAAGGCGGCCTGCCATGTCGTGGGTAGCATCGAGGCGTGGTCAGAGGGTTGTGAATCGCGGTCTTCGCGGGCTAATGATAGTTCGAGGCAAGAGCTCTCGGTCTCGCAGTCAGGCGCGTTGTGGTGGTGAGAGAATGTATTCCAGCGCAACGATATCTACAGTCAGAACGCAGTTTGTTTGCGGTGTCGTCGAGAAAGTGAGTGGACAGAAGCAGTGTGAACCAGCAGCTTCAGGCAGGGGTGGTCGAGGTCAACGAGCCGTTTTTAAGGAGCGAAACGGCACCGGCGTCGAGGTTTCTCTGTTTATATTCGGCGAAAGGAGTGCGTCGAGAAGGGCCCAACTTGGAGCGAGGGCAAGTTACAGGAAAGGATAAATGAACGAACGAAAGGACGTGCTGTTCAAGACTCGCAGCACTCTGAAGGATCAAGGAAGATGTTGGAGGGGGACGGGGGGTGGAGGGAAATGGAGCCAGGGCCTCTCTTTTCCTCCTCCTAGCCGACACAGAGAGAGAGAAGAAGGAATAATAAGACCGCGACCCACTGTTTTGTTTGTGCTGGGACAAGGGCGGCCACACATGGACGTTGTGAGCGAAGCAGCGGCCCAAGCTGAACCCCTTCCAGCCAATCAACCGCGCAATCTCATCTCGGCAATTAGTCAAAAAGGAAATGAGGCCAAGGACGCCGTCGAATCTCGACATCGCCAGCGACATCTTTGGCGCGCAATCAAAAATCGGATCTATTGGGCCTCAGGCTGACAGTTTCTGTCAAATTGGGTCCCAATTCATTGATCGGCGAGCTTTTTGGCCAACAGTCATTTGTCGCGTGCTGCCGAGGGTGGAATCCCCAATATCAAAATCTTTTTTTTCTTTTCTGTTTGCTTCATTCACCCTTGCACCCCTTTTTACAGCTTCAACCTCTGGGCAATTGCAATGCTCAATTGTGGGGACGGTGGCCCGGCAACAGCTATTGCATAATCTTTGGAAAATTGTGAGCAACACGTAGGAGAAACGAAACGAAACGAGACATAATATCTTGGAGAAAGAGCCCAGGAATGCATGTGGAACGAGGGGTTTGGCACGAGGAATCGCGTTTCCTGGAGATTCCGGCGAGGTTTCAGGTGTGCGGAATGGAACGAACACGGCAACGTCAGCGAGAACAATGATTCCTCGCCCGGCCTGATAGGTCTCTTGTCGCTATTGCCAACGGACAGAGAGCCAAGCCTGCAGCTACTTAGCCACAACCCGGTCTTGATCCGACCATCTCAACGCCGAGCCTCTGCCCAGTTGCCTTGTGCGACGAGTTGCTCGCCAACATCACAACCCTCTCTTCTTATCCTCTCTTCCACGAGTGGCAGCCCAAATTCTAGTGAATTTGCCGTGTCCCTCGACTCGTTGTAGCCTCGGCTGTTTCGAAGAGACATCGTCGGTGGCCCGAGCGAACCGGGCCTCTCGTCCACATTCTTCTTCGCTTGTTATCGCTTGTTCCCGTCGCGAAGAGTCAAGCGGCCGCGCGACTTTATCCGGAAATTTCGTGGAGGCAGTGCTGTTGGTGTTGAGATTACGCTGTGCTCGTCTACCCGCGCTTGTGATAGGCCTCTCGAGTCTCAAGTCGTTTCACGGAGAGAGGGGGATGAGCTAATCATGGCGGACGATCCTATTCGGCTAACCTGGGGGGCGGGAGTTCATCCCAGGAACAGATCCTCCCGTCCCTGGCCCTCGGTAGGTTATGACTGGAGGTCTCCCGAGTGGACTGGTTATGTTCAGGGCCACGCCGATCAGGTGATCAGCTATCCAAGATTCCCATCCTCGCCCGGATGTCCGGGACGGCCTGCAAATGATGTCGACAATCGTCTATCGGCAAGGCGGGACCGCCTCTCCAGGGCAAGATTGTCAGTTTTGCGGCGGAACCTGACCCTCAATCCTGAAGTATTGCGGCCAATCCTCGGCGGACGGGAGAGGGACGGCAAATCCTTCCAAAAGTATTATTGACCAGCCGATGCTGGGGAGTCACAGGAGCCATCTATCCGCAGATGGAAGGTCCCCCACTGCAGGATAAATCGCTAAACCTGTATTGGCCATGCGAAAGCCTGCCATAGACACTGGCTGTCATAGTACATCTCTGGTGGCACTCTGATGTTGGTTAGAAATCCATTGCCGCGGCTGCCTCGCTCCTTTGCGAGGTCGCCCTCTCTCCAGGACCGTTGATCCTGCCACGCAAAGTTCCACTGCCAGCGTGCAGTCTTGCCTGCGGGGTCGCCCACCAACAGATGGGTATTCCGGCAAATGGATGTTCCATTTCCGCCTACCAATATGAGTGTTGGGCAGGATGCGCCTAGGCTGGCGATACTATTCCTAGACAGCCCCGGCGATGTGGTCGACCGAACGGAAGCCAGGCGATCCGGAAGGCTGAGAGCCCGACAGAGTGGATGACGCAGCCTTCCTTTTGACAGGTCTGGACCTCCGAGGGGGCGAAGGGATTGGAAGAAAGAAGCGCTTACCACTGCAGCGTTAGTTCTCACTCTCCATGCGTTTTCTGGTGTGGGGATTTGCTGGGAGTGGTTGCGTGTATTTTTAGCGCGGTGTGTCCTGCGCCCCAAATAGACGCCGCCACTCATGGTGCTTCCCTCACCACCAACCAACACCGAGCTAGTGCTCGATGAGCCCCATCGGGAATTTGCCCATCCGGCCACCATAGCCATCATCGTGGCTCTCGAGAATGCCAGAGAAGCGTACCTCAGGTAAGAGTCGTGGACGACGAGTAGTTCTCATGTCATCCGCAGCGCTGCGCAAGCAGCAGTCACACAGTCGGCCTCGTCGCAACAGACCATATCTATATATTGCCTGACCGGCGCCCCGATGATGGATATAGATTGTTCAGTATCATCGAGCAGTCATAGCATCACTAAGCATCATATTTCCTTGTCTCTTCATTCCGTATCTCCTAGATATTCTTGTCTTCGTCCTATCTTCGTCTAGCTTCTCATCGACCAACCCGCATAATCCCTTCTCCCGTATCACACGTCAGCCCATTAGCCAAGATGCATTTCACCACCACAACCCTCGCCGCCCTGCTTCAAGGCGCTGCCGTTCTCGCCGCCCCGGCCGCCTCCTCGGTCGCCTCCTCGGCCCCCAGCTCGTCAACCAAGGCGCCGTCACCGGGGCCCACCGGGATGAGTCTGACCCAGCAGCTCTTCCTTGCCGACACGTAAGTCTACACATTCCCAAATTCACATTATTTACCTTTTGCTAACATAGATTTTCCAGCGCTGTCGATCGCTTTGCTCTCCTTCCCGAGGACAAAGACTTTGTATTTGACTTCAACCAAGCCCAGAAGAACCCTGGCAAGGGCGGTGAACTCGTTGCTGCGAACCGCAAGACTTTCCCTGCCCTGGTCTCCACTGGTTCCGGGATGGCGCTCGGCCGCGTGGGACGTAAGTTTATCTCCTACCAAGAGACGCCGCGTAACAGTAGCTAACTTTTGCTGTCTCAGCTTGTGGCATGAACACTCTCCACGTTCACCCCCGTGGCACCGAACTCCAGATCGTCGTCGAGGGCCGCCTCGTGACCGAGATGGTGCCGGAGAACGGAGTCGTCGACGCCGAGGGCAAGCGTCGCGTCATCACCAACACCATCGAGAAGTTCCAGATGACGCCGTTCTACCAGGGCAGCATCCACACCCAGTTCAACCCGGACTGCACCGATGTCGTCTTCATCGCCAGCTTCAACAACGAGGACTTCGGCACCGGCCAGGTCCCCGACGGAACCTTTGCCTTCTCCGACGATGTCATTGCTGCGTCGTTCGGTCAGACCATCGCCGGTGCAGATATCGAGACTGTCCGCAAGGGCATCCCGGTTAGCATTGCGCTCGGCGTCGAGGAGTGCCTGAAGAAGTGTGGCATTCCTAAGCGCTCGCTCTAAGGGCTTTTTTTAATTTATTAGTATTGCCGCGGTGACAGAACTCAGAATGTTAATGGCATCATGATACCCCTGGGGCATGGAAAGGGGCATTGGGCGAGGAGCATTGGGATTGGGAGTATTGTTATTTTTGGTGTTGCATTAGCCTGGAGTTATTTCCATCATTTAATGTTGTATTTGATGCTTTCCTACTACCTACCTACTTAACCTACCTACTTAACCTACCTACATATATGTACCCTGGCTCAGCTCCTGGTGATTCGTGAATTTTCCCTAACCGCTGCTACCGTTTGATATCCGTAAATGAATATCTTCGAGTCTGGCTTAGGCTCAACGTATACTGAGTCTTTCAATTTGGCTTCTTTCCGACAAACTTACATCCGCGGAAATTGATGTTGGGCTTCCGGTATGCACACTCACTCTTCATGGTGTTTTATCCTCAAAAGGTGAAGGCGCGCCAGAGAGCTCCGCTCACGAGGGGTGGCCCGTGCGGGCTAACCACAAGCCAACTTGATTTGTTGATCGCATGAAGAGAGAATTGATGTTGCAACTCTCAAAGGAACAACAACGCTTCGTTCGCCTTTAGCAATAAAAAACTGAAACCGTCGAATGCGTTGTCTAGGAAGTTCCTAGGAGTTTGGAACCTCCTACAGCTTCAAGGCACTATCAAATCTCTCCACATATGGCCCAAGGCTGAAACATTCTGTGAGCCTCTGTTGTTTGTGCACTACACAGACCGTACATACCTCGAATGTGCCAGCTTGGAGCGCTGTCAACACCGATACAGTCGCTTGGGAAGGAGTGACCGGCAGGTCCACAACAATTACCGAGACAGTTAAACGCTGAGAGAATCATGTCGTTGGAGATTTCAGTCATGCAATCCGAGCTCTAATCTCGACTTCTCACACCCTTTTCTCGTTTAGCAATTTTCAGAAATCGCTTCTGATACCTGAACAACCCCCCTGGACTTCATTACGGTCGCAATTAATTACGCAGCGTCAACTTCAAGCTGAGCTAGCGGACGGGGGTGATTCCAATAACTAAGAGGGAGGGTTGACCTCGACTGACCGGCGGAACGGAAGGGACTGCCGTGATGACTGCCGCAAACACCGAGAACTACGTCCACCTCCGGGTTGCTCGGAGCGATGGTCGGGGCTACGATATCCCCCACAACGAGATACATCTGAAGCTGGAGGATCGAACCTTGTCGGTAGATCAGAACAGCGAACAGCCTACGCGATGGAAGGCATCCATCGGAGCCCACATCAAGTATCAGCTCCAATCAGGAAGTGATGGTAAGTCGCAGCCCGCCCTACATCCCGTCATCTGTGATTAGAGCCATACTGATGCCTAAAAGCAGACCGCCTATACCTTCTTCGGGACTTCCCTAATGGGTACGAGTTGAGAATCCAGCCGAAGAAGGACAAGGTACATGCCTACTTGTACGGCCATCCAAAGGACTCCAAGGCAAGGTATCGAACTCCAGCGGAGTTTGTACCTCACTTGCTGTGGCTGATCAGTGAGTCTGATGATCGCGAGGACTGCTCGTGCCAGTTTTGTGTAGAGTTTTGCGGGAGAGAGGCCCAGGGGGACGCGCGAAAACCGATGCTTGCCTCGGCTCCTGCAGTAGGCAATGTCGGGCAGCGTCAATCCGGGCCACCCGGGCCACAACAGGGGCAACCACAGACTCGGACATCTGCCTCCCCGGCGGCGAACACCACGGCACAGCATCCGCCGCAGGCTCATCTTGCCACCTCACCAGTAGCGAGCCCGGCTGTCCAGCCTACGACCCAGCCGCTGCAGAGTAGTGCTCCACCTGCTCCACCCCCTAGCATGTCAAGTCCGTCCAACGTCTTCCGGGTTGGAGAGTTGGTGTGGTATAAGAACACCGCCTGGCGGTTGGGCATCGTCCTGGTTATCGCCCCCAAGACCAACACGCTGAATCCGGCCTTGGGAGAGGAAAACTACCGATTCCTACTAGCCCCCTTGGGGCATTCCCTCCTCGGCCAGCAGAACATATGGAAGGAAGCCACCGAGATGCGTCCGTTCCTGACCTTCAGCGTCCCCGATATATCGATAGCCGAGCTGCGGGACAAGGCTTTCGCCGAGGTCGACTGGCACGCATTCGTCAACCGATATGCCCCGGACCCCGACCCGGCCAAGCGCGCCCGAAAGCTGGAGGTTATCGGCCTCGAAGCCTCGAAAATGGCGGCCCGCTTCATCAACGCCTCATTCTCAACCTTCAACACCTTCCCCGGACCCCCCATCGTCATGGGTCCTAACGCGTACTTGACCAAGTACGGCGGCGTGTACCTCGGCGCCGAAATGATCCGCCTCGGCGACCCCGTCCGTGTCAGCGCTGAAGAGCAGCAACCGGCCAGCGAGGCCATCTCCACCGTTATGATCGTCCAGGAGATTCAACTCAACACCTCGCCCAACGCCGCTCCCAGCCTCAAGTTCCGCGGAAGCATCTACCAGCTCCGCCGCGTCGACCCGTACAGATGGATACCACCGCCGCCGACGCGGCCAGCTCCGAGCTCGGCCCGGCCTGTCTTGACGAAGTGAACTTCCGCAACGACCTTGCGGCCGGCAACACCACTGCCGGGGGAGGAATCCGCTGGAAATGGGCCACGCTCGAGCACGGCGCGTCGCGCGGCGAGGCGGACGTGCAGGGCCGCTTCTACGTCACGCACCGCCTCATGCGCATCATCGACCCGGCGCGCCTGCAGGCGGCCATGCAGCAGCGCGCGCTCGAGGACGCCCAGGGCGCGTACCTGAACGGTCGCATGCAGGGCATCACGGGGGCCACGCCGACCGCGCCCGGCGGCTACGCCGGGTGGCGGCCGGGAAGGGCGGGGACGCTGGGCCTTGCTGTTGCGACGAGGCTGGTGCTGCCTGAGGGTATCGTCGAGGAGGCGTTTGCGGATTCGTAAGCAGCTATTAGCAGGGGGAAGGCGGTCCCGTTGGGGGTGGGGGCATTTGGCACTGCCGCTTCTACTTGTTTTTGCTTACTAGACCCGCGATGTTGCTGTTTCAGAGAACTTGTTTTTCTTACTTCCCGTCTCATCGTGTTATAGGGTCGAGATATATCGCCCGGCCGGAGCACAGGATGTGGAGATTACAAAATGTAGAGTATGCATCTGATTTGTGG
>Ga0164242_10002611_pt1 | contig 20863 bp, 18 predicted proteins | sample OricomgcompostMG_FD_108783 | JGI IMG/M metagenome (GOLD analysis project Ga0164242, IMG submission 108783) | Miracle-Growth compost microbial communities from Emeryville, California, USA - Original compost - Miracle growth compost (MG) ... | reverse complement strand
CCAAAAAATCGAACAATTATGGATTCAGACAAGAAAACCCCTCCAGAAGAACCGAAGGACGAGGCACCAAAAGAAGATCAGGTCAGCCAACAGGCCCCTGCCGACGCCCTTAGTTTGACGCCCGAAGAATTGGAGAAGGAAGAATCCGCAAACGGCCAAGAGCACGTTGATCTTGATAAGCTGGCCGAAGAAGAAGCTCAAAAGCACCAGTCTCCCTTCAAGCGGCTGCTAAAAAAAGTTAACGTCTACTTCCTTGGCTTTATTCTGCTCGTTGCGGTTGCCGGCGCCGTGGCGGTGGTGAGTTATATTAACGACAAAAAAGTTGCGCCAGCGCCAAGCATTGCCAGCCAAAACCTCACACCCGAAGCCTTAAAACAGCTTGCGAACACCGATGTATCGGTAGGCTCCAGCACCCAAACGCTAACCATTAAAGGTAATACGATTATTTCTGGCCAAACCCTCATGAAGGGCAATTTGAGCGTGGCTGGCAACCTGCAAACCGGTGGCAGCTTGGAAGTCCCAAATTTGACCATTTCTGGCACCTCTAACTTGGCTTCGGCTCAGGTTAATACTCTCCAAGTAGCGACCAGCTTGGCCGTCCAAGGCACCAGCACTCTGCAAAATATGAACGTGTCGGGCACCGCCAACTTCAGCGGCCCGTTGACGGCTTCACAAATTACCGTCACCAAGTTGACATTAACAGGTAACGCCTCTCTGCAAGTGCCAAACCACATCGGTTTTCCTGGCGCTACCCCAACTCGCACCGTTGATAACCACGTTCTCGGCGCTGGTGGTTCAGCATCAGTCAGCGGCTCAGACACCGCCGGTACCATCAACATTAACACTGGTAGCGGTACCTCGGCTGGCTGTTTTCTAACGATGAAATTCAACGTGCCATTTACCAGCCAACCGCGCGTTAACATCACCCCGGTTGGCGCCGGTGCTGGCCTCACGCAGTACTATGTTACTCGCACCACCACTAGCTTCAGCGTTTGTACGAACAACGCTCCGCCAAACAACCAAGTCTTTGCCTACGACTACTTCATTACAAATTAAACATCAACGAAAACAACGACGCTGTCTGCTTTGACGTGCATGAGCGCGCGCGATATTTTAACGACGTGCTGCCCATCCGGCGCTTCGATCACTAGTTTGCAGGGCATGAGAATACTAATAAAGTTATGGTGGTGCGGCAAGATATCAAACGGGCCGACGCGGTTGAGGCCACTAACACTATAGGCCTCGCCTTCATAATAAATTTGAAACGGCGCGTATACTTTAACGGCCATGGTGGGATGCTTTGGGTCAGCCTGTGGGGTTTCGGCAGGCGCACCAGCCACTGGCGCCGGAGTTTGAGCCGGCTCGGCCATTATTTAATAATCTCCTCGATGCCGTTTAAGGTATCTTCACGCGTGAAGTACTCGCCTTTAATACCGGTCATTTTTTCCATCACGTTAAATTTTTGGGTGAAGAACTGAATCAGCTTTTTGGCTTTGTTGTAATCGTCGCGGTCTTCGGTTGAAAGCTCACTTTCACCAATAATGGCGATAATTCCCTTCAACGATTCGTATTTTTGCAAAATTGCTTGCACCCGGACACTGAGCGCGTAGTGGCGCTCGCCGACGATTTCCGGCGTGAGGAGGCTCGAGCTGCTGGCCATAATATCGACAGCCGGACGAATACCCTGAGCAGCAACGACACGCGAGAGAACGATAATACTGTCGAGCTCGTGTTGAATCATCTGCACAGCTGGGTCAGATAGGTCGTCCGCTGGCACGTAAATCGTCTGCAGGGCGGTAATCGAACCATTTTCGTTGGATGACAAGCGGTCTTGCAGGGCTTTCACATCAGAGAAAATGGTTGGCTCGTAGCCACCTTCGGCTGGCGTCTGGTCAATAATCGTCGACACTTCATTGCGCGCCTGGATGTAGCGATACATGTTATCGGCGAATAGCAGAATGTCTTTCTTTTCATCATCGCGGAAATATTCTGCGAGCGTAATGGCAGAAAGACCGATCAGTGAGCGCTGAACCGGATTCTCGTTCATCTGGCCAAAGAACATGGCCGTGGTCTTGAGCAGATCGTTATCCTGTAGCGTTTTATAAAGTTCATGACCCTCACGGATACGCTCACCAATTCCGGCGAAAATACTGATGGCACCAGAGTGTGTCGCGACGTTGTTAATCATTTCCATCGTCAGCACCGTCTTGCCCACACCAGCACCACCGACAATACCGATCTTGCGCCCCTTGACGAAGGGGGTAAAGAAGTCGAGGACTTTCATGCCCGTCTCAAGGATGTCATCGGGACGGTTTTTGAGGCTTGTCTCTTGGAACGCCGGTGCGAAAATAGGGCGCTTGATCATTTTCGACAGGACCTCGTCGTCAAGCTGCGGTTTGCCGTCGATCGGACGCGCCATCGTATCCCACACGCGGCCGATCATCTCGGTACCGACAGGAATCTCGAGACTGTGGCCGCTTCGTGTGACGGTATCGCCTTTTTGAATGCCATAATCACCGCCGATATTGAGACAGACTGCCGTGTCGCCATGAGATAAACTACTAACAAGCAACGGCGACTTCTTCTCGTTATCGATATAGAGCATTTCATTGAGATCCGGCAAATCTTGGTCAAACCGTACCTTGATGACTATACCTTTGAGGCTTCTGACGACGCCTTTTTTATATGCTGTGTTTCTACTCATGCTCCTGCTCCTTCGGCGCGTATTTTTTTGAGTCCAGCCAAGGATTCCTTTAGACGCGTATCGACCTGGTTGCGCTTGGCGCGGTTGTATTCAGTGTGAAGCTCGCTCGCGGTATCGATCGAACGCTCTTTGGCTGCCGACATTGCTTTGAAACGGCTGGCTACCTGAGCAAGACGGCTGTCATAGATAAACTGCGAAATCGTCAGGCGCAAGATTGAGTTTTCGAGATAGGCTGCTACCGCGTACGAACTTGGCTCAAAAATATAGGTTTTTTCGGTGACCAGATCGTCGCTGGCGACCGCAAGGTCAGCGACGCGGCCTTTACTCGATACGACTTCGCTGAGATCAACATCTTTGATTTCCTGCTGACTAAGCGAAATATAGTCCTGATAAAAAATACGGCTCCTCGAATACTTTCTGACGATATCCATAAGTGGGTCAACGTTGATATAGTCGTGTTCGGGCAAATCAAAATAGTACGTATAGTCGATATGCGATTGCTTGAGCTTGAGCGCGCCATGATGGCCGATGACGAGCACGTCATTTTTCGCCTCATCATAGCGATCGACCACCTTGCGGATGAGGCGCTGGTCGATGTCGCCGCTCAAACCACCCTTGGCGGTAATAAGGATCAGCAGCTCTTTGTCGACCGGTTTTTCGTCTTCTTTGCGGCCAAAATTGAACAGCACATCGACGCGGATCTGCTTGTAGATATTCCATACTTCATCGAAAAATTGATTCGATATCAGAACTTTGTTCTTTGTCTTGGCAATCTGCATGCTGCTGAGACTTTCGAGTGCTGATGTAAGACTAACAACAGATCGTACTGACGTTTCCTGTGCCTTGATCTCTAGTGGGCGCCTCATTTCTTGCGCCTCCGGCTTATGAGACAAACCTCACGGTTTTTCTCATCGCGCAGTGCGAGTGAATAAATCGCTCGGGACTGGCTGCTCTTTTCCCTCACTTTCCGCGCTATCATTTCTTGCCTTCCTCTTTTTCCTCTGGCTTTTGAGGCTCTTCGCTCGTGGCAGCTTTGGCTGCTTCCTCTGCTTGGCGGGTTTTCTCGGCTTCAGCCTTAGCGGCTTTTTCGATTGCAGCTTTTTTCACTTCGTCGATCGTTGTCACTTCAGCTTTGAGTGCTGCCGCGAGTTCGTCAAAATTGCCTTCGAGCGTTTTATTGTCTTCTTTTAGCTTGGGCGCATACTCATGGACTTTCTTTTTGAGCAGGTCGACATTGATGATTTCTTCTGGATGGCTCTCCAGTACGATACTCATAATGAACTGCTGTTCGGCGTAGCTATAAATCTCGCCGATCGCTTGGTTCATAAGGCGAAAGAGCACTTTACCTTTGTCATAATCAGCCTGTGCCTGCGGGCTGAGCTCAGTACCAAAGTGCGCATATTCCTCGGCCGTTCGATAGCCCGACAGTGTTAGGTTCAGCTTGTCGGCCAGGGCTTTCTGACGCTTGTTTTGTCCCACGCCACCAACACGCGTCACCGATAGGGCCGTAGAGACAGCCGGACGCATAGTATCCTTGAAAATCTGACCATCCAGGATCCACTGGCCATCGGTAATTGACATGATATTTGTTGGCAGGTACGCCGTGATATCGCCACCTGGAGCATACACGATCGGAAGAAGCGTCTGGGCGGCATGATTCGACGCCGTCTTGCCGCCACGTTCAAGCAAGCTGGAGTGCGTATAGAACATATCGCCAGGATACGAATCACGGCCTGGAGAAACGCCGGCAATCAGTGAGATTTCCCGATAAGCTTGAGCATGCGCAGTCAAATCATCATAGATCATCAACGTATCCATGCCGAGCTGATGCCAGAAATATTCGCCATGTGCTGCTCCGACATAGGGAACTAGGTAGGTGAGAATGAGGGACTCGAACGAGTTCGTCACGACGACGATCGCCTTTTTCAGTGCGTCATTTTTCTCGAGCATACTCACCAGTTCGGCCACGTCGCGCTGACGCTTGGCGACCAGTACATAGATAACAGTGATGTTCGTATTTTTTTGGTTGATTGCTACTTGGGCAGCAAGAGCTGTCTTGCCCACCTTGCTGTCGCCCAGCATCGCCATACGCTGTCCACGGGCTAAGGAATATTCCAGATCGAGCAATGTCACGCCCGTCTCCACTGGTGTGTCAAGCAACTCGCGCTCATAGAGCATCGGCGCCGAATGGAACACATCCCATTCCTGGTCGGCAACGATATCGCCCTTACCATCGATTGGTTCGCCAAATACGTTGATGACGCGGCCGATGAAATTCTTGCCGACCGGCGTCATGATATCACGCGCTTCAATGACACACACGGCACCGACGTGGAGCGGCGAAGGATCAAGCTTCATCACCACGACATGATCTTCAAACACCTCATGTACGTATCCGCGGGTGTCGTCATCAAATCGTACCGTCGCATGAACATTGGTCGGCTGAAGGCCCTTTACGCTGACCATAAACGAGTCAATCCCAACAATCTCGCCGACTGGATTGCCCTCTTCAACCAGCTTGCTAAATACTTTAACCCCTTCCATTGATCGTCTCCAGTTCTTTGACCAATATCTCGTGGCTGCTTGTCAACTTCCCGCGCAAGCTTAGATCATGCACATGGTTCGGCGTACGGACATATACGCCGGCAACCAGCGACGGCTGTAACCCGACCGCAATAACGGCGTGCGGGTGGATTGATTCACGCAGCCACTGGGCGAGGCGTTCGAGGCTCGCCGGATCAGCTTCCGTAGCGAATGTCATGTGGATAGTTGGCGCATTATCTTTCAAGAGACGGAGTTGTTTGAGAATCGCCGTCCGTTTACGGCTATCAGTCAGCTTGAAGTTGTTCGCCAGTAAAAAAGCGTCGAGCCGCTCTGAGTGCGTCGATCTGGCGACACGTTTCTTCGTGCCGGCCTTGGTACGCACCGCAGTAGTCGTCATCTCATTGTCGATTCGCTCGAGTTCCGTGACAAGCCGTGCAAGATCCAAATGACTGACGGTATTTGCCGGCAGTACAAAATCGGTGTAGGAAAATTTCGTAGCGGTCTCGGTCATAGTTTCATGTCATCCTCGATCGCTTGCTTGTTCGCCTCCAACTGTTTGATGATTGACGGCAGCTGAGCCTTGATATCAAACTGGTCGCCGAGCGCGCCGAGCAGATAATGCTCGACGATACGCGCCATATTGCCTTCAAACGTCTTCAGTGTCATCTCTTTTTGCGCCTCGATCTGCTCGCCGAGCCGTGTCTCGAGCTGTTCGTGCTGTTCCTGAAGTGCTTTTACTGATTCCGAGAACCACTGCAGTGCCAGCTGGTGTGAATCCTTCATCTTTTCCATCTGTGCCTTGCTGTCGTTGAAGACGCTGTCGAGCGTCTGTTCATGATCGGCCAAGCTTTTCTCAAATTCCCGGGCCAGCTCCTGGTGGCGTGCTTCCAAATCCTGCGCGCTCTGGGTGATATCAGCAAGCGCCTTGTCTTGGACCTCTTTCATAGCACCTGCCTGTTCGGATAGCTGCGCCTCAACTTGGTGGGCTATATGTTCTTTTAACTCAGCTTTGATCTCAGCTAATGCACCGTCAAACTGGGTGGCAATATGACTTTTTAATTCGGTGTTGAGATCGGTAACTGTGCTGGTCAAGGCTTCTTTGAAGTGTTCGCCGTTTTCTTTTAAGACATTTTGAAAATACAGCCTGGCGTGGTTGCGCAGCTCTTCCTTGAATGTTTCATCGAGAAACTGGCGCTCGCGCTCCGCCATTTCTTCGTCGATTGATTGTTTCTTTGCAAATAGTGCCATTAGTTACCCACCTTACCTAACTCGTCATAGCTTCAGTAATAAATATACCGCGAAAAGCCCAACAATTAAAATCAAAAGCGCCGTCAAGATAATTTCTGCAAGCGCGCGGAAGATCGATTTCTTTGACATCGGATTACGTCCGATAGAGATAACACTACTGCGGACACCCGCATAGAGAACTGCAATCGCCGTTATCAGGCTTACTGCCGTGATCGCCATACTGAGGTAGATACGCACCGGACTGACTCTTTTTTCGGCAATCTGCTGGCCAAGCCGCTCGAGAAATTTTGGTACATCGACTTTCGTGCTTTTGATATTCGGATTGCGCGTGATATTGATCGTTACGGGAATCATACCGAGCTTCACCGCATGTGATGCGCCAGACGAATCTTTCAGTGTCTCGGTGCCGAGCACCGTGCCTGTGCCATCAAATGATCCATTGGCACGACCAAATATCGTACTCTCTTTCGTACTTGCTTTCATAGCAACACCGTTCAGCGAGGATAGAGTGACATAGTCGCCGCTAGCTATCGCGCCGCCCTGGGTGCTCACCAGCACATCGTACGTACCCGAAACAGCCACGTACGTCTCATTTTTCAAGGAATCATTTGAAAGTCGTATAGAGAGCTGGTTGCGGTCGACTGTCACGCCAAACATATGTTGCAGCTGGTCACTTGTAGCCGGCTTGACAGCCTTGCTGTCTTTGCCCGCTAGCTCTACGATCGTGCCATTATCAAGCTTCGACTGGGCTGCATAGCCCTCTACATTACCGCCGCCATACTCAGTGGCTGATGCAGGGAGAACAGGTGCCACAGCCATACTGACGATGGCGGCAAGTCCAATAATGATTCGTGATAGCCTCACTGTTTGTTTACGCTCCCTGTTATACCTCTTACGCTCAGTATAGCATAACCACTACCCGCCATACGGCCCGAAAATGATTGCTAAAATTACCCTGCTTATGCTAGAATCGAACCAAGCTTTGATGGACCACCACACGTCACAAGTGAAACAAATATTTTTGGCACTCTGACCAGTGTAAAAAATAAATAAAAACACCAAAACAAATGACAGTGTGGTCCCACCTACCCACCATATTTAAACGACGTTTGACGTTGCCGAAGGCAGGTCTTGTGGCGTTATGTATAGTGTTTATTACAACACTATTTTTCGCATATCCGTCACATGCCGCGGCCGGCATCAATAAAACGATTAGTTTTCAGGGGCGCCTGCAGTCTGCAGCAGGAGCTATTGTTCCTGATGGGCACTACAATGTCGAGTTCAAACTATATCAAGACGGCGACGGTTCGACGGCGGGCGACTCAGGTGGCACGCTAAAGTGGAGTGAATCGTACGTCAATAACGGCGGAACAAGTGGCGTTCAGGTCAAGAACGGCTACTTCTCGGTCAACCTCGGGTCGAATAATCCATTCGGCTCGAGCGTTGATTGGAATCAAGACACGCTATGGCTTTCGATGAACATCGCTGGATCGGCGACTGATTGTACAACATTTAACGAAGGAACCTGCGTCGCCGACGGCGAGATGCTCCCGATGAAACGCATCAATGCTGTTCCATACGCGCTCAACGCCGGCACCGTCGGCGGCAAATCAGTTGATGAACTTATTCAAAATGGCACCTCGGCACAGGCAGCAAACTTCAATATCACCGGAACCGGTATTGCCGATATCTTGCAAGGAACAAGCAGCGTGATCACCCCTCTACTTGATAGCGACGCCAGTGGCAGCCTGAGCATCGGCAGCGCCGCTGCGACGGCAATCACTATCGGCAGTGATACGACCGACCAGACGATCGACATCGGTACTGGTAATAGCAACAAGACTGTGACACTGGGTAGCGACTATGGGACTTCGACCACGACGTTGCAAGGCGGTAGCGGCGGTATTGCTATCGACGCGACAGGTGACGTGACGCTCGGTAGTTCTGGTGGCGACACGAATATCTCTACTTCAAGCGGCGGCGGCGTCAATGTAAAAGACAGTAGCGGTTCGTCGGTACTGACAATCAGCGACGATGGCACTATCAGCACCAGCGCGGACTCCTCCCTATCGATTGGCGGTTCGGCTTCCGTTGGCGGTGATGTCTCCATCCAAGGTTCAACCTCGGCAGGCAGCTTCCTCGCGAGTGACAGCACAGTTGGATCTGATGTGAAATTCCAGACATCAGTTGGTGGCTCCACGAAAGCATCCATCTTGGCCGATGGTACGATCTCCGGCTCGCAACTACATACTTCAAATATCGATACCTCATCGAATACTACCCTTTCTATCGGTGCTGCCAACGCTTCAAATGTCCAGATCGGTAATGGCACCGCCGACAGTTCAACAACCCTTCTCACACTCGACAAAGCCTCTTCTGCCCCTGACGTCAGCGGCGAGAGTGAAGCAATGCTCGGCAGCATGTACTACGATACGACGCTCGGCAAGGTCCAGTGTTACGAGGAAAGTGGCTGGGGCGACTGTGGCACCAGCCCGGATATCTTCGTGACCCTTAGCCCTGAATACGCCAACGCCGTCATGAATGGTGCTGACATCGGTACGATCACCTCAGACTTCTGCTCAGATTCACTCAACATCAACGACGGCAGCTCCAGCCAGCCAACTATCTGTGGTACCGACGAGACCTACAACTTCTACAAATGGAACTCGACTGAGACCACCGATCAGACACGAAGCATTTACGTCACCTACCAGCTACCAAACAATTTCAAGAAATTCGTCAGCGGATCGACTTCGCTGATGGGCCTTACAGACAGCGCGGATTCAGGCGTCAGCTACAAAATCTACCAGGATCATGGCAGCGGCCTCGTCGCCTGTGGCTCAACCATCTCTGTCTCCAGCGGCTCGCAGACTTCATGGCAAAAAGCTACAGCCTCAAGTGGTGATGATCCATCGGGCTGCGACTTCCATGCTGGTGATAGTGTCCTCTTTAGGATAGATCTCACCGCGAAGAACGATACCAATGCTTATGTCAGCAACCTCAATTTCGCCTTTAGTACGGATTAGCCCAGCCTATCATCCCTGTTATGGTAAAATAAGCTAGTAAACAACAGGGTTCGCGAAGAACCCTAAGGGAAGGTGCTACTCTTGGACTTCAAGCAACCACGTAGACAAATGCGACCACAGATGCGGCCGAGTGCTTCTCTGCAGCCTTCACCATCACCTCCCTTATCCCAGATCCCAGCACCCCAAACGGCCAGCGCAGCCCCGCAGTCCCAAAAAATACATAGATCACTAAAGCTACCGCAAAAACGCACGCTCATACTAATCGCGACTAGTAGTGTGATCGTCGTCATACTTGCCGGCATACTCATCTGGCATGCATCCAAAAGAGACAGTTCAGCCCAGGTACATAACGCCGACAGCCCTACCTATAAAACAATCTCACCAGATGGACGCTCCATCAATACCCTAGGTGGCTGGCGGCGCGTCAGTCCGCCAAACAGCCAGCCAGTCTATTCGTACGACGACAGTATCGGCGGCGTGTCGATCAGTGTCAGCCAACAGCCGCTGCCTGATTCATTTACCTCAAATACCAGCCAAAAAATCGCTGAACTTGCTAAAGGCTACAATGCGGCTGACAAGTTTATCACAGACGGTACGACCGTATATGTCGGCACGTCTGCCAAGGGTCCGCAGTCGGTCATCTTTACCAAGGATAATCTTCTAGTCCTTATCAAGTCGCAAGCAGTCGTCAACGACCAGGCGTGGAAACAGTATGTCGCCCGCCTTGTTCACTCTGGCAAGGATGTTTCTCCGCGCTACTAGTGTGATCCGTCGTCTTGCTTGATCAGCTGGACGACTTTACTGTTAGGTTTGAGGTTCTCGTAGTAAAGGATTTGATCACGGGAAAGGGTCATAGCATCTTCCGATCCAAGCAGACCGTTGCTCAGGCGCACTAGCTTATAGCCACCGTCTGTCTGAGTTTGCTTATTTGTATCGGCTGCATCCGTCGAATTACCTGTCTGCATACCGTACACTTTTGTCATCTGCATGTAGCCGTTGCTTTGTGAGCTTAATTTTCCGACGTAGACCTGCCCATTTGTCAGGAAAACCGCTTGGTAGCGGCCACTATCGATTCCTACATTGGTATTTCGCAAGTGATTCCAACCAAGCCAGCCGCCGCCCGCTACGATAATGATAATCAGTACAATAATGATTACCATCAGGCCTTTTGGTGATTTTTTTGTCTCTGATGCACGATGTGATGTTGCACGCTGCGCAGGCTGCGAACTTACCGGCGGCTGCGGTGCTTCTTGACGATGCGTGGTCTCTGCTGCTCTTCGCTCCGACGGTCGAGACAAGCGATACGGCTTCCCATCCATTCTACTGATTCTCCTAGTTCCCTTTTTACTCCCTGTATCATAGCATAAGGGTGATACGTCTTTCAATCAAAGACCTACTCATAATCACACTCTAGACAGCAAATATACAATCGTTGCAAACCCGATGATGAGACCCGAGTACACCACCAGTTCTCTTCAAAGCTCCGAGGTGTAATCTACAGCCTTCAATACTTTTATAATAACAGCTTCGTCTGTTACTTTGGGTAGCCCTTTAGTATCAGAAAATACTTCCTTCTTTTCTAAATCAACAAGAAACTTTTTACCATCCACGGTCAGCATTAAAAGCGGACTGTCGTCCAAGGTACCAATCATAAAATGTCTTGTCATGTTCCTAATTATACGGATTTGACCTGAGCGTGGCTACAATTTTATCGAATGTACCGATACCATTTTTATTATCGAGATTTACTCTTGATACAGAGACGTTCTGTGGACTGCTTAGTTCTAAATACGGATAGTCTGCCAACTCTGGCACCGCTTCAATCCATATATTTCTTGCCCGCATAATAATCATCGTCTTGCCGAGTCGCATAGCTTCACGCACAAGATAAAACTGGTACTGTTGCGACGGAATGTACTGTCTATTATGCCTATAGCTCACAGAGTGATACGGAAAGAATTCCACCATCATTACACCTCGTGCCAATTCATCACGAGTCACCCCTGCCAATTCCAGAGGCTTCAACTTAGCCGTCCACCACCTATATCCGCCAGTGTTCTCAACTCCTGGAGCCAAATACAAGAATGGGTATTCAGTTTTATGTTCAAGGTTAGAGCGAACCTCACGAACCCAGTAAGGATTGTCGAAATTAGTTGTCACATCTGCGTCTTCAAATCCCGGATTGAGCACTAAGCAAACAACCTTTGCTGTATCTAGGTTTCCACCATAGGGTTCTGGAAAAGCATCAAAACGAAGCCCATCCAACTTATATGTAGGGTCATTCAGTGCTTCGATATCAAGTGGCGCAATAAACGGAGCTTGTTTTGGTAAATCTAACCAAGGATTATTCATATAGGTACCATATTAATAGAAAAAGCCCTAGATCAGAAGACCTAAGGCTTTTTCTATGGCTCCCGGGGCGAGATTCGAACTCGCGACCAATTGGTTAACAGCCAACTGCGCTACCGCTGCGCTACCCGGGATTATTTCTCATGAGACAAACCTCGCGGTTTTTCTCATCGCGCGGTGCGTCGGAATAAATCCGCCGAGACCGGCTGCTCTTTCCTAGCTACATAGAAGAACAGTAGTTATTCTACCGTATTTTGTGGCCCCTGTAAACTACCCGTGAAGAGATACTTCACTCGTTCAATAGCCGCCTTATCATCGGCCGTCAGTACAGCTTCTTTTAGCTTTGTATTGAGTGCCTCCACAATTGCCGATTCTGATACTATTTCCGACTTAGCCATGCGTCCAACAACCTCAAGCGAACGAGCTGATTTATCTTTCCGTGCCAGAAAGCCTTTGGCTATCAAACCTTCGACATGCGCTGCGACTGTCGAGACCGATTTGTAGTCAAGCGCCCGCATAATCTCGCGATAGCTCGGGCCATAGTCGTGTTCACGGATGAAACCTGTCACAAATTCAAGGAGTTCTTGTTGCTTTTTGGTGGCTCTGGGGCTGTTTGACATACATCCAGTATGACAGTCTCCCCTTATAATTTAAAGGGAGAAATGCTATACTTCGGTCTAGCAGTATGCTTAGTAAAAACACCAAATTCTACAGTCTCATTCTCCTCGGCGCCGATTTTATAGCGTTGCTGGCTGCATTTGGCACCGCCTACATTATTCGTGTCGACTTCGATAGCCGGCATCTGTTAACTCCGGCCGACGACAGGAATTATCTCTTGGCAATCCTTTGCATCATCCCCGTGTGGCTCCTCGTACTAGGCACGCTTGGCGCTTATCATTCACTAACCTACAACCGCCGCCTCGTCGAGTGGAGCAAGCTCGCTATCGGGGCATTTATCGGCGTGCTGCTCGTGATTGGCTGGGAGTACGTAGTGGGACGTCACATTTTTCCCGCCAGGCTCGTCACTGTCTATGTATTAATAGGATCATTCCTATTCCTCATCATTGAGCGTGAGCTGCTACGACTCATCCGAGCGCTGCTATTTCGAGCTGGTCGCGGCACTTCCCGCGTACTCATCATCGGCAACAGCGCCGCAACACGAGATATCGCTAAAAACCTCGCCAATACCGCAAAAAGCGGCTACAAAATCGTTGCCATCGCCGGACCAAAAAACGTCGTTCCCGATGATATGCGCATCAAACACTTCTTGTCGGTCGAAGACGCACTCAAACAGCTCGCAATTCAACGTATCACGACGATTATCCAAACCGATCTTTACGACTCATCCGATCGCAACCAGGAAATCCTCAACGCCGCCCTCACCAGGCACATTTCGTATAGCTTTATCCCTGGCGAAGCAGAGTTTTACGCAGGAAAAAATACTATCGATGTCTTCCTGGGCTATCCGATCATCTCCGTATCGCAAACCCCGCTCATCGGCTGGGGAGCGATCGCAAAACGCTTTTTCGACACGATCATATCTGCACTTCTCATTGTCATCCTCTCGCCGGTTTTCCTGATCCTGTTCATACTGCAAAAGACTCTTAATCCAGGACCGCTCTTTTACACCAGTCATCGCCTGAGTAAGTACTCCAAGCCAGTCGGCGTCTTCAAATTCCGCTCGATGAACGCAAAGTATGGCAAGAAAAGTGCCGTCGAAGAATTCGAGGAAATGGGCCGAGACGATCTAGTGGAAGAATACAAACGCGACTTTAAAGTCAAAGATGACCCGCGCATCACAAAGTTTGGCAAGTTCCTCCGTGACTCATCGCTCGACGAGCTGCCACAGCTCTTCAATGTTCTCAAGGGCGATCTTTCCCTCGTCGGGCCACGCCCGATCCCAAAGTCTGAACTCGACGCCAAGTTTACCAAAACACGCGGCGCATTGCTGCTCTCTGTAAAATCAGGCGTGACTGGACTGTGGCAAGTCTCCGGCCGCAATGATCTGACGACCGACCAACGTATCAAACTGGAGCTCTACTACGTCCAAAACTGGAGCTTCTGGCTCGATATTAAAATCCTCTTCAAGACCTTGGCTGTCGTCATACGACGCAGCGGAGCACGCTAATGCCCGCACCAAAAATCGCCATTGTTCATGACTGGCTGACCAATATGGCAGGTGCAGAAGACGTGGCACTGGCACTGCTTGAGGCATTTCCCGGCTCGCCGATCTATACATCGACGTATATCCCCAAAAGAGTTCCGGCGTTCGACAAATACGATGTCCGCACAACTTATCTGCAACATCTGCCCGGGCCGCTCAAGAAACTACACAAATTTCTTCCCATGCTGCGCGTCAGTGCATTCCAAAAGCTCGATCTCTCCGAGTTCGATATCATCATTTCAAGCTCTAGCGCCGAATCAAAACAAGTACGGAAAACCCGCTCCGACCAAGTCCACATCTGCTATTGTCACACGCCGATCCGCTACTACTGGAGCCACTACCGCGACTACAGGAAAGATCCTGGGTTCGGCAAACTCAACTGGCTCGTAAAACTCGCTATGCCGCTCGTCGTACCACCGCTCAAAAAAGCTGACTACAAGGCCGCGCAAGAGGTCGACGTATTTGTAGCAAATTCTTACGAAGTACAAAAACGTATCAAAAAGTACTATGACAGGCCGAGCACCGTTGTTCACCCGCCGGTCGACGTCTCTCGCTTCACGCCGGCCAGGATACGCGATGATTACTATGTCGCGCTTGGACGCCAAGTACCGTACAAACGTGCTGATCTAGCCGTCGCGGCCGCTACCAAGCTTGGTCTGAAGCTCAAGGTCTACGGCAACGGTAGTGAGCACGACAAACTGGTCGCTATGGCAGGGCCGACTATCGAGTTTTTCACTGACCGATTTGGCGATGCTTCGGATGAGGCAGTTGAACAAGCGCTCAACCATGCCAAGGGTTTTATCTTTCCTCCCGAGGAAGATTTCGGCATCGTGCCTGTCCAGGCGCTTGCCGGAGGTACACCGGTCGTTGCTTATAAAAAAGGCGGCGCATTGGATATCGTGGACAAGGAAAGCGGGGTATTGTTCGACGAACAAACCGTTGATTCTGTCGTCGATGCGATCAAAAAGCTTGAAAATGGCACATATCTACCTGGTACGTTGCGCCGAAAGGCAAAGCGTTTCGACAAATCACTGTTTATCAGCAAGATGCGTAAAATTGCTCAGGATTCTATTCCACGGTAACACTTTTTGCCAAGTTGCGCGGCTGGTCGACATCATCGCCCTTTTCCACCGCTATATAGTAGGCAAACAGCTGCTGCACCACGTTCATCACGAGCGGCATCAGCAGATCAAGCTTGGTCTTTATCCGAATAACTGTCTCGGCATCGACTGTCTTTGTGCTGTTCGTTACTGCTACGATATGTCCTCCGCGCGCTTTTACCTCTTGGAGGCCGCTGACCGATTTATCATACAGCCAGTTATCCTGCAGCAGCATCATTTCGAAAAATCGATTGTCGATCAGCGCGATTGGACCATGCTTCAATTCGCCCATGGCATAGCCTTCGGCATGAATATAGCTAATCTCTTTTAGCTTTAACGCGCCTTCGAGAGCCACTGGATAGAGCGTATCCCGCCCGAGAAAGAGTGCATGCTCATACTTCGCATATTGCTTGGCAACTTTTTTTACCTCACTATTCTTCTCCTTCAATAGCCGTTCAATCTCACTCGGCAACAGCGCGAGTTCGTCGATATACTGATCAAGCTCCCTGAGGCCCGCCCCTTTACTCTGAGCCAGCTGGATACCAAAGGTTGTCATGGCCGCTACCTGAGAAGTGAACGCTTTCGTAGAGGCTACGGAAATCTCTGGGCCGGCGTGCACATAGACACCGCCGTCGACTTCGCGGGCAATCGTACTGCCTACTGCGTTCACGACGCCAAGCGCCTTTACGCCGCGGCGTTTTACCTCGCGCAGACAGGCAAGGGTATCAGCCGTCTCCCCAGATTGTGACACAATCAGTGCGACAGAATTCTTTGGAAGATGGAAGGAACGATAGCGAAACTCCGAAGCCACTTGTACTTCGACTGTCAGGCCATCGACAAGCTGCTCGAGATAATACGCCGCCAGAAGCCCCGCATAATACGCCGTACCGCAACCGATAATGACCACATGTTCTACTGCCCGTAGCTGATCGTCCGTAAGGTTTAGCCCGCCGAGCTTGGCTCTATGTTGTTCTGGAATCACGCGGCCGTTCAATGTAGCCTGTAGCGTCTGCGGCTGCTCCATGATTTCTTTTAACAGAAAGTGGTCGTATCCCTGTTTTTGGATCGCATCGAGATCGACTTCAATCGTCTCGACCTTGACCGACACTGGCTGAGATGACAAATCCATCACCTCGACATTACCCGGCGTACAGACCGCCAACTCGCCATCGTTGAGATAGATCGCATCCGTCGTATGGCCGACTAGCGCCGACGCATCGGAAGCGACCAGCGTCTCGTCTTTACCCACGCCGATAATCAGCGGGCTGCCTTTGCGAGCTGCCACAATCTTGCCTGGTTCTTTTTCGCTGACGACCGCGATGCCATAGGTCCCTTCGGTAAGTTTGAGTGCCTGAGTGACTGCATCTTCCAGTTTCACATCACTTCTTTGGTACAGTTCATCGATCAGCGCCGCTAGTACCTCGGTATCTGTGTCACTTTTAAAATCATAGTCGTGTTTTTTCAGCATTGCCTTGAGGTCGAGGTAGTTTTCAATGATGCCGTTATGTACCAAAAAGATACTGCCCGACTGATGGGGATGTGCGTTGCGTTTACTTGGGTTGCCGTGCGTCGCCCAACGCGTATGGCCAATGCCAGTCGTATCAGTTGTCTGGTGCGATGAAATTTTTGCTTCAAGTTCGGCCACTTTACCGACTGCACGCAAGAGTGTCGGCTTTCCTTTACTTGTCAAAGTTACAACACCCGCACTGTCGTAGCCACGATATTCGAGTCGTTTGAGACCTGTCAGCAAGAAGTGCTGCGCCGACTTATTACCAGTGTATCCTACAATACCGCACATAGATTTTGCCTTTCTATTTTAGAGACCTATGGTCTCTATTAAACGCCTTTGCCGGCAAAAAATCTACAATAATTTTTAAAATTACCTAAAAATACAAAATTACAACAACTTATGCTGTTTCATGTCCGACTGCTTGATTGATACGTGTAGAGGAGTCTGCCTTACTATCACCACCCACACCAAATACCATTTCTATTCCTTTTTGGCGGCACATCTCTGCCTCAGGGCCTGGTAACGCGTCAGGATCAGGCCGATCGCCTCCATTACAAAAAATCAGCTCATCATTCGGGTATTTATCGGCTACCATCTCGAGTGTCTTTGTACTTGGCCAGTGACCACCAGCTGGATCAATACCGATGACAACTTCATCAACATCCCGAAGCGCGCCCATAAGCCTGGCTCGGTTTTGTTCGTCCAAAATGATCTTACCCTTCTTTTCTATCTGTTGCACGTCATTATTGACGATAACGATGAGATAGTCACCTATTTTTCTTGCTGCTTCTATCATATCCAGATGCCCCCCATGAAGCGGGTTGAAGAAGCCACTAACAATTATTCTCTTCATACTCCAAGTATAACGTATTGGGATGATACCGACCGATACGGTATAATCAGAGAGATGAATATTCTTGTCACCGGAGGTGCCGGTTATATCGGATCGCACACTGTCGTTAAGCTTCTTGAAGAGGGCAATAATGTTGTTATTGTCGACAACCTCATCAATAGCAGCGAGGAAGCTGTCCGCCGTATCGAAAAGATTACCGGCAAAACTGTCACATTCTACAATGTTGATGTTACCGATAAAGTAAAGCTCGATAAAGTCTTTTCAGACCACTCCATCGAGGCGGTCATCCATTTTGCCGGTCTCAAAGCCGTCGGCGAATCAGTCGAAAAACCTCTCCTCTACTACCGAAACAACCTTGACTCGACGCTGTCCTTACTCGAGGTTATGCAGGTTCACGACGTCAAAAAACTCGTCTTCAGTTCTTCTGCAACAGTTTACGGCACAGCGCCTATACCATACAGCGAAGATAGTCAGACCGGAGTTGGTATCACAAACCCTTATGGCCAGACAAAATATATGATCGAGGAGATCCTAAAAGATACCGCAAAGGCGAATCCAGAAAATGAGTTTACTATCTTGCGCTACTTCAACCCGATCGGTGCCCATGAAAGCGGTCTGATCGGCGAACATCCGCAAGGCATTCCCAATAACCTCATGCCTTACATTACCCAAGTCGCGATCGGCGTGCGGGAAAAACTGACTATCTTTGGTGACGACTATGCCACGCCAGACGGTACAGGAGTACGCGATTATATACATGTCGATGATTTGGCAAATGGACATATTGCAGCACTTACACATAGCAAGCAAGGTACTTCAGTCTATAATCTCGGTACAGGCAAGGGTACATCTGTCCTAGAGTTGGTCCACGCATTTGAGATGGCATCAGGACGAAAGATTCCCTATGAAATCGCGCCCCGTCGCGCAGGAGATTTGCCCGAATATTACGCCACAGCAGACAAAGCTGCTAAGGAGTTAGGGTGGCGTGCAACTAAGTCTATCGAGGACGGCTGTGGGGATTCATGGAACTGGCAGTCAAACAATCCGAAAGGTTACAAATCATGAACTCAACGAAAAGCAATCAGATAATCACCGTACTCGGTGCTGGCTACGTCGGTCTCACCACTGCAGCTGTCTTGGCGCATTCCGGCTACAAAGTATACGTCGTCGAGCCGAACCAAGAGCGTCTCAAGGTCATAAAAAGCGGCAAGTCGTTTTTCTACGAACACGGCCTTGACCCAGTCATCAAACTCGCCGTCGATTCCGGCGATCTCATACCGACCGACTCATATAAAGAATCCGTACCGAAAAGTTCAGTTATCTTCAGTTGCGTCGGTACTCCAGACAATCCCGACGGCAGTTCAAACCTGACCTACGTTTTCGGTGCTGCCCAAGATGCCGCCCACTATATGAAAGATGGGGCGGTTTACGTGCAGAAAAGTACCGTACCAGTTGGCACCGGAAGAAAAGTCGAGCAACTCTTCAAAGAGCTCGGTAAAAAGGTCGATTATGTATCAAATCCTGAGTTCCTACGTGAAGGTACGGCGCTCTACGACACTCTTTTTTTCGATCGCGTTGTCGCCGGTGGAAACAACAAAGAAGCGGTAGATCGCATCATGGATATCTATATGGATGTTGAGCAGTTCCGTGAACACATCGCGCATATCTCACGCGTGCCGATCGGACCGCGCGGTGACCAATATATCGCAACGACGCTCAATAGCGCCGAGCTGATCAAAGTCACGTCGAACGCCTTTTTGGCGCTGAAGATTTCATTTGCTAACTCCATCGCCCTCCTGGCCGACAAAGCAGATGCTGATGTCGTAGAGGTCATGGATGCTGTCGGAGCCGACAGTCGTATTGGCCGAAGCTTCCTAAACGCTGGCCGTGGGTATGGTGGCGGCTGCTTTCCAAAAGATGTTAGCGGTCTGATCTCAAGTGGCCTCGAACACGGGGTTGATCTAGAGATCATGCAAGCTGCCCAAGGTGTCAATGAAGCTATGCCAGGATACATTGTCGATAAGCTCCAGAATCAACTCGACGGGTCACTAAAAGGCAAGAAAATTGCCGTGCTCGGCCTCGCCTTCAAGGCTGGTACGAGCGACGTCCGCCGATCACCTGGCATCGCCATCGCCAATAAGCTCCGCCAGGCCGGCGCGATTGTCGTCGCGTACGATCCCGAAGCAAAATACGAAGCGGTTAATGATCTCTATGATGACATCTCGGTTGTTGATTCAATCGATGCCGCTGTCGAAAAAGCCGATGCATCTCTTATAGCAACCGAATGGAGCGAAATTCTCGAATATCCCGCCAGCAAATTGGCTGGTAAAATGGCTGGTACTATCCTGTTTGATGCTGTCAATCAATACAGTGCCCTTGAAGCACACGAAGCAAATCTTTCCTATCTTGGAGTAGGACATCAGGTATAGGCATGGCCTCTTTTTGATAAATTATCTATACTAATACATATATGAAAGTTTTTATCCAAATCCCTTGTCTAAATGAGGAAACGACATTGCCTCTTGTATTTGAGAAAATGCCAAAGAAATTACCAGGTGTTGATGAAGTCGAGTGGCTCATCATCGACGACGGCTCGACCGACAAGACCATTGAAGTTGCTAAAAAGCTCGGCGTCAAGCACTTCGTCCACCACCGCCGCAACATGGGCCTAGCTCGTAGTTTCCGCGACGGTATCGATTACGCTCTGAAACACGGTGCAGATATCGTCGTAAACACCGACGGTGACAACCAGTACCCGCAAGATAGGATCAAGGATCTTGTCAAACCGATCATCGATGGCCAGGCAGAAATCGTCATTGGCGACCGCCAGACGAGCAAGATTGCTCACTTCTCTGGCTTCAAGAAACTTATGCAGCGTTTTGGCAGCTGGGTCGTCAACCAAGCTGGCAACACTGATCTGCCCGATGCAGTTAGCGGCTTCCGGGCCTATTCGCGCAAGTCACTGATGATGCTCAATATCGTCACACCTTTTAGCTACTGCACCGAAACGATCATCCAGGCAGGCTACAAGCGCCTAAAAATTATCAGCGTCCCTATCGAGACCAATGAGAAAACCCGCGAATCACGACTGTTCAACAACATCTGGCAGCATATGTTCAAATCCGGCCAAGCTATCATACGCAGCTACATCATGTTCCGTCCGCACGTCATCTTTGTGACACTCGGTGTGGTCCTTGGCGTACTCGGCTTAGTCCCTTTTCTCCGCTTCATCGTGTTCTACCTGACAGGCGAGAGCCACGGGCACATTCAGTCGCTCGTGTTTGGCAGCGCCATGATCGTTGGATCGCTTATCTCTTTTGCGCTCCTTGTTATCGCTGATCTTCAGAAAACTAACAGGATTTTGT
>Ga0164242_10002610_pt1 | contig 20866 bp, 21 predicted proteins | sample OricomgcompostMG_FD_108783 | JGI IMG/M metagenome (GOLD analysis project Ga0164242, IMG submission 108783) | Miracle-Growth compost microbial communities from Emeryville, California, USA - Original compost - Miracle growth compost (MG) ... | reverse complement strand
TTCGTGTCGGGCGCATCGGGTATGTGACCCGGATCCGGTAAGAGAATGACGGTGTTTGGAGTTCAGCAGTTATTATCAACTCTGAGATATCTTTTTGCTCTCATCCGCTACTTTTAGTCGCTACAGTTTGTCCTTGAATCAGTTAGAAGAGATAGTCTAAGACTTACGAGTCAACACGCTCGTTTTCTCCTGGGTAGGCGTTCCCCATCGGCATTCCCGTCGGTGTCCTCAATTCGATAGCCGCTGGCTTTGTCACTCACAGGTGGAACTTGAACTATTGGGCAGTATGCACTTCATCGGAGGGCAGTCGACGTGTAGTGTGTCTTGTGTATTATGGAACCGGCCCGTTGGGAACCACGTTCGCGAAGTAAAGGAAGGGGGGGGGGAAGAGGGCAGTTACGGCCGGGACTAGCTGGGCCAGTGAATGCTACGTACAAGTACATGTTTCGTGACCGGGTGGTCCCTGCAGCCAGACAGACTCCCCCTGCACTACGAAGCACGCTACTCTACATTGGGACCTCCTCAGCGGAACTACCAGAGGCGGCTCGGCAAGTGCTGTAATCGAGCTCGTTTGCCGAGCGGCTGTAGAAAAAAATAGAAAATGTGTGAGATCATGGTCGTATAGGCGCACATCCTCACGAGCTTGTATGGTCAGACACCTGGGAGAAACTGCCCTTACCAGACATTTGCTCGTCCCCTAGAGAGGTTGATTTGGTAGCCATCGATGAAGGTAGCAGAGATGGGACAATATGTTTCTCACGAGTGGGCGCCGATGCCCTCCCCCGGGCGGGGTATGCAGTCAGTAGCCTACCTCAATGTTCGGGATGCTTCCAGAAGTCCCGGGCGCCTGCTGCATCGCCGTCACTCGGTAAAAGTTAGGTGGCGAGATAATTGAGGGTACTTTGTTGCTTTGTATGGAGAGGCTCCATCATCCCGGGATATCTTCTTTGATCACCCCTGTGGCCCTCCATTCGGAAGATTGTATCTACCAGTATGCAGCAGGAGGGTGCAAAGATGTACAGTACAAAACACGTCAATATGCGAGGTTTGTATCGTTCCGTGTGAAGATCAAAGTCAATATTCGGACAGCAGCCGTGATGCCGTGTAAGCGGGGGTCGGGCGTAAGCCACAATGACGTCAAGTGCCATGCAAGTGTCGTTTTAGGGCAACAGGGGTAGGAGCTAATGCTCCAGACTGCCCCCACTTGGAACCCTGTCGTGGTCCGAGCGAACCAACTAGGTACCACAGTACTGTTACTGTAAACCGTCGTCTAAAAGGATACCCCTGCGCTGATACTGTGCCGAAGCCATTTTGGAAAAAGGGACCGAATCTACAAAGTGCAATTCGTATACACTACAAGTGAGATCCCTGCCAGCACTCCTTTCGGGCTGTTGTGCAGCCAACAATGTACTGTACAGCACACTGCTACGTTGGAGTAGGACTATGGCAGGTACCTCGCAACGCTCGGTAGAGACGCGGGAGTAGATGGCTTGTCTGCTTGTCTGGGAAGCAACACCCGCCTGTAGTCGTGCCGGGCTTTGCTATCTCTCGTGCGTCGAGGAGTTGTGAAGTGGGCAAATACGAGAGACCCTGCTCCGGCTGAGATATTTGTACGGTAGCTTCGCGCGAGTTCTTTGGGATGGGCGCCAGGGACTTCGAATCGTGATGACGCCGTCGGGCCTCAATGGGATTTTGGGGCCGCCCTATTTTTCTCTCAACGGTCCAGTTGAACTGGTAGATGGAAAGATACCAAGATACCTATTCATAGACGTAAAAGATTCCACGGTGAATCGGGGGCATCGCGGATCCCAGCCACACTTGCCACACTACCAAGCACACCTCCACGACGAAGGGCTTGCAGATCTGTGTACCATGGAGGGAAGCCACGTAACGAGGCGGAAAAGACGCCCCCTAGTTCGCACAGAGCGATTGACGTTTGGCTTTTGGAAATCGTCAGTCGGGAAATACGTAAAATGGATACTCATACCTCTTGCAACCATCATTCGCTCGCGAACAACGTGTTTTGCTGGACTGCAAGCCCGCGTCGGCCTGCGTTCAACACACACCATGCTGGGGAATGGGGTACATAATTGCACCGCCACAAACCGGTGGGCTTCGCATTCATCATCCCAGAGGCAATCGAGAGTCCAGCGCGGCGAACGTCGATCGGCAATGAACGGGTTCAAGCCCTGTCTGGCTGGGGCGAACTACTAGTGGGCGCTCGGCGACTCCATCAATTCGGATCTATTTTGATGTAACCACTCAAGTCCCGTGTCACCACCAAAGACGCTGGTCAGTTGCTCCATTGAGACAGAGCACTGGGATGCTAGTTGAGTGCCAAAGTGCGACGGCATAGTGCGGAAATTTAGTGTATATGTGCGTGTTCGCGCAGTGCCCGCGCTGCAAGGGGGACCCCCGGGGACTTTTAGGATTGACATGAGGAATTGGGCGGTATCATAGGGCCCCAACTCCAAGAGCCGCCGAAGTCCATCAGAACGGAGGTGGCCGAGGTGGGTGGTTGGCTCTTCGGGTTGGCTCCTCGGGTTGTCTTGTGGAGCGGCCCAAAGGTCGAACGTGTGGACCGTTGGGTGCACCGTTGGGGCGCGTCCATATTGAACTGTGCGGCCAGTCTCGTGACATTCCGCCGGAGCCATCCACGTTTCATGCAGACACGCCCCTCCCTAACGCCATCCCGTCGCTCCTACGGTACAAACGGGTTCAACTCTGCACCGGCACGGATGCATGTATCAGCCACCCCTGCGCTAATATTCAAAATCCACAATCCACAATCCACCCCTCCCACCCTTTCTCCTCCTTCTCCCGCCATTCCCCTCTTGTCCCCCTCACCACCCATCGGATCCCATCCCATGCGAGAAGGTCGTGAGGATAGACAACCTCCGCCCGGCCCGCCACAATGTACTGTACCTCGACTCAAGTACCCTACCTGAAGTTACCCTACCAGCCTTCCGTACCTAACCCACAGACACAACTAAGGCCGGGACTGTCTTAGCTGCCCGCAGGTATATACTGGTCTGGCACCCGATGGCATTCTTCCTTTTCCCTTCTTACCGCCTCTCGTTTCGCACCTCTCTGTGACAGGCCTTTCAAAAACTCGGTCCTTCGCTTCCCGATCATTATTCCGTTTCTGGTCTTTATTCCCTTTCCCCCCTAGCTCCCCAAGATATTTGTTTTCCCCCCGAACACGCGACAGTGAAATCCGCGCCGCATTACTATACAAACACGCAACAACCCCAACCCCAACCCCCTCCCCCTCTTTCCTCCTCAGTCCGACTACACGCACACGCTCGGTTTCGGAATATAAGCGTATATATGCGTAGAACGTAGCGTATGCTTATGCATTACGAGTCCACGCCCGCAGAAGCAGCAGCAACACACCTATTACGCAGAGCAATCCTTCCCCACCAACCCCCGCAACAAGCCACGAGATCTGCTGCACCCCGCGAACGAACTCTCTTTCGGGGTCGACAGCTGTGAACGGGGAGAAGCAGCAGCCTCAAGACGCCCGCTACTGTTTGAACACTTCTTTGTCTTCGGACCGCGCGATTCCGACTTCATACACAATGTTCCAGCAAAGGTATGCATGCCCCGGTGGTTCCCGCGCGCCATTCTTTCAGCCTCTCCCGGCGCCACCAGCCACGCCTGCGGACGGGCGAGACACTCCGCACCTTTCCCACTACCCACTGCCCACTGCCCACTGTGTGCGCCGAGCTGCGCGCATCGCGCTTTATGCCTGCGCACATTTGGCTAACATCGTCGCGCACCTAGAACGAGCTCGCAGAAGCCCGGGGATGAGTTGCTCGCCAACTTTAGACAGCAGTTCCCTGAAGTGGCTGCTGCAACGTCCGCTTCGCCAGCCGCCGGCCCCGTAGGGGCGACCGCCGCCGCAGATCCTAACAATCCCGTGAGCGCTCAGGGGAGGTACGTGTATATATAATAAAACGTGACTTAGCTCGCCCTGCTTGCTGTCCGCGCCGCCGGTGCGCAAGGCGCTCTGCGCGTGGGGCTGGCCAGGGCATGTGGCTGTCACCGCCCTCCTTGCGCCAAGGACGACTATCGAGCCATTGACGCGCTTCGGAGCTAACCTGTCACTCGATCTAGAACCAACTCTATAAGTCATGAAGCGTTCCGGGACGAGGATCCCACTCCGCGGGCATCAAATGACCCCTGGAGGTTTACGCCGTCGTTGCTAGACCCCAATTCCTTCTCCTTCAGCACGTTCGGCAATATTCCCCAAGGTTACTACACGCCGACTCCTGGGGGTACCAATACCCTGTATCACCCGCAGGCCGGAGATTTGCACACGCCCACGATGGGTCTTAACATGGGTCTCGGGACCCCGATGTCAATGCCCTCTGCGACGGATGGCAACATGCACCCAAACGCTCCCATGTTGGGCCTCGCGGGTTATCAGCAGACTCTGCATCATCCCCAGTTTCATGGATTCAACGCGTTCATCCAGCCTCCAGCACACCAGCCGTCATTTGCGCCGTCCACCTTTGTCCATCATGACACTGGTTACGAGACAATGGACCAAGACGGGTCCCCAATCGATCCCAGCGCCGTGGACGAGCGCATCGTATCTATCGATCACAGTATACAAGGTCAAACCTCGCTGGTCGGCTTTCAGCCGGGGCACTTTGGAACGACCCTTCCCGCCACAGCTGCGCCGCTCCCGCCATCTGCCGAGAAGTTCCGTTTCCATGCGACGTTGAATGCCCCGACGGCCATGATAAAGCATGCCGACGAAATCCCCGTTACTTACCTTAATAAGGGCCAAGCGTACTCTCTTTCAATTGTAGACAGCATGTCGACGGTTCCCATTGCTCCCGGTACCCGGTATCGGACCTACGTGCGGATCTCCTTTGAAGACGAGCAACAACGGCAGAAACCGGGAGTATGCTGGAGTCTATGGAAGGAGGGACGTGGCACAAACGAGGCTCATCAAAGAGGTGGGAAATTACAGGCGGTCGAGTACGTCGAAGCTGGCCAACCCGCCGAGGGGGATGATAAAAGGACCCGGGTCGAGCTGGAATCGGCTACCTTCAACGGGTTCTCCGTCATATGGACACCGGGAGCAAATGGGGCGGCGGAGTGCAGCGTCGCAGTCCGCTTCAATTTCCTCTCAACCGATTTCAGCCACTCGAAGGGGGTCAAAGGAATCCCCGTTCGGCTCTGCGCCAAGACTAACCAGATCCCCCCTGACCAGACGCGGGTTCCCCCTGAGTCGGCCCCGGAAATATGCTATTGCAAGGTCAAGCTCTTCCGCGATCACGGCGCCGAGCGCAAACTGTCAAACGACGTGGCGCATGTCAAGAAGACGATCGACAAACTCAAGCAGCAGATCGCCCAAGCCGAGAGCGGGATGAAGGACTTTGGGAAGCGCAAGAGAAGCGGAGCTTCGCAAGCGAAGACCCAAGACGCCCATCGCCCGGGCAAGGTACTGAAACACAAACGGACCTGGTCTATGTCTTCGGCTAGCTCGGCTGGCGGTACTGGTAGACCTCCTGCCGAGGAGGACCTGCAATACAAGCTGCAGACGTTACAGGACATGTTCACAAGCACTCGGCCCGCCAGCATCCTGTACCTGCGTGGCGAAAAGCTAGACGATCCCGACCTCCACCCAGTTGTGCTCCCCGGAGAGCCCCTGGACTTGACGAAAGCCGAGTCAAAAGATAATATCGCTTGGCGGAGCGAACCGAGCTCGGTTGGAGGCTCATCCCTGGTGTCGCCGTCGCCAAGTTCGCTATCTCTCAACTCGCAGCTGTCGATGGGCGGTGGCGGCGGCGGGAACACGCAATGGCAAGACCCCAACTGGCTTGGCCATACCAACGCGAGGGAGCAGCCGACAAAGGTCAAACAGACACGCGACGATGCGGGCAACTTGATCAACTGGATCGAAGCGCTCGGCGTCGACGCGTCGTACAAGCCGCCCCTGGAGCGAAACAAGAAGCCCGTTGCATGTTTCTACGTTGCCCAGCGCAACTCGCTAGCATCTGGCGGCGCTCCCGAATTCCATCGGGCCATCTACTTGATGCAGCGGACAGTCAAGGAATTCATAACGCGGCTTGCGGCGAAATGGAACTTCGACCCGGCAAAGGTTGTCCGGGTAGTGCCCGTGTTGAACCGCGGACTCGAGGTCGAGATGGACGACGACGTGATCCGAGAGCTCGACGAGGGCCAGGATATGCTCCTGGACATCGCGGAAGTCAACGGCGAGGCGTCCCCGGCCACGGGGGAGTGGGAGATGGCTGTCGATTCGCCCGGCGAGAGTGAAACGTCACAGCCGGGTTATCAACTCCGGCTGACGTTCTAACGGGGCTTTTTAGCGATACCAACCAAGCCGAGCGCCCACGAGGGCTAGAAAAAAATATCATCGGAACGGGCTTGGTTGGGATACAAATGGCAAGACATTTTTATCTAGACCGGAGTCATGTAATCTTTCCACGGTTCGATCTGTCGCCGGGTCGACGGTGGCAAAATAGGAAGGCAACACGAAAAGAGAAAAACTTCATCATCCATCCATTACGATACCAAGGCCTGCGGTAGGCCCAGCCTTTTTGTCGCACTTCTTTCCACGCCTTTGCCAGCATGAATACCACGTCTTAGAAGGGGGTTTACTTTTGGAAAATACCCTTCCTGGTACTTTTTCTAGAGCTTGTTTCTTAACTTTTGTTTCTTACTCGATTCGAATTTAATGATTTTATTTACTACTGTTGCGTTGTCGAGGCTTGCTGTAGCGGATTTCGAGAAAGGGGGGGTGCATGGGCCAAGGAAGGTATAGGAGTATCCCCACTCCCCCCTTCTACTTTAATTCACTTGTCGTTTCGACGATCCTATGCTCGCCGTTCTTCTGTCGCATCTTTTTGGGAGGCAATTCTGGGCCAAGAGCTTTCGCTGTTAGGACTATGGGGGAGGATATCTGACAGCCGCTGGGTGAGCTGCATTTTTTTTGGGCGGGACAAGGAGAGCCCCTGCCGGAGCGTTGAAAAGCCACGCAACTTGATACTCGGAAACGCTACGATAATTAATGAGATTCATATAATCAAAATGGGAGGTTTCCTAATGAGAATACCCTCTCCACAGAAAATGTACCTTTCTGCGTTGTCCTGCCGGGAATCTGTAGCCGTGTAATAAAAGCATACCTTCTCCCGGTCGTCTCGAACCCCCCACTTTGTGTTTCTTTTCATTCATAATAACTAACTATAGCGAGCTCATTAATGCGATGGCTCCCCCCCTGCATTTGGAACGTGGTTGGCTCTCACTTAAGCCTGGCCGTTTCTCTTTTTGAGACGGCGCTGTTAATAGCGCCGAGCTGGTGCGTTTTCCGTTTTCACCGTCCTCTGATTGGGCGTTTGAGGCCTTGGTATAGCGTGGCACTACATATGTGTCGTGGGCATCGAGATGGACCAGTCTAGGTCCACGCGGTGGTACGTTTAGCTGGCGATAGAGCTAATGATTAACAGCTAATCCCAAGAGCCTCGCTCCTTTCTTTTTGTTCGTCCCTTTTCTCTCAATTTTTTTCCCCCTACGCTGTGCTTATCTCTATGTCGGGCTAGGCCGGACTAGCGGGAGGGGCTCCCGAAGGCGTGATGGGAGCGTGATGAAAGGATATATACGCCTGACTTATTTGCCATGAGTCGAACGACGTATCATATCTAGGAGGGGAAGGACGACATCCCGAGATTGGACCATCCCCAGCACAGCCGCTTGATATCCCCCCTTCACTTGAAGTCGTGCACCATGACTAGTCATCTGCGTCGGCAAGTAGCTGCGCGGGAGGGTTCCGATTCTGGGTTACCCAACCAAGGGGGAAGGAGAGATGGCCATATAACCGTTCCTTATTTTGCTCCCCTGCCCAAGTTAAACTTTTGGATGGCTGACCGGGGACACTCCCGTTCGTGGCTAAATCGAAGTTGCCTTTCCGCTGTGGATCTAGATCACACGAGGGAAGCGGCTGCGTTCTGATCACCTCACCCAACCCGCAGCCACCCGACAAAAGCAATGTTATCTGACAGCGGTGGTAGGCATCAAGTAGCGGCCGAAGAACCGCCCTATCGAAAGGCAAAATAGTGGACTGTCAAATGGGGGGTTCAACGCTCCCCGGTGGGATGTGCAGCGCACTGCAGTGCGTCATGCAAGTACGGGATGCCCTACTGCTAGGCTTTATGCAGAAGGCCGTTTTGTTCGTTGTAGTGTAGGTACCGGTACCTCTTCCCTCTCAGTCGCCACACTGAGGCTGGCGACTGCACCGACAAACTGGAGCATGCGAGTTGTGCTACCCTAGCGGATTTGTCCTGCTCGCCCTGGCGCCAGGCAGCGTTGGACCGGAGGACACTCACAGCTAGCCGCGGAGTCTTCCAGCATGATCTACTACAGCGCAAGTTAGCGTGCCTGTACTGTGGGTAGGTTTCTTTTCTTTTTCTTCTGGCCGAGGAGGTGACGCCGGGGTCCTGGAACTGATCGGCATTTGGGGTCCTCGTGCATACCCCTGACCTTCCGTTAACAATCGTTCGTCCGTCTCTTCCAGGGGATGGATGGAGTTGGTACCGTCAAACTCGCACCGAACCGTCCAGAATTGGAGACGCGCAGCGACATCTTACTGAACGAGATTCGGTTACTCGCCCCTGTGGTACACATCCATCTATTGTGAGCCCTTGGGGCTCCACCATTTTGTAGGCGTACTAACTGTTCCCCACCCAAGGTGCGGGCTTCAGCTCAACAGGGGCGGAGGGTGCTGAAAAGAATGCATATCCGGCGGTCCGCAAATGGCGACCAATAGGTGCGCTCCCGTGGGGGATGGTGGAAGAAATTCTTTGGATTTGGAAAAAAAAAAGGGGGGAGGTGAATGCAGAGAAAAAGTCGTTGCTTTTTGCCACGCCGCGGCATGCACGTGGGGTGGTTAACCCCCTTCTCCACGTACTGTGAGAGGCCCTATCAAACCACAATTCTAGGGGGGGAGGACCCCCATGAAGGTGGAGTTTTCTCCTGCCGGATCGATCCTTGGGGTTGGGACAGATCTCGGAGCTTAGGGCGATTCTTCCGGCAGGCAGAGTTGGGGAATGGATCTTTATTTGCCACCGGGGGGGGGTCTGTACTAATAACTTTAGGGGGCAAGGGGTTTCCCTCAATGCGATCGAGCGACGGGATGAAAGGGGGTCGACTTGCCACCCTCGGGAGCCAATCGCATCTTCGTTTTGCAGTCGAAGGTTGCCTCTTAGGGCAGGTGTGGCGTTACCCGACAAGCCAGTAGTCTCGGCTGTGGTCCATGGCCATTGATGGCTACGAGGAGGCGCTATACAGTAGCCTCCTCATCGGTTATCGTCACCTGGCGGCGCAGAGACCGTTGACGTTGAGAGGCCTCTCGGGGCTCTTGACGGCGATCTCGTCTTCCGCCCTTCACCTCGAGGAGAGGACGCGGTGGGCTGGGGAGACCAGCGTCTTATGATCTGCTACCACGTATTCACCCTGGGGGGTTTCCCTAGCGCGAGTCTTCTTTCCGCCATGATCGGCAGGGTACACTTCTCTTTCTGCCATCGGCAGCTAGGGTTGATGGGCAAGTGTCATTGGCCCGGCCCGGTCGGTGAGACGGCGATTTGCCAAAGAGGCCGTAATTAGTGAAAGTGATGGGCTATGTTGCAACTAGAGGCGAGAATTGTCGAGTGTATCTCCCCGAGAAAATGCGGAAAGAGTCGAAACCCGTTGATGATGGAGTTGAATATACACGATTCTACGTGGTCGCTTGTGGAATATCATCTCGGCGATTTCGGCCCTACGTCATCGACCACAAAGGGCGTCGTGGTGCGCAACGCCGAGAGGGAAGGCACGATCATGGGGAGGGGGACCGGGACCGTAATTGATATAGTACCTACATTGGGACGGGATGGGGTTTTGGACTCGGGAGCTCGGGATATCATTAAACCTTCGTCGACAATCATGGGGCTTCACTTTGCAGTTCACAAGGTTTATGTTGGGACTGTAAATAGGGGCGAAGCCGCCCGGCTCTTAAAAGTTACCTAACCAGCATCCTCTCCAAGCGGCAAGTAACAATAAGAAGCAAAAGGGTATCGTTGCATAAGCCGCGCCCGGCGTTACCTCCCCACCAATTCTACCCAGCAAGCATGGCAATGTCATCCATCCCGTCCTCGTCGTCGAGGAAACGGACCATCAGTCGCCTCGGTGGCGGACTGTCTCTTAGGCGGCTTACTTCTTGCCGCCAGCCTTCTTGTTGGCTACCTTCTCGTCGGCGGCCTTCTCGTCGGAGTCGTCCAGCTTCCAGTTGGCGGTGTGGTAGATGGACTCGGGCGAGGGCGACTTGAACGGGTTGCGGCCCTGGTTGGCGACGACCTCCTCGCCGTGGCGGTAGAGGCCGAAGCCGCCGCCGCAGCGCACGCCGATGTACTTCTTGCCGGCGAAGAGCTGCCAGACCATCCAGTAGACATCCTCGAGGGTCGGGTCACACAGCTCCATCCACAGGGGGAGGAAGTCGCCGATGATGCCCGGCGGGGCGACGTCGGTGCGGTCGCGGCCGGCCGGCAGGGCGCGCTGGACGGCCGGCTTGGGCAGGCCCTCGTACTTCTTAGCCGGCTTGGGGTGGTGCTTGCGGCCTTTGCCCGCCCAGAAGGCGACGCGCTCCTCCATGGAGGGGACGATCCAGCCTCCCATGCCGAGGAGGGTGGCGACGCGCTTGGCGGCCTCCGGCCCGGTGAAGGTGTTGACGTGCCCTTTGACGGGGATCGGGATGCCCATGACCTTGACCACGTAAACGAACGAATTGTTGACGCGCTCGGAGAACTGAGGGTCGGACGGGACAAAGGACTCGAGATGGTCGTAGCGAACACTAAGATCGCGACGGAACAGGACGCGGGAGCCGGGCGTCCCGTATCTGGGTCCCTCAGTGCTTGGCAGAGGGCCCGGCCACCGCAGGGTACGCGGGTCGTCTTCGGGAGCACGAGGGGCCGGGGCAGGGACGGGCCGGCAGCCGGGCATGATGACGGGACGGGCCATGGACGTATTGGCAGTAGCCACGTTCCCCGGAGTGTTGACACCCTGGAAGCTGAAGTTGTTATTGGACCCGGAGGCAATGACTGGCTTATTAGCAGCCTTGGTCACCTCGTTCTCCGCGCCCGACGGCTTGGCCTCGTCATTGTCGGTGGCAGCATCCTTGGCGGCAACACCGTTCTTGGCATCCAGCATAGAGATGCGACCATCGGCGTCGATGACCAGGTCTGCCAGGGGGAGGAACGCAAGTCGGGTGCTGACGCCGCAATCATCAAGTAGCTCGAGGTCATTGCCCTGGATCCGTTTGACATGGATCTCGACAAAGTACTCCTTCTCGCCATGGGGAGAAGCCAGCCAGTCGCCAAAGTGCATGGTCTTGCTGAACTGCTTCTTGAGGTCGACCTCCTCCTTAACGCCGAAGGTGATGCGTGCAACCATTTGGGCAATCTTCTCCCGGTTGGCGGTATCAGTGGTCTTCTCCGGGTTGGCGGCGTCGAAGGCAAGTGCCTTTTTAACGGCAGGATCCTCGGGATTACCGGCCGACCACTTTGAATTCCCCGCAAGTCAGTAATATGTCTTTTTTTAAAGAACAAAAAGGAAAATGCGAGGTAGTTGTCGATGGGAAATCGAGTCAGACAGGTTGTCCCTGCATCAAAAGGACAAGCAACGGCTACTCTTTTTTATTTGGGAGGGGTTTGGCAAAAATTACTTACGTCGAGGTGCTGAATAGCATGGTTCTTGGTCTTCTCATAGGTTTTGATGTCCTCCATCTTCGTCAGGAGCATCTTCTCCACTTCACCATAATGGCTGTGGTTCAGTTTGGCGTAAAAATCCATGACCTCCAGACTCTCGCCAATTTCGGCGTAATCGTCGTACTCGGGATCCTCGGTCACGTCGCTGCTTGTGTATGAACCAGGGCTGTCCGTGGTCTCACCAGGTAGTAGATCCGTGGTGGTAGTTTCTGGAGAGTGAGGGTCAGTTGGGAAGTTCACCATGTGTGGAATTGGGTATTTGAGGCTAAGGGGAGGGGAAGGGGGTGGGAATCTCGCGTACGGGCTTGGTTGAAAACCTGTTCCTCTAACGCTTGAGAATCGGTATGCTCTTCTGATCCGGGATCAGCTTGGAGATTCGATGAAAGAGGGTGTTGAAATTTCCTCTCGTGATGAGAGGAGATGGATTGGGTGTTTTTTTCGTGGGAGGGGAGGGAAGGGACAGGAAGAGGATATTAAATAGGACGTGGAAGGCGAGTAACAAAGCGAGTAACGAGGCGAGTAGCAAGGCGAGTAGGAGGGGCAGTGAAATCTCGACAGTGTCCCGTTCCTACTGCCCTAAAGTTTACGTACCATCATGAACAATTCCAGGAAAGCCACCGCCTTGGGCGGCAGGAGTCGTACCCGCCATGGCAGCGGGGATAGTCGAGGCGGCACTGCCTGGCTCGGCGGGTGCATCGCTGACGGAGTTGGTCGCGTTATCACGATCCTGCTTCCGCTTGGCTAGGCCATCGAGGATATCCTGCCACTCCCTGGGAGTGGCATTGTTGACGTGCGACATCTTTCTGTACAAGGATTAGCATATCTCGGTGTTTAGTTAGGGTGATGGGGATGATTTTCGACGATAACTCGCGGATCATACTTTCTGTGGGTGCCACTCGTGAACGGCGATGAAAATCTCGGGTATGGGGTTATCGATGCTAGATTTCGATGATACAGGCGAAGTACGCAGACGACGCCGGCGGTGCAGGAAAGGTGATGAGGCGTGAAAGGTGTTCGCCGTCAGTTGGGGGAGAAAGGGGTGGTTGAGTAAAGGGGGAATATTTCGAGACGAAATTTTTGTGCGCAAAGGGGTATTGGGTAACTCGCGCCTGCTAAGTCTTCGACTTATGGGCGGAAGGAAAAAGTGGTTGGTTTGGTTGTGAGGAGAGTGTGAAAGGATCCGGCCTTCGAAGCTGCAGACTGATAAGAAAAAAAGGGGGTGGGGGGAGTGGCCTGGCAGGAGCAGGAAGCAAGTCCTACAACTCTTCCAGCTAGGAACAACCACAGCCTATAGCCCGAAATACAACGACAGACAGCGCCTTGGTCCCCTGTAGTTCCTGTGGGAGTTGTTCCTGTAAGATGGTGAATTGAGCAAGAGCTCTTGAAGCAAGAAGCACTCCAGGCTTGTATGGATGTATTTTCCCACCGCAAGAAAACCTAGTTGCCAACGACATTTCTCTGCACCGTCATCGAGCATGCTATCACTCACAATGTATAGCCCGTTATGGGCCATGCTCTCCCTACATATGGCAGACAACATGGCATTCCCACTGTTACGCACATTCCGAAAAAGGGCAGTGTTCTGCACGTGGATGGCCAATATCAGGTTCGAGGGCAGTCGGAATTCCAGATTTACAAGGACTAGCTTGCCTCAACTCGTAGGGAAACAGACAAGGATGGGGATAGATCCAGAACCGGGGCAGAACGGCTATCAACGATGAGGAGAAAGTTGCTGGAGTGACCTCTTCATGTTACCTTGGGGGCTCTTCCGAGCTGCCAAGTCGAAATTTGTTGGATGCAAGGCAATACGCAGCGCAGCGCAGAAATCATACATATATCTTACATATATCTAGAGGAGAGTGATTAGAGAATTCTTATGCATGGGATTGCATCATCGTCGAGGGATCAAAGAACCCCAACAGAATCTGGGGTGCATGTCGTTGAGGTGAATGGTGAATGTCGTTGATGAGGCTGAAGAACAAGGCGCTAACGTAAGCTAACATGGGGGATACGCCTTACCTAATCATCCCCACAACCAGATAGATCTCAAAACGGTGCGGGCGCAAAATTTAGATACGTTGCCCCTTATCGCGGGGGGAGAAGAAGGGCGGAGGGGGGTTTGCTTGGTATTGACTCCTCTCCCGCCAGGATGTCGATAGAAATGCATGCCTCTGGAGCGATGGCTGTAATTCTTCTGGGCCGGGAAATTCTGAGTGACGGTACCTCGTGTTTCTATGCTTGCTTACCTGTAGGTATCCAATCGTAGGTTCTTTGTATTTACGGTTTTGGCCAACTCAAATCTGGTTGCGTCCAAGGACATGGCACATGGAATTGATCGACACCCCGCATGACTGCGGTGCTGCTCTGGCTCTTGCTCGTTTTTGCTCGTCTCTGTGGTGGTGCGTCTAGTGACATTATTTGGCCTCAGGTTGATAGATGGTCGAATTACCAAGTCTCCTCGAAGTTTTCAACGCGGATTTTATAGCGAGGATGTCAGGGAGAAGTTAGGTACCCATGAGAATACCTCAAAATATCGGCATCGTTGCACGCTCTGCCTAATCAGCGATGCTCTGATTACCTACCCTGCCTTGCTCCTAAAACTCGGAAAACCACGTCGGTGATTCACGGGAGCCTTCGGGTCTAGTAAAATAGAAAAGCCAAATGTGTATCGACAGCCTCATATGGAATCCGGTGAGGGCAAGCAATGGGCTCAGGTATGGACGCACGCAAGGACAGTGCACGTAGCCATCTGCCTGGTACTGTACCAGCTGATATGTAGGCGGCATGAGGAATATGCGTACTGTATGTGTCAGTGCCTTACAATGTCCGACTAAGTTTCAGGCCGCAGACACGAGACTTGTGACCCATTTGGGCAAAGAAGGCGTCTGCTCTGGCGTCGGGCTGGTAGCATTACTAGTAGAGGGGGTGGAGGAAGGAGTAGAAGGAGGGGAAGGAGGAGAAGGAGGAAGAGGCTCAAGATTGCATGCACAATATTCCCCAGTCCACGGCAATGGAGATGCATAAAATGTACATGAGTGTGGTCAGTAGAGGTAGAATATCAATCCATGCTACTGGCCTTACTTCATACGCCTTTTATATCAAAGGTTTCTGAAATATTACTGTGTGGCGGGCAGATCTCCGGGAGTTACAATGCCAGCCGAGAGCCGCTGGGACTAAACCTAAAAGAGACTGTTGGGCTAGACCCGGCCCAAACAGCGAGCCCCACCAAGCCCCACCACTACCGCGCCTGATTCAGTCAAGCACTGACTGGCAGGCGAAGAAAAAAAAAAATAAGTGCATGGAAGGTAAAATAGTGACAAGCAACCGCATTTGTTTGCGGCCACTTTCTTCTCCGTCCCTCTTCGTCCTCTCTCCTCCTCCGTCTCCCTCCCTCTTCCCACCCAGCCTATCTCGGTCCTCACGCACCGCCTCGCCAATTACCCAAGGGTGCGCGCCAACGTCTCCTTCTCTTCTTTCATCCCCCCCGCCATTAGGTTTTTGGTTCTTCCGACTTCCTGTGGAAACTCTTTGTCGAACTTTTTTTGAGCCGTGACTCGCTTGTTCCGTCATTGGAAACATCATCACCGCCACTCTCACCGGATCAAAAAAGCAAAAAGACATCTCACCTCCCACTTCTAGCCTGCTCCTAGCCTGCTAGAACACCGGTTCGAAGTCATTGCAATTTCTCGCATCCAGGAAAGAACAAGCATTGCTTATCCCGTTGCCCTGAAAAGCAGCATCGGCATCGCCAAGCAGTCCTTTGCATCCCCACCGCCTCGATACGCCCGTGCTCCTTTATCCCTAGGACGTGGCCGCGTCAAGAACGAAAACGGATCAACGGTCTGCGAACACGAAGAACCACCAACCCTCTCCCCCCTCTCCCAAGAAAGAAAGAAAGAAGGAAGCCGTTGAGCTCCTGCTAAACCTGCATCCCGCGCGATACTGTGACTTTCACTAGTCATGGCCAGCCCACTGCAGTTTGGCTATCGAACCCAAAAGGCTATCGGCCTTTTCGACGCTGCGCCCGTTTACGAGCCCGTCACTGGATTCGTCGGACCGAAAGGCAACTATCTCCGGTGTTGTGTATACTCGCCCTGCGGCCGATATTTTGCCTCCGCCTCCGATGAAGGCGTGAGCGTTGTCGACGCCTCCCTCGGCCATGTGCTTACCACGCTGCAAATCGACAGTGTCTTAGAGCTGGCCTTCTCTCCGAGGGGTTCATTCTTTAGCACATGGGAACGCCCCTCCAAGGACGATGCTGGTGACGCTACCAAGAACCTCAAAGTTTGGCGCACCGTCGAGGAGTTGGGCGAGGGAGCTGAGAAGGTACCGCTGGGGAGTTTTGTCCAGAAGTCCCAATCAGGCTGGAACCTCCAGTATACAGACGATGAGCAGTTCTGTGCCCGTCTTGTGACCAACGAGGTGCAGTTCTACGAGAGCACCAACCTCACCACTGTCTGGAATAAGCTCAGGGCCGAGGGTGTGTCGAGTTTCGCCATTGCTCCTGGCCAGAACCGGAACGTGGCAGTATTCATTCCCGAACGGAAGGTTTGTTAAACCACCCCCTCACTTAGGAATGCCGGATCTAGTTTGCTAACACCTGTCATTAGGGTCAACCTGCTGCTGTCAAGATCTTCAGTGTGCCTCAATTCACCAACCCCATCTCCCAGAAGACGTTCTTCAAAGGCGACAAGGTTGCTCTGAACTGGAACGGACTTGGAACAAGCTTGATTGCGCTGGCACAAACCGAAGTGGACAAGTCGAACAAGAACTACTATGGCGAGTCCAACTTGCATCTGCTCAGCGCTAATGGCTCCTTCGATGCCCGCATCACCTTGGACAAAGAGGGCCCAATCCACGATGTCTCTTGGTCTCCCAACTCGAAGGAGTTTGGTGTGGTCTATGGATTCATGCCTGCCAAGACCACCATCTTCAACCACCGCGCTGTAGCAACCCATTCTTTCCCCATCGGCCCACGCAACACCATCAAATTCTCGCCCGAGGGAAGGTTTGCCCTGGTCGCCGGCTTCGGTAACCTGGCAGGCCAGTTTGACATTTACGATCTCGCGAAGGACTTCCGAAAGATCTGTACCATCGAGGGTGGCAACCCCAGTGTTTGCTCATGGAGCCCGGATAGTCGATTCATCATGACGGCAACAACCTCTCCACGCCTCCGTGTAGACAACGGTGTCAAGATCTGGCATGTGGGTGGTGGGCTCGTGTACAACGAGGACATGGTCGAGCTGTACCACATCACCTGGCGGCCCGCTGCGGCGGGCGATGTTGCTGGAGGCGACCCTCTCAACCCTGTACCGACCCCGCATGCCTCGGCACTCGCGTATCTAGGCACTGTCAAGACTCCGTCGAAGCCGGCCGGCGCCTACCGGCCCCCCGGAGCTCGAGGCAGCGTCACGCCCCTGCACTTCAAGCGGGAAGACGAAGGTGGGGCGGCTCACGTTGTTAGCAACGGGACCGCGTTGGTGGGGCCCAATGGGTTCGGCCGTCGCCGTCACGTCCCTGGCGCCGAGTTCGCCGACTCGTCAGTGCCCGGAGCCAATCCTGAGGACGGGACCGCCAACGGCAACGAAAACCTCTCAAAGACGGCGTTGAAGAACAAAAAGAAGCGCGGCAACAAGAAGCCTAAGGATGGTGAGGCTAGGGCCGGCGGCGAAGGTAGTAGTGGTGGCAATGGTGGTGGTCCTCCTGGCCTCGCCCCACCAAGAGAGTATGGTAATGGGCATAACAACGACGGACGGAGCCCCGAGCGACGCGGCTACCACCAGCATTCTCGGAGCCACTCCCGCAACAACATGCAGCCCGGGCGCAGCCGCAGCAATACACAGCGTGCGCGCGACAATAGCCGGCCCGCACAGGGGGGACACGGGAACCGCCAGCAGAACGCCGTGCCCACCGGCCCAGCTGCCGGCAACCAAGTAGCTATGCCTCCGGCTGAGATTGAGGTAACCTCCCCAGCCGGGCAGAACCCCAACGCCAAGAAGATCCGGAGTTACCAGAAGAAGATCCGCGCCATTGAGGATCTAGAAATGCGGCACGCTGGCGGTGAAAAGCTGGAGGATACGCAGCTGAAGAAGATCGCCACCAAGGGCGCCGTGATGAGAGAGCTCGAGGCCCTTGAGAGGGAGCAATCCTGAGGAGCGACAAAAGCATCAAGATGGTAGCGAATGCGAAGGCTGCCTACCCCACGGGGAGGGATGGTGGGGTATGGTGGATGCATACCGCATTGTTTTCTTTTCTTATTTTTTTTCCAAGCTACCGACACCAAGGAGTCCCCGGGGTGTCTACCCCCGAGGTCGGCATTGGTGTCTGCATGATCCTACCGGCCGATAGACACATGAGTCGTCAAACTGCCCACTGACTCCAACATACCTTGTTTGGGGGGGTGGGGATTGGGCTGCATGTTGGCGTTGGGGACAAAATGTTAGATGGCGATGATGTGGAGCTCGACGCCCTACCCTTTCTACTTAGCATAACTCGGATCCGGTCTATTGGGTACTAGTGGCCTTTCCCCTCAGCTCATCCTCTTGGGCGATGGGAATTGCCCCTTTATAGCGCAGACCGCATCCCGGGAGCATTGAGATACGCACAACATCGCCTACGGATTTGATAATACTTACCTAGCGAGTAGTATAGAGAGGCGAGGGTGAAATGAGGCATGTTGATGACTAAAAAGACAAAAAGCGATAGAAAAATCAAAGTGCCAAGCATGTTGGAGAGGAGACGTGAACATTTGCCGCGCGGGAACCCCCAATCAGTACCTTAACCGCCCGTTATAATCTCCGTGCCGGAAATGTTTAATATAGTGGGATGGCTTGAAAACTGCCCGGGTGGCGTTTTCCTGTCGACGGGGAGTCGAGGGGAGATACTTCTCCCATGCATGCCTTTAAGTCGCATTCAATAACTCCATACTTAAGGTATGTACGGATTACGCATGCATGGGATGATTCATTTTTTTTTTAGGGCTTCAAGTACGAAGCAAAAACGACGGGGGTTTGACTGGGGGAAGCAGGGTATTTCCTTGAGCGTTGCACACTCGCCCAACCTTCACAAATTATTATATTTTTCAACACTCCTTCAGTGGTTCCCCCCCTTTTCCCCTCGGCTTTTTATATCGAGACCAGCTTCCCCGCATCCTGTCGTGTTATCCCTGCCCGTTTTCGTGGTACCCTCAAGGCGTGGCCGAGGATCCCCCAAGCCACCCTCGCACAAATGATACAAACCAGTTTTAACCTCATTTGCCTTCCTGCCCCAGCTGCCGCAAGCAATTCTGACAGCGGACCCCAAAGTCCCACAATACCGAACATCTGTGGGGCTTCTGTGCGGCAGCTAGTGCCGTTAGCGGCCTGTCGCTGGACGTCTGTTGGCCACTCACTGGGGAATGGGATGACGCTCTCGGGCTGATGATCAGCCGAGGTCACGACTCTTCGTCGCCCTCCCCCTACCATCTCGTTGGCTATCCTTGACAAAATGTTACAAGGGGCAACGACTCTCACGGCCGACTCGAACCGAAATCGGTCTCCCCCAGCTTTGACTACCCGAAGACGCCGGGGTACGGGAGGCCAGTAAGCTTCTCTTGGAATGGTCACCCACATCTTTCGGGCCAATGTTAGAGCAGATTCGAACTACAGACCTCCCTCTCGGGAACCGCACGGGCATGGTAGCGGGACGGGGTATTACATGTCTATATAGACGTATATATTTGATTACAAGCCGCATTCCTCAAGTTCCCTCTAGCCGGTTGATCAGCTCTTATCAGCTCTTTCCCCCTCTCTTATCCCGCCCCTTCGGTCTTTGTTGACCGATATATGTGCTGCGTGCCTTTACTACAACACAGAACCGACTTACACCACCAAGGGATAGATAACCTAAACCACGACGAGAGGGATCTCGATCGAGAAATCGGCGACCATGGTGTGGTATAAGAGAAAGATCGTCGTCGATGACGACACCGTCACATCGGCCGTTCAGTTGACGGCGAGGCAATCGCTAGTTCCCAACTTGCTGGGTATGTGACAACGGCTTCAATGCCTCGCCCCAGAGCCAATTGACATGGCTAACGGCGCGCGCTCTAGTTACCATTCTGTTCTTCCTCTGGGGTTTCGCCTACGGTCTTCTCGATGGTAAGCCATGATCTACACCTTTCACCATTCTCACAATCGGAAAAAGAAAAGAAACCCCCCCCCAACAATAACCAATGTCCCAATACTCGAGGAGAGGGGAGCAACCCGATGCTAACTCGCGCGAACCCGCAGTTCTCAACTCCCACTTCCAGTCCGCCCTCGACATCAGCTCCAGCATGGCGGCCGGCCTCTCGTCCGCCTACTTCGGCGCCTACTTCATCTGCCCGCCCACCATCTCCGGCTGGATCCTGCGCCGCTTCGGCTTCCGCGTGACCTTCATGACGGGGCTCGCCGTCCTCGCCGTCGGCTGCCTCCTGTTCTGGCCATCGGGCATCAAGAAGTCGTTCGGCGGCTTCTGCGGCAGCATGTTCGTCGTCGGCATGGGCCTCTCGACCCTCGAGACCGCCGCCGACCCGTTCCTGTCCATCTGTGGCCCCCCGCGGTACTCGGAGATCCGGCTGAACCTCGCCCAGGCCGTCCAGGGTGTGGGATCGTTCGTCGCGCCGCTGCTCGCGTCGCGCGTCTTCTTCGCCAACACCCTCGACACCGATGCTGGCCTGAGGAACGTCCAGTGGGTTTACCTCGGTGTCGCTGGCTTCGTTGGCCTGCTCATCATCCTGTTCTTCCTGGCGCCCATGCCTGAGATCACCGACGCCGACATGCAGGTCCAGGAGGGCCAGATCGGCGAGTACGACCCCGGCCCATTCCGGAAGCAGTACAATCTGTTCTTGGCCATCTGGTCCCAGTTCTGCTACGTCGGCGCGCAAGTAGCCGTTGCTGTACGTATCCAATTTCTCCCCTCTATCCCTCGGGGTACCGGTCCTGGGCTAACCTTGTGTGGGAATAGAACTACTTCATCAACTTCTGCATGGAAGCAGGCCGTGACAAGGCTACCTCCTCCGATCTCCTCGCCATCGGTCAGGGCCTCTATGCCGCCAACCGATTCATCGCCGGCGG
>Ga0164242_10002609_pt1 | contig 20870 bp, 18 predicted proteins | sample OricomgcompostMG_FD_108783 | JGI IMG/M metagenome (GOLD analysis project Ga0164242, IMG submission 108783) | Miracle-Growth compost microbial communities from Emeryville, California, USA - Original compost - Miracle growth compost (MG) ... | reverse complement strand
CGGATCAGCCGGGATCTGCATGTGTCGCCCAACACGGTGCGACGGATATTGCGGTCGAACGAGACGTCGTTCTCCTATGAGCGCGAGCATCAGCCGAAGCCGAAGATCGGCCCTTGGCAGATGCAGTTGGATGCGCTGCTGGACGGCAATGACGCGAAGGCGAAGCGGAAGTCGGCCCTGTCCGCAACGATTGCTTGCCTTTGCCTCAGGCTGTGCCCACCGGACCCGCAACCGTTTTAAGTTTAGCCTCTGCCTCGGGCGCGAAGGAGACGAACATTTAGCGACCGTAGCGAAGATCTGCATTTCGCCCACCCTGCCATGTGTCTGCTCGTGACGCTCATCTCTATTGCCGCTCGTCTGCAACACCTTTTGTAGTTGTCCACACCTTTCTCGTTTCGGTCGATCCATCACATTCCGACCAGTTTCGAGTACGCCTATCCCAGTTTGCTCGCCTCTTGGAATGCCTCCACCATGGCACGTGCCAGCAGGCGGGCTGAGAGCGATCGGCGCATATAGAAGCCGATCGATCGGTGAAGCGGCGGCGTCCCGAAACCGATCGTGCGCACCCTAGGAGAGTCGCCAGCGTCACCGACAAGGGGGATTATCGAAGCGCCATATCCCCTGCTCACGAGCAGCCGGATGGCGTCGATCGACTGGATCTCGGCCACTTCCGACACGGTAATGCCCAACTGACGCAACCTTTTCTCGATCAGCGGTCCGACCCATGCCTGCCGGTTAAAGCGGATGTAAGGATGGGCTTCGAACAGCGGTCGCAATTCTATTTCCGTAGAGTCCGGCGGGGCGATCACCACAACCTGCTGGCTTGACACCTCCTTCCAGACATAGCCCTCGCGAAGATTTTCGGGCTGGTGAATCAGCGCCGCATCGAGCTCTCCGCGGTCGACCGCCCAGAAGAGATCTCCCGAAAGAGCGGTCGTGACCGTCAGCCTTGGGGCCGAGCGATGTTCTTTCAGGATCATCACAGCAGCCGGCAGAAGATTGGTCACTACGGTCGGGATGACGCCGATGCGGATCGCCGCGCCGCGCGAGAAATCGAGCGATAGAGCGTCATGCATGGCATCGTATTCGCTGACGATCTTGCGCGCGTGGACCGCCACAGTGCGGCCGGCGTCCGTCAACCGCGGCGGCCGGCTCGAGCGGTCGAACAGAAGAACGCCCAAGCTCGCCTCGAAGTTTGATATCTGCATGCTCACCGCAGACGGCGTCATGCTGAGGCTCTTTGCGGCAGCCGCAAACGAACCGTGATCGACGATCGCCTGGACCGCCCGACATTGACCAACCGACATAGGCACCCCCTTAGTTCACCAATGTTGATGTTATCTCCAAAACAATAGACTTTTCGCCAGCAAGACGTTCTGCATATCATAACGAAAATTTAATGTGCCGGTAATGGCCGGCGTCGTATCGGGGGAGAACCGCCACACGTTTCCGTCGCAGACGATCCTGCACGTCGCATAGCGGGATGGGCGCCAAGTTGCCCATACAGCTTTTCCGCCGGTTCGCTACGAGCAACGCGGTGACGGGTTCGATTTGAGCGCTGGATTCGTTCGGCGTCGCGTCATGCGTACGATTTCGCGGGCGCGACATTGCAAGCTGGCTTCTAAACGAACCCGGCAGGTCTAGAAATGGAGGTAATCGTGACTGGCTCAATTTTCGTTCGACACATGCAAACGGCGCTGACAACAGCCACCGCAATGTTGCTCGCCGCAGGTCTCGGCATGTATGCGTCGTCGGCCGCGTCGGCCGCCAGCCAGCAAGTCATTCGCATCGGCACGCAGCAAGGGCTCTCGGGGGCTACGCCGCTGAAATTCGTCAAATGGATCGAGGACCAGGGCTTTAAGGTCCAGTGGACCACCTTTCAGAATGCCGGCGCCTCGTCCACTGCGTTGGTCGCCGGCTCCATCGACATGCAGGCGGCCGGACTCGCACCGGAAATGGCGCTGGCCACGAAAGACCCCGACATCTGGCTTGTTGGGACGTCCGAACTGAACAGTTCGCAACTCGTCGTCTCCCGGCAATCGGGAATTAAGACGGTCGCCGACCTGAAGGGCAAAACGGTATCGACGGCAGGCCCAGGTTCGCAGCAATATGCGCTGCTCGTCGCAGCCTTAAAAAAAGCGGGGCTGACGGTTCGCGATCTGCGGCTCATCGCGACGCCGGCGAATACGATGCCGGCCCTCCTCGCGAAAGGCTCCATCGACGGATTTTTCGCCTGGGCACCGTTTACCAGCAAGGCGTTACAGGCAGGCACGGGCACGTTGCTGATCAGCGCCACCCCGGAATTTCACGAGAGCATCGGCGGCAAGGGACCCTGGGTGGCCGAGGGTTGGGAAGTCAACTCCAAGTTCGCCAAGGCGCACAAGGATGCGGTCGTCGCGGTCCTCAAAGCTGAGATCCGCTATTTCCACCTGCTGCACACATCGCCGCAGAAGGGTTACGAGCTAATGGCCAAGGCCGCCAACATCACGCCCGAGCATGTCGCCTACATCATTCATGAGGGCTATGACGCCTACCCCGTCGACATCACACCAGATCCAGCGGTGATCAAAAGCATGCTGTCGCTGATCGAGAATGCTGGGCTGGTGAAGGGGGGAAATGTCGACAACGACAAATTCATCAGCAACTTCATCCATCCTGAATTCGCAAAGCAAGCTGCGTCCAAGTGATGGGCGCACTCGAACATCGACTGAACGCCCCAGGCGACCGCTCTGGTCGTCTGGCAGCCATCGCAAGCGTGGCGACCGTCGTCTACGTGCCGGTGCTGGCGCTTGCCCTGTGGCAGGTGCTGAGCCTCTTTCAACCCGGTATCCGGGAAGTGATATCGTCGCCGGCGGCGGTCGCAGCCAACCTCGCCTCAGGCCTAGCCGACGGGTCAGTCGCAGCAAACGTGGGTGCTAGTCTCGAACGGGCGCTGCTCGGATGGATCGTCACGCTAGTCATCGCGACGCCATTGGCGATCGCCGCGGGGCGGATAAGACTCTTTGCCCGCCTGGTGATCCCGGTCGTCGATCTTTTGAGGCCTATATCACCGATCGCCTGGATTCCGCTGGCGGTCCTCTGGCTCGGGATCGGATTGAACAGCAAGCTTTTGATCGTGTTCGTGGTCACGTTCTTCGTTGTTTTCCTGAATGTGTACGATGCTGTCATCCGTATTCCTCCGGTGCTGCTGAGCGTCTGCCGGACGTTCACCCCGTCGCGCCCCTTCATGTTTCTTCATGTGACCCTGCCGGCGTCATTCCAGGGCGTCGTCCTTGGCGCCCAGTACGGGCTCACAACTGCCTGGGGTGGCGTGATCGTGGCAGAGATGGTGGGCGCCAACAGCGGTGTCGGCTATGAAATGCTGTCCGCGGCCAACCAGTTCGATCCGACGAGCGTCATCGCCTACATGGTTCTGATCGGCTTGGTGGGAATCGTGCTTAACGCCGCCTTTCTTCTCGTCTTCAGAACGATGCTCCCATCCTTCGTAGGACCGGGCACGTCCGATGCATAGGTTCTTAGCGGGGCCCGGCGGCGCGGCCATCGCCAGCAAAGGAGATTTCAACCTGACACGGCACCGAGCATCCGCATCCGTCGGCTGGACCCGCAAGTTGGCATCGCGCTCGTTTGGAATGCTGCAGGCGGCAACCGGCATCGCGATCCTGCTGGTCGGATGGGAAATCGTCACCGTGTTATTTCGGCCCCTGCCGGTTATTCTGCCTTCGCCGCAAGACGTGTTTGGCCGGCTCGTCTACCTGCTTTCCACGTCCGAAACATGGAGCAATCTCGGCATCAGCCTCGCGCGAGTAGTGGCCGGTTTCCTCCTCGGCACCGGGAGCGGCATATCCGTTGCCGTCCTTCTGACACGCCATCCCTTCCTCGATCGCAGCTTGCGTTCCGTACTCGTCGCGCTTCGCTTCGTCATTCCTTTCGCGTGGGTGCCGATCGCCGCCTACTGGTTCGGCCTGAGTGAGACGGGAAAGGTATTCATCACATGGTACGCATCGTTCTTCGTCATCGCTTTCCAGGTACGCGCCGGAATTGAAGCTGTGCCGGATCTTTACGTGCGCGTGGCGCAGACATTCGGCATGTCGAGACGGCGAACGCTGTGGCAGGTCATCCTGCCCGCCGCGTGGCCCAAGATCATCGTCGGAATGCGCCTCGGCCTGTCGTTCGCGTGGGTGGCGATCCTTGCCGCAGAAATGGTCAACGCCAACTCCGGAATTGGTTATTTCATCAATTATTCCGGTCAGTTCCTGGCAACCGACGACGTCATGGCCGGAATGATCATGATCGGCGTGTTGGGTTTCGTTACCGATCAGGCCTTGTCGCTGTTCGGGCGGCTGGTGTTGCCGGGCAAGGATGCACCCCGCTAGCCTGCCCTGGCGAAGGAAATCGTCCAGCCATCCCTGCCAAATCAATCAACAGCGAAAGCCGGAGGACCCAACGGTGCTCGATATCTCGATCGACAATATCTCCAAGACCTGGCGTGCGCCCGATGGGCGCGAGGTCGTCGCGCTGCAGGGAGTGAGCTTCGACGTGCCGTCGGGCGGTTTCTGCTGCATCGTCGGTCCCAGTGGTTCGGGCAAGAGCACGTTATTCGACGTTATCGCTGGGCTCGAGACGCCCGACCATGGCCGGATCCTGGTTGGCGGCGAGGTGGTAGAGCGGCCGGGTGCGGATCGCGGTGTGGTCTTTCAGGGGCGTTCCCTTTTTCCGTGGCGGACGGTTCAGGGGAATGTCGAGTTCGGCCTCGCCGCACAAGGACGTCGCAAGACGGAACGGCGGCATATCTCCCAATCGTTCATCGATCTGGTTGGGCTGTCGGGGTTCGAAGCCGCTCTGCCGTCCACCCTTTCAGGCGGCATGTACCAGCGTGCCGCGGTGGCGCGCTCGCTGGCGACGTCACCCGACGTGCTCCTGATGGACGAGCCCTTCGGCGCACTCGACGCGCAGTCGCGCGAAATGATGCAGTCTGAACTCGTGCGCATCTGGCAGACCCAGGGCACGACGATCCTGTTCATTACCCATTCCGTCCAGGAAGCTGTCTTCCTGGCCGACAAGATCATCGTCATGTCGCCGAGGCCAGGCCGCGTCAGCGCACAAATCGACGTCACGTTGCCGCGGACGCGTGACAGGACCGGCGCCGATTTCGGGATGGTCATGAAGGAGGTCTACGCCCATCTGACGACGCCGGCATCCGCCTAAAGCCAAGCAGGACTGGGAGCCTTTCGTCGCAACTAAGGCAATCCATTCCGCGCCATGAAAGGTTTTGAAGTGCCTTTGTCTGGCGCCCACGTGCCGACGAAACACCAGGACATGCAAGGGGCATCATCGCGATGTCGAGCACAACAGCGCCACGCACCCGGACGGGCGGCCGCGCAATGACGGCCTCACGAGACGAATGATGCATGTTTCCGTCATCCTCGCGGGATGTGGCATCGCCGCTGCCGCAGCGGCACTGCGGCGCCTCACGGGCATGGGATTTGCCATGGTCTCGGTCGCCTTTCTGTCGCTGATGCTACGGCCACAGGAAGCTGTCCTTATAACGCTGGTCCTACAATTGTTTCTCGGCGTACGGAACGCGCGTATGATCGTTTCCGATACATGTTGGAGACTGTTGCCCTGGATGCTCGCTGCCGCGCTCGTAGCGACGCCGACGGGCCTCGGGCTGGTGCATGCCGTCAGCGAGCATGTATTGCGTCTCCTGATCGGCATCACCGTGTTGCTCGGCCTTGTCCCTCTTCTTTCCAATGGCGCGCCGCGCAGCCGTACTGTCGAAGCCGGCCCCGCGGCGACGCTCACAAGCGGGTTCCTGGCCGGCTTTCTCAACAGCGTCGCGGCGATGCCAGCTCCGCCTCTCTTGCTGTACCTCATGAGGCTTCCTGGCATCAGCCTCGAGCAGCGACGGGCGACGCTGATCACGATCTTCACGCTCCTAAGCACCGCTTCGCTTGCCGGTCGCGCTGTTTCGGGAGATATCGATCGCCATTCGGTGATATTTGCGCTGCTGTTGTGTCCAGCGACCTTAATCGGCGACTATATCGGACGGAACACGCCGTGGTCTTTCAACAGAACGATCGTCGACAGGCTATCGGTCGCGGTGGTCGTCGTTTCAGCGGCAACGCTTGTCGGATCGGCGCTTTGATGACCACGGGAGATCGCCGTCGCATGCCGCGCGTTTTTCGAGCGGAGCCGATGCGGAACAGAGCAACCGCCTGCGCGCGTAGTTTCAGGCCGGGAAAATCGGCCCTTTCTCCAAGCCGCCGGTGCGACGATCTTTCTGGTCATCAGATTAGCAAGGAGCGATGATGGCAAATCGAGTCGAACTTGAAATCGTCGAAGACTCCCCGTTTGCTGGAGGCGCCGTTTTTGGTCCGACGGGCTCGTATCGCAAGCTAAGCGGGCGCGCCCACTTCGTGGTCGATCCGACGGCGGAGTCCGCCGCGATCACCGATCTAGCCAACGCGCCGCGAGCTTCCGATGGCAATGTGCGTTTCGCGGCAGACTTTTGCATCCTCGTGCCCGAAGCCCGTGGCAACGGCAATCTGCGTTTGCTGTTCGAGTGGTGCAATCGTGGCAACAAGCTCGCCCTGCAATTCTTCAACGATTCAGGCGCGGCAAACGATCCGATAACATTAAACGACGCTGGCAATGGCTTTCTCTTTCGCCGCGGTTACGCGGTCGCGTGGCTGGCCTGGCAGGGTGACCTCTTGCCCGGGGACGGCCGCATGCTCATCGACGTGCCGACAGCAAGTGGACCGAGTGGCCCGATAAGTGGAAGGGTACGCCGCGAGTTTATCGTCGAGCAGGAAGGCACAAAGACACTTCCGCTCAGCGGCTCGGTCGCCACCATGTCGTATCCAACCGTTTCGCTCGACCCGGCCGGTGCCGTGCTGACGAGGCGGCCCTATCCGAAGGACGCAAGGATCACAGTCTCCCCGAAGAAATGGCGGTTTGCTCGCGAGGAGCGTCTGCATCCGCTTAATCCCCGGGATGCCGAATATGCACTGATACCGTCGCGCAGGCATATCCACCTTGAAGACGGATTCGAGCCCGGCCACATTTACGAGCTCGTCTACACCGCGCGCGATCCCCTTGTCCTGGGACTGGGCTTCGTCGCGGCAAGAGAGTTCCTGACCTATCTTCGAAGCGATCCCGACAAAGGCAATCCGCTCGCCGGTGCGATCGAGAAGGTCTACGGCTGGGGACATTCGCAATCTGCGCGTGCCATGCGCGAGTTCATCTATCGCGGCTTCAATGATCGCGGTGACAGAAAACCGGTCTTCGACGGCGTCATTGTGCATGGCTCTGGGGCCGGCCGGATGTGGCTAAACCACCGGTTTGCGAACGGCTCGTCGATGGCCGGGCAACAATATGAAGAGCACTACAACGTCGCCGATCGCTTTCCCTTCGCCTATGCGTCAACGACCGACGAGTCGACGGGCCGATCCGATGCCATCCTCAAGCGTCCCGAGACCGATCCGCTGATCATTCATGTGCAGACGTCCAGCGAATACTGGCAGCGGCGGGGGTCACTCCTGCATACCGACACCAGAGGAAACGATCTGCAGCAACCGAGGGGGGTCCGCATCTATCACCTTGCCTCTTCCCAGCATTTCGCGACGGCGACAATGCCTCAAACAACCTACGGTGTCGGGCAGTTCCCGCCCAACGATTTGGCAACACATTTTTTTGTGCGGGCGCTCTTCGATGCGCTCGATCGATGGGCGAGCGAGGGAACCGAGCCGCCGGCCAGCCGCATTCCGACGCGCTCTGATGGAACCCTTGTCGAATACAGCACATGGAAGCAGCAGTTCCCATCGATCCCCGGCATCGCGATCCCATCGGCGCCGAACGCACTCCCGCTGCTTGATTTTGGTCCGGACGAGGAGCGCGGCATTTTAACGAAGGAGCCACCGGAGATCATCGAAGAAAACGGCTATCCGGTCATGGTGCCGTCGGTCGATGCCGACGGCAACGAGATAGCTGGCCTGCGGGCGCCGGACGTCGCGGTGCCGGTCGCGACATTAACTGGCTGGAACCTGCGTGCCACGGGCCACGGAAGGGGCGCGCTCTATCGCTTTACCGGCGCAAGGATCCCTTTCTCCCGGACCGAGAGCGAGCGTTCCATGACTGGCGATCCAAGGTGTGCGATTGCTGTGCGTTATCCCAACGAAGAGGCCTTCCGACGTGCTATCGAAGCGGCTGTAGCGTTGCTCCACAAAGCACGCTATCTGCTTGATGAGGATGTCGAACGACTTCTGACATAACCCGTTCAATTTCTAGCGGAATTTAGCCAGCACGTGAACTTGACCCGGCGATTGGCCATGCGATCGGCCCGTCAGGCGCTGGGACGCCGAGGACAGGCGCATCGGCTATTCCGCCGCCGAGCGGGAGGAACTGGCCGCCGTCGAACATGAGGAGGAACTCGCCGACGCCCTGACGGCGACGTCCGCTATAACGCTCGTCGGCATCGCCGGCAAGCTCGACGGGTGTTGCGGGAGGGCGAGAGCTGGGAGGAGTCGAGCGAATTTCCCTGGCCGGAAATTCGCTCAGCACTCGCCGACCTGATCCGCATCGGACAGACAAGGCAGCGGGGCCTGTTCTTGCCGGGAAGCGATCAGAAAGAGCCCTACCGCCGCACACATCGGGAACGCTGCATCCACGGCCATCGTGGTGGCCAATCGTAATGCTGGACGGGTGCCGTATCGCCGGGCTGCTAAAGGAATGATGTGCCGATACGCTACAGTACGCCCTAACTGCCACCAGCGTCAGTGGAACTTCAGCAGTCGATGTGCTCGAGTAGGTGGGCCGAACGAAATCGAGGGAAACTAGCTAGAACAAGAATCTCACGGCTCGCTCTCAAGCGAAGTCGTCCCTGCGGCATAAAATTACTCTTCATCTGGCTTCGATATAGGATGGCTGCGCGTCTTCAGCCTCACGATATTCCCGCCAGTGGGGTGATTTGCTTTAGCGCTCGGGTCATAAGCCGCTGTAATCTCCGTATCCGCTTGAGGTTCATCAGCGCTCGCAGTGGTATCGGCGCGCGGCAGATAGACCGTTACAGTGGTTCCTTTCCCCGGTTCGCTTTCAATCTCCACTGCCCCAGCGGACTGCTTTGCAAAACCATACACCTGGGCAAGCCCGAGCCCCGTCCCTTTCTCGGGTCCTTTGGTCGTGAAGAAGGGCTCGAACACCTTTGCCAGCACGTCCGGAGACATCCCTGTGCCGGTGTCCGTGACACGCAACGCAACGAACTCTCCCTCAAGATTGGCATTCGTGTCGCTACGGGAGAGCACCAGATTTTCCGCCGTGATTGTTATCACGCCACTGCCAGGCATGGCATCCCGAGCATTGAACACCATGTTCATGAGAGCAAGCTCCAACTCGCCCGGATCGACCCGGGCCGGCCAGGTCTCGGGCCCGATATCTGCGGCCAGATGTAGCGACGGGCCGATCGAACTCGCGATCATTCCGCAGACCGCCGCTACGCGATCCGGCAGGAAAACCAGTTCCGAACGATCGGATTGTTTGCGCGAGAAGCTCAGTAACTGGCGTGTCAGGACCGAACCATGCCGAAGCGCATGCTCGACGGATTCGGTCGCCCTGACAACCTCCGGATCGTCGCCGGCTTTTTTCTTCATCAACCGGACATAGCCCTCGACCACCGCCAGCAAGTTATTGAAGTCATGCACGATGCCGCCGGTCAACTGCCCAAGCGCGTCCATCTTTTGCGTATGGGCTTGTTGCATCTGCGCCTGTTGTAGCGCGATCTCGGCATCACGGCGCTCGGTGATGTCGCGTGTGATCTTGGCAAAGCCAACCAGCTCCCCGTGTTCATCGTGGATAGGATCGACCACGACGTTGGCCCAGAACAGCGTTCCATCCTTGCGCACCCGCCAGCCGTCGGCTTCGAAGTGCCCTTCCCGCGCGGCGGTATAAAGCACGCGCGCCGGCACGCCGGCAGCACGGTCGCGCTCGGTGTAAAAGCGGGAGAAGTGCTGGCCGATAATTTCGTTGGCGGCATAACCTTTGATGCGCTGCGCACCGGCGTTCCAACTCGTCACGACGCCATTGGGATCAAGCATGTAAAGTGCGCAGTCTGTCACGCCGCTCACCAGAAGGCGGAACTGGCGTTCGCTTTCCCGCATTGCTTGGTGGGCGGCGCGGCGCTCGGTGATGTCCCGTGTGACCTTGGCGAATCCCTCCAGTTCACCGGCCTCATTGCGGATCGCATGGACCGCAACAGAAGCCCAGAAACGGCTCCCGTCCTTGCGCATCCGCCAGCCTTCGCCCTCATATCGGCCTTCTTGCGCCGCCGTTTCAAGGACTCGGACCGGCGCGCCCTTAGCGCGTTCCTCGGGCGTATAGAATTTGGAGAAATGCTGGCCGACAATCTCGTCGGCGGTATAGCCCTTGAGTCGCTCGGCGCCAGCATTCCAGTTGGTGATCACGCCGCTTGGATCGAGCATATAGATGGCATAGTCGGTCACGCCATCGACCAGAATGCGAAAGCGCCGCTCGCTCTGGAGCAGCGCCTCATGCGCCGCGACGCGCTCGGTGATATCGCGCGTGATCTCCGCAAAGCCGACAAGGTCGCCCTTTTCGTTGAGAACCCGTTGAAGCAGAGCATTCGACCAGAAGCGCGCGCCATCCTTGCGCACCCGCCACCCTTCAGCTTCATGGCGGCCGGTCGCCTTGGCCACAGCCAGAGTCTTTTCCGGAAACCCGTTCGCTTGATCTTCGGTGCTGAAGAAGCGGGAAAAATGCTGGCCGAGGATTTCGGAAGCCGTATAGCCCTTGATCTTCTCGGCGCCTGCGTTCCAACTCGTAATGAACCCATCCGGATCAAGCGTGTAGATCGCGTAATCGGTGACGGCATCGATGAAAAGATCGAGGCGATGCGCCTCGGAAAGGGATTGCAAGCCGGGCCCGGTTAGCGCCATTATCTAGCTCGATTGACTGCTAGTATTAATACCTGTCGGCAGTAGCGAACAATCGACAATCTAAGACCCGCGATCCGGCATAGCAACAGGCTTTGATCCATGCCCTTTCATTCCTCCGCCCTCGCCCGCGAACCCGAAGGATTCCAGTTTCGGTACACCTTCGCTCCGGAAAACGATCCGGAAGATGGCGCAGGCGAGCCAGTTTCTCATGAGTTCGGCTCTTCTGAGAACGAGGACCTGCCCTACAAGGTGGAGCTTTGGGATTCTGCGAGGAACAGCGTCGAACAGGTCCTGGCCGTCACAGCGAATGCAAGCATCGGCTATGCGGCCTTCTATGCGGCTACGCGCGAGCATCCGGATCGCTATGTCACGTTGCGGCATAAAAACAGCATCGTCTCGAGATGGAACAGTCCAGCGAACTAGGCAGGAGCCCGCCGATGACGCGCGCCAACCCTCCTCGATCCGCTGAAGAACTGCCGTACCGAATTGAACTTTGGCGCACGGACAAGCATGACGAAGTAGAAAAGGTGCTTGCCCGCGCTGTTTCGGCGCAGCTTGCCCGTGCCATCTTCCAAACTGCAATGGAGGAGCATCCGCAACGGCGGATTACTTTGTGCAAGGGAAAGCAGATCCTCTCCGACTCCGTCTGCTGATTTTGGACGGCCGGAGCCCGGCTGGCGTACTTCTATACGTAAGATAGCGGCGTCTATTTCACGCCCCAGCTTGCCCGCGCCCACAGATTGCGGCGGCAACCGGCTCGCACCACTGGCGCCGCTCTGCCAGTATTCCTTAGCCCGCCAGATCTTCTGCGATGCGCCGGATTTCGGAGGAGTTGCGTAACGTCAAGCGCCGATTACGGCTGATCAACCATCCTGCCTTTTCCCAAGCAGCCAAAAGCCGGCTCGCCGTATACTGGGTGGTGCCCGATATGTCGGCTACGTCTCCTCGCCGCAAAGGGAACTCGATCTCCGTTCCATCGGTCGTGCTGTTCCCTGCCTGATCCGCGAGTCGCAGAAGGGCGCGAGCGACACGACGCTCGACCCGTTGGGTTGAAAGCTCGCGAACCCGTTCTTGCGCCTCCTGCAGACGCTTTCCGATAATCCCGATGATATTCCTTGCGATCTGAGGATAGCAATCCATCAGTTGGAGCAGCTCGGCCTCGCTCCAACTCGCCTCCAGCGATGCAGTGAGCGCCACCGCATCAGCGGGATACCGGCCGTCAGTGAAAAGTGCGACGCTTCCGAAGGTCTCCCCAGGGCGAATGAAGCGTATCACCGATTGGGCGCCGTCGCTTCCGGCCTGAGAAATGCGGACGCTTCCCTCGACGAGCACATGGGCGCGCACGTCCGAATCGCCCTGATTAAAGATTCGCGTCTCCTCGGGGTAGCGCCGAAGAACTGCCGAAGCCGTCAGTTTCTCCAGCGCTGCCGGTGAAAGATCACGAAACAGCTCCCACGAGCTGAGAACCTGGGAGGCAAGGAAAATTCTTGAGCTCATCAAGGCGTTCTAACCCCCTCCAGAGGATAACAGAAGGACTTTGCGCCAGAGCAAACGCGACCCGTCCACATGATGTTATGGCTGCGATCTATGGGACTGGGCTGAGAAGGACCGTCGTAAGGTGTTGGCAATGAAAATCATCTGGTGGAGCGGTCAGCTGTTTCAATTACCAGCTCTCGCCTCGGAGCAACCATGAACGACGTGATCGCTGCCCGAGCTCTGCATGTAATGGCCGTGGTAATCTGGATCGGAGGCGTCTGGATGGCGACGACAGTGGCGCTGCCAGCAGTGCGTCGAGGTGATCTCGGCGAGAATTGGCTGCAAGCGTTCCGGGTGATCGAACGGCGCTTTGCGTGGCAAGCGCGAACGACCGTCCTCGTGGTGGGTCTGACCGGCTTCTACATGACGTGGCGGCTCGACCTCTGGGATCGATTCCGCATGGTGAGCTTCTGGTGGATGCATGCCATGCTTTGCTTCTGGCTCCTGTTCACGTTTGTCTTGTTCATCGCCGAGCCGTTTATCCTTCACCGGCCCTTCCATCATTTGGCGACTGCGCGACCGGATGCCGCTTTTGCGTGGCTGCATCGCGCGCACTGGTTGTTGTTGGCGATGGGCGTCATTACGATCATGGGCGCTGTGGCGGGAAGTCAGGGATGGTCAATCTTTTAGCATGACGGATGTGACGAGCAATTCGTAGGGCCGGAGAATCGATTGAAGGAGTCGGGAATGAACGCCAGAGGGGAGACGAAGCAGTGACACTGGAAGCTGCACGAGTTGATCCGCCGTTGGAAGATCCGGTCAGCAATTTCCTGAAATGGGTACTGCTAGCCGTCGCCGTCGGCACCTTCGCTTTGATGGGATGGGCAACAGTCATGACCTATCGCGCGGCGCCGCCCGAGCCGGACCGATTCGTCGGCGCGAACGGCAAGGTGCTGATGTCAAGCCAGGATATCGTCGCGGGGAAGGGAGGCTTCCAAAAAGCCGATCTCATGGACTATGGCAGCCTCTACGGTATGGGCTCCTATTTCGGCGAGGACTACACCGCGTCGACCCTGGTGCGGCTGGGCGTGGCCATGCGGGACAATGTTGCCAGAGCGAGCTACGGGAAACCATTTGAGGCGCTCGCCGCCGACCAGCAGACGGCCGCAACCGCGGCGATGCAAAGTGCGCTTCAAGGCGTCGATCTGACGAAGCAGGAAGTGGTGCTGCCGACTTCCCTGGCCGACGCGGTGGTCAGCGTGCGCAACAATTTGGCCAAGACGTTGGCCACGGCGAATCCGGATGCGGGGTGGACGCCGGCCTATAGCCTCGACCCGAAACTGGCGAGTCAAACAGCCGATTTCCTCGTGTTTTCGGCGATAACGACAGTGGCGCGGCGACCCGGGCAGTCATGGTCCTGGACCGAGAACTGGCCGTTCGAACCGCTGGTCGGGAACACCCCAACAACCAACACTTTCCGTTGGACGTGGATCAGCTTCTGCTTCACGTTTTTCGCGTTCGGCGTGGTCCTGTTCATTTACGAGTTCTTCCTGAACCATCCCGACGACGCACCAATGGATCCGGTGCTGGCCAGGTTTCAACCGCTTACGCCGAGCCAGAGGCGAACCGGAAAGTACTTTCTCGTCGTTGCAGGACTATTGCTGGTCCAGATCGCCGCCGGGATCATTATGGCGCACTCCTATTACGATCGACGGAGTTTCTACGGCATCTCGATCAACGACTACCTGCCGTTCAATTTCCTGCGCGACGTGCATATTCAGGCGCCGATTATCTGGATCGGCTTGTCCTGGATTGGGGCGGCCTTGTTCCTGGCGCCTGCCATCGCGGGCGGACAGGAAGCGAAAGGTCAGCATCGGTTGGTCGATCTGCTGTTCTGGGTCACGCTGTTGATCGTCGCCGGGGCGTTGATCGGCGACTATCTCGGCATCATGGGCGTGATCGACCAAGGCTGGTTCTGGTTCGGCAATCAGGGCCTGTCCTACATACAGCTCGGCCGCTTCTGGCAAATCGGGTTCTTTATCGGACTTGCTCTCTGGAGCATATTGGTGATGCGGGCGCTATGGCCGACCAGAGCCCGCTGGTGGACGGCGGCGGGGCAGTTCTGGTCCGGACGGATTCGCCTGGAGCATCTGATATGGGCCTCCACGATCAACATCGCAGTCCTCTACGTGTTCGGCATGATACCACTCACGGGAGTCGAGAAGTCCTTCACGCTGACAGATTTCTGGCGCTGGTGGGTGGTCCATCTCTGGGTGGAGCAGTCTTTCGAATTCTTTGCCGCCACGATGAGCGCCTATCTTTTGATGGCGGTCGGGCTCGTATCTCGCAAGCTTGCGGAACGAGCTGTCTACTTCGAGATCATCCTGATCTTTCTCGGCGGCGTGATTGGCACCGGCCATCACCTTTATTGGGCCGGTGGTCCGAGCATGTGGGTGCCGATGGGCAGCATGTTTTCTTTCATCGAGGTGCTGCCTTTGGTGCTCCTCATAATCGAGGCTATTCAGCAATATCGCCTCATTGAGGCTCACCGAGAGTTCAAATACAGGATCGCCTACATCTATATTATCGGCGCCGCCTTCTGGAACTTCGTCGGCGCCGGGGTATTCGGCGGGGGAACCTTGAATGCGCCGCTGGTCAACTATTATGAGCACGGCACCTTCCTGACGCTCAACCACGCGCATACTGCCCTCTTCGGGGCATTCGGCGAGCTGGCGATTGGATTGGTGTATTTCTGCATGCGCTATGTCGCTGCCGATCGGCACCCCTTCAGCGAGAAACTGGGGGTGGCGGCTTTCTGGCTCTACAATGGCGGCCTGGTGTTATGGATTCTCCTGAATTTCTTCCCGATCGGGTGGCCGCAGCTCGACGCCGTCTATGAGCACGGCCTTGCTTATGCACGGAGCAATGCCTTCTACAGCACCACCTTGTTTTGGCAGTGGATGCGACTGCCGGGTGATGTGCTGTTCGCTCTTGGTGCGGTGCTGATGGCCTGGGATTTCATTGCAAAGCTGCGGCCGCTCTATCCGCAAGCGGTGGAGCAGTTGATTTTTCGCCGGCCTTTGCCGTCCGCGGCGGAATCTGAGCCCGCCGAATGACGATGACCAGGCATAACGCCGATATCCGAGATCAAGCGCGTCTATGGGCCGCCGAGCGCGGGCGATTGCGCTCGAGCACTGCTCGGTCCTGCAGCCTTGGCCGGGCGTCAGATGGGTGGCGCGCGAGTTCGATCGACCGCTATAGTTGCTCACGAGGCGACGCTTCTTCTTGTCGCTGCGCGAGCGGTGGGCGGAACTTGCGGCGGCCGTCTTGCCGTCAGAACAGCGTGGTGAAGCGATGAAGGAAGATTGCCAATCAGCACAGGCGCGCCGTGCAGCCATTACGGGGCGCATCCAGGCGGAGACCGGGATTGATGAGCCGATGATCGAGCGGCTCGTCCGCGGTTTTTATGCGCGAGTGGCCGAGGACGCGTTGCTCGGTCCAGTCTTCGCGTCGAATATCGAGGAGTGGGAACCACATCTGCAACGGATGTGTGCATTCTGGTCCTCCGTCGCCTTGATGAGTGGGCGCTACCACGGCCAACCGACGGCCAAACATATGCCGTTGCCGATCAGGGCGCAGCACTTCGACCGTTGGCTACTGCATTTTAAGGAGACGGCACATGAACTGTGTCCCCCCGAGGCAGCCGAACACTTCATCAAGCTCGCACAGCGTATTGCCGACAGCCTCAAAGTTGGCATAGCCGCCAAGAAGGGTAGCATAGCAGCGCCACGGCACGCGACGTCTTCCACCCGGGTCCACGATAGCCACAAAGGTTCCAGCGCTGCCTAACCACGGGGTCACGACCAGGGTGGAGCGTCGCATAGCGGATTGTTTCAGACGGCCACAGGCCGAATTTTAGGAATTAATAGCAGGAGGCCCGCGTGCATCTTGATGCTGTTTTTCTTTCCCGTCTGCAGTGGGCTTGGGTTATTGCTTGGCACATTCTCCTGCCTGCATTCACCGTAGGGCTGGCATCTTACATCGCGGTCCTGGAAGGTCTTTATTTCTTTACCGGGCGCGAACTCTGGTTCCGGATCTCCGGCTTCTGGACGAAGATTTTCGCTGTTTCCTTTGGGATGGGTGTCGTCTCCGGAATTATCATGCCGTTTCAGTTTGGCACGAACTGGAGTCGTTTCACTGACGCCACGGCCGATGTGCTCTCGCCGATGATGGCCTATGAGGGCTTGATGGCGTTTTTTCTCGAGGCGTCGTTCCTCGGCGTGCTGCTTTTCGGGCGGCGGCTGGTTCCCCGTTGGGCGCATTTTTTCGCAGCCGTCATGGTCGCGTCGGGGACGCTCATGTCCTCGTTCTGGATCCTATCGACAAACAGTTGGATGCAGACGCCGCAAGGCTACAAGATCGTCGACGGTCGGTTCGAGCCGGTTGACTGGTTGGCGATCATCTTCAACCCGTCTTTTCCATATCGCCTGGCGCACAACGTTACCGCCTTTTACATTACGACCGCCTTTGTTGTGCTTGGCGTTGGGGCATATCTCTTGCGCCGCGGCAAGTCCCATGAGGAGGCGCGAATGATGATCAGGATGGCGCTCGACCTGTTGATTATCCTGGTGCCATTGCAAATGGTCCTCGGCGACATGCACGGGCTCAACACGCTCAAATACCAGCCTGCTAAGCTCGCTGCCATCGAGGGGCGGTACGATACTGCGAGGCCGGTGCCGCTGACCCTCTTTGGCATCCCGGACGATAAGGATGCGGTCATGCGGGACGCAGTTGAGATCCCGCGAATTGGAAGCCTTATCCTGACGCATCGCTGGAACGGCGAGATCAAGGGCCTGAAGGAGTGGCCCGCCGACGAGCGTCCGCCGGTTGGGCCGCCGTTCTTCGCGTTCCGCATCATGGTCGCCATCGCATTCATCATGCTGTTCGTCGTGGTTGCAGGGCAGGTCATGCGGCGCGGTGGACGGGTCTACCGCTCGGGCTGGTTTCTACGGCTCTGCCAATGGACGGCGCCTCTCGGCTTCATCGCGGTGGTGGCAGGCTGGACCACCACTGAAGTCGGCCGACAGCCCTGGACGGTTTACGGGCTGCTGCGAACCGCGGATTCGGTTTCGCCGTCATTGACTGGAAGCGATGTCGCGATTTCGCTGGCATTTTACGTTGTGGTCTATCTCATTATGTTCCCGACCGGCATCGCCTTTATGGCTGGATTGGTGCGGAACGGGCCGCGTGACGGCAATCTGGAGCCGGCGGCAATTGAGAGTGGAAGGCCTGGGTTGCCGTTCGAAAGTGCGTCTGTTCAGCCTGCCAGAAGCACAAAAGGCGAGGATTGACAGAAATGGCGCTCGATCTCGTTCCGTTGTGGACCGCGCTTCTCGCTTTGGCGGTTTTTTACTACGTCGTCTTCGACGGCTTTGATCTCGGCGTCGGGATTCTTTACGGCTTTGCGCCGGACGAGACCGAACGGGGTCTCGTGATGAACTCCGTGGCGCCGGTCTGGGACGGCAACGAAACCTGGCTGGTATTCGGCGGGATCGGGCTCCTCGCCGCCTTCCCGCTCGCCTTCGCCATCATCATCCCGGCGGTCTATTTCCCGATCTTGGTCATGCTGCTGGCGCTGGTATTCCGTGGTGTCGCGTTTGAGTTCCGTTTCAAGCGCCCGCGTCTGCGCCGCTTCTGGGATCGGGCATTTTGCGGCGGCTCAGCCGTAGCCACCTTCGCCCAAGGTGTTGTGCTCGGCGCCTTCATCCAGGGCTTCAAGGTTGATGGCCGGCATTTCACGGGAACATCCTTCGACTGGGCGACGCCCTTTGCACTGCTTACCGGGGTTGCCCTGATGTTCGGCTACGGGCTGCTCGGAGCCGGTTGGTTGGTCCTGAAGACCGAAGGCGACCTGCAACAGTGGGCGCGGCGGGCGGGCCGCATCTGTCTTATCGCCGTGATCATCGCCATTCTCGCGGTCAGCACCTGGACCCCGCTCGCCGACTCCCACATTGCGACGCGCTGGTTCTCTTGGCCGAACATCGCATTCCTTGCGCCTGTTCCTGTCATCACGGCCCTGATTGCGGCGGGTGAATGGTACGCGCTCGGACGTTCGCACGAAGTCCTGCCGTTTTTTGGTGCAGTTGGCCTGTTCCTGATGTCTTTTCTGGGCATTGCCATTAGCTTGTGGCCGATGATCGTCCCGTATCACTATACCCTCTGGCAGGCGGCATCGTCCGAAAGCACGCAGGCATTCCTGCTGATCGGCACGCTATTCCTGCTGCCGATCATTCTTTTCTACACGGCTTGGTCCTATTGGGTCTTCCGCGGAAAGGTGCGAGGCGAGCTGGGATATCATTGAGTGGCGTGGGATTGCGTGTAGATGGCGCGGAAGCTCTCTCCAGAGAAAGTTGGACGGCAGTACTGTTCCTCCGCCACGTGCCCTCCGCGGAACCGTTCTCGCGATCCGGCCGCGGCCGGACTTTGCTTTCGGGGGCGCGGGATGGGCTGTTCACCGGCCTTGGCCTCAAGCGGCCCGAAAGCGTTCTCTCAGGATCGATAGCTCCCCAACCTGCAACCGCGGCATTTCGGCTACGCCTCGCAACCTGCTGATAATCCGCGAGAAAACTCTCCGGCTTTATCCGATGGGTTTGGGAACCCGCGCTGGAGAATGGAAGACATACCGAACATGGAGCCCGACTTTGGGCGATGTCACCCGCAGGGTATCACCAGCACCAGGCAAAACACTGCCGAAGCCGAAGTGGCAGCCGAAGAGGGGTTGCCGATGCTGCAGCGAGTGCTCCTTCCAATCTCGACGCTCTCGTTGAGCGGCTGTGCGACGATCGGCGGGAGCTGTGATGCTCACAGTTAGGAGCTACAGCCAGAAATGCCGCAATCGGTTTGCCAAAGAAGTTGCCGCCGCGCCCGCGGGGCGGCTTACCGGTGGCCTTGGAAGTGGATGCGGATGCCGGGATGCTTGTTCATAGGAGCGGGAGCTCGAGCGGGCAGCGGAACTTGACCACTCATTCCGTGCTGAATTGTGCTTTGGCGGGCGCACGAAGAATGGCTTCAACATTGAGGGTAACGTCCATAGCCGATCTATGTAGGCAGTCAGTTTGAGACGGCGCCGGCCCGAAGAACATAGGGTCCGGCGATGGCGACGAGCAGGAGACCGCATACCGAGATAAAGTAAGCTCCCACCACCTGGTATCCCAATAAGCCGACGACACCTCCGGCCAGAAAGGCACCCACCGTTCCCAAATGGAGGGCAAGTCTCGTTCGCGCGGAATCGGATTTATGCACCCATTGCGCTCGCGAGGTCGCTAGCAGTGCGACGCCAATACCAATATCCGTAAGCATGCCGGAAACGTGCGTGGTCCGAATGCGGGCATCGGAGATGCGTGTCACGATCGCGTTCTGAAAGCCTAGCAGGAAGGCGAGCGCCACGACTGTCACAGCACTCGCCACATGGCCGGGCAACCATGCCCGCGCCCACAGGCCGAGCAACACGATCCCAGTGCCCTCGGCGGCGAGGCAAAGGGCGTAGATGCCACGCAAGCCGTGTTGGCGCCCGTAGGCCAGAACGAGGGTACGCAGGGCGGCGCCGAGGACGAATGCCAGAATGATGCCAAAATAAAACACAGCCGTTGAAATTCGGCCCGTAGCAACACCGATGGAAAGAGCCGAGACGTTGCCGGTCATATTGGCCGAGAAAAACCCGAAAACACTGAATGCTATGGCGTTAAGTGCGCCAGCGGCCGCGGCAAGCATGGCTGCCAGCCAGCGATCAACGACATCGTCCCGCGCGTCACCCTCTCGCAACAACATTTAGGCTGTTCTTTCTCGCTCGATCCTGGACAATCACGCGCTCGACCGTCGCATTTATAGGCCTCTGGAGGGTGACGACACTCGATGAGGCTTAAAATCCTCATTTGAACAGAGATTATGGCGCCCCAGGCGGGAATGACGACGCGATGACAAATCATCGACAAAGTGGCATAGGATTCACATTGCTTTTTTACAAGGACTTGATTCAATGACCACTGCGACCGAAATCGCCGACGGGCTCGCCACCGAGCACAATCTGACCAAAGCCCAGGGCAAGGCGCTGGTCGACGGCGTGTTCAAGGCGATCGCCGAAGCTGCTGCCGCCGGCGAAGAAATTTCCCTGCCCGGGTTCGGCAAGTTCAAAGTGAAGGCGAGGCCGGAGCGTGAGGGCCGGAATCCTTCCACCGGCGCCAAGATGAAGATTGCTGCCGCGAAGAAGCTCACCTTCTCGCCGGCAAAGGCCCTCAAAGACAGTCTCAACAGTTGAGATCGTTCGGCGGGACGGCGGACTGGCGATGAGTGTCGTGGAGCGTTAATTCGCGACCGTCGGTCGTTCGCCATCGTTTCCGTGCCGCCCGAATGACGGAAGGCTTCCCACCCTCAGTGCGCCTTCCGCGCTCG
>Ga0164242_10002608_pt1 | contig 20871 bp, 24 predicted proteins | sample OricomgcompostMG_FD_108783 | JGI IMG/M metagenome (GOLD analysis project Ga0164242, IMG submission 108783) | Miracle-Growth compost microbial communities from Emeryville, California, USA - Original compost - Miracle growth compost (MG) ... | reverse complement strand
TGGCTGTTCGACGTCGCGGTCACCGTCAACGACTGGTGCGTGGACCTCGCGACCGGCCGGCTCGACCTGCCGCGCGTCGACGCGCTGCTGCGCGCGTACCAGACCGTGCGGCCGTTCACGCCGGAGGAAAACCGGCACTGGAACGATATGCTGCGCGCAGGTGCGTACCGCTTCTGGGTGTCGCGCCTGTATGATTTCCACCTGCCCCGCTCGGCGGCGCTTTTGAAACCGCACGATCCGGGCCAGTTCGAACGCATCCTGCGCGAGCGCCTTGCCGGCAGCCCGCTACCTGGCATTCACAGCTCATGCAACTGATCGAAGTTCCCGCGAAGACCGGTTACGTCTGGTTCCGCCAGGGCATCTGGCTCTTCCGCCGCAATCCGCTCGCCTTTCTCACGCTGTTCTTCGCGTACCTGCTCGGGATGACGCTGCTCTCCAGCATCCCGGTCGTCGGCGGCGTGCTGCCGCTGATCCTGGTGCCGGGGATCGCGGTCGGCTTCATGGCCGCGTGCCGCGACACGGTCGCCGGCAAGCCGGTGTTCCCGACGATCCTGATCGACGGCTTCCGTTCGTATGGCAATGCGGTGACAAAGCGTCTGCTCGCGCTCGGCGGCGTGTACGCGGTCGCGATGATGCTGGTGCTCGCCGCATCGGCGCTCGCCGATGGCGGCACGCTGCTGAAGCTGATGACGCTCGGCGGCTCGCTCGACGCCGAGACGCTGGAAAACAGCAACGTGCCGCTCGCGATGCTCGCGTCGATCGCGGCGTACGTGCCGGTGGCGATGCTGTTCTGGTTCGCGCCGGTGCTGGCCGCGTGGCACGACGTGCCGCCGGTGAAGGCGATGTTCTTCAGCGTCGTTAGTTGCTGGCGAAACAAGGGCGCGTTCGTGATTTACGGCGCGCTGTGGTTCGCGGTGTCGATCGCCGTGTCGCTTGGACTGTCCACGCTGATGCGCGCGATCGGCGCCGGCGAATTCGCGATGGCCGTGCTGATGCCGGCGCTGATCATCGTGACGACGATGCTGTACTGCTCGTTCTACGCGACCTATCGCGGCTGCTTCGGCGTGCAGGAAAAGCAGGCGGCGGAATTGCCCCGTACGGGGCTCTGACGGGCGCGGACCGCGCCCGGCTCGCGTCTTAGCGCGAACTCATCCATGCCGGATGACGCGTCACCCGCTGACGATCCAGCGCGCGCAGACGGAACTCCAGGTCGTACAGATCGGTGGCTTCGGCGAGATACGCGTCGTCGCGCTCTTTCTGGACTTCGTCGGCGGATTTCGTCAGGAAAAGGAACAGGCGGCTAAGCAGGTACATGATGTTCGGCCTTTGGTTTAAGGGTTTACCCTCAGTCAATGACTGGATTATAGGGTAAACCCTTAACTTCTGCCAGCCGACAAAAAACTACGCGCGTTCGGCGAATTCGTCCCGAACCACTTCCGGCGGCGTCCGCTGCTGCTCCGCGAAAAAGCTCCAGATCATCTCGCTCGCGTCCGGACCGGTCGCCGAGTGGAACGGCACGGCCTCGTCACCGCCGCTCCATGCGTGATCGAGGTCCGCCACGCGGCACCAGCGCACCGCGCCGCTGCCCGCGCGCCGGTATTCGCGCATCACGTAACCGTCGCCTTCTTCCTCGGTCACGCTCGTTGTCGCGTTCGCGAGACCGTTCAGTTGCAGGAACTGCGCGACCAGCTGGTCGCCGTTGACCGGCGCGACCACGCGATCGTCGTCGCCCTGCAGCACGATCGCCGGCATGCCGGGGTACGTGTCCAGATCCACGCGGCGCGCAATCAGCGCTTCCGGCTCGTCGCGCGCGCCCCGCCGCATCACGTCGAGCGCGGCAATCGCGGAGTGCGCTTCGCCGAACACCGGCCCGGAATGCAGCGCGACCGCAGCGAACCGCCGCGGCGCGCGCACCGCCAGCAGCGTCGCGAGCCCGGCGCCGGCCGACATGCCGGCGACGTACACCCGCGAGCCGTCGAACCCGTATTCGTCGACGAGCGTGTCCACCAGCGACACGACCGCATCGGCCTCGCCGCCGCCGACCTGGTCGCGCGAGTCGTACCAGTGCCAGCAGCCGTGCGAGTGCACGTGCTCCGGCTGCTCCGGGTACAGCACCGCGAAGCCGTGCCGGTCGGCGAGCAGGTTCATCCGCGTGCCTTCCGCGAACTGGTCGATCGACTGTTTGCAGCCATGCAGCATTACGACGAGCGGCATGCCGGCCGTCTTCGTCTGCCACGGAATATAAAGGCCGTAGGGCAGCTCGCGTTCGCCGCGCTGCGGCGTCAATGGCGCGATGTGCGTCGCGCGACGCCATTCGCCGCTCGCCCACGCGGCCGCGCGCGGTCCCACGCGCGATTCGCGTTGCGGCGCCGCAGCGCGCTCGCGCAGCGGGTGGCTGTTCAGGGTGTCAGCGACGACGGCTTGCACCGCCCGCGCCGCGCCGGTCATCTGCGACGGATGCAGCGCCGCCTTTCGGACAGCCCGGCCCTGCACGGCCAGCAGGCGTTGCAGCCCGCCCATCCAGAGCCCGGTGAGGTTTTTCGACATATTGGCCTCCGCGAAAGGGGGTCGAAACGTCTTTGTTAAGTGCTTAAGAACTCAACGTTGTGCAATGCACAATAGCACTTATCGACGAACGCTGCAGACGCGCGCTTTTCGCGCGCAGGCGAAGCCGCCGGGCTGGGCGCGCCTTAACGGCGTCGCTATACTTGCCTGACGTTCGATGCGCGGTCGGCGCCCTGCCGACGCGTCAAGTGATTCGTCCAACCTCTTCCGTTTCGATGCGCCATACGGCGCCCCACCATGCCCGATTTGCCTCTGTCGCTGTGGTACTCGATCACGAACCTCGGCGGAGCCGCGCTGACGCTGCCGCTCGCACTCGCGATCGCGCTATGGCTTCTCGTCGGCTATCGGACGCGGATGGCCGCGAGCTGGCTGCTGCTGCTCGGCATCGCGATCGGCCTCGTCACCGCGACGAAAATCGCGTTTCTCGGCTGGGGCGTCGGTATCCGCGAGCTGGACTTCACCGGCGTCAGCGGCCACGCGATGCTGTCCACGGCGGTTTATCCGGTGGCGTTCTTCCTGATGCTGCAACGCGCGCCGAACGCGTGGCGCGCGACGGGGATCGTCGTCGGACTCGCGATCGGTGCGGCGGTCGGGTTGTCGCGCATCGCGCTCGACGCGCATTCGCCGTCCGAGGCGGTCGCCGGTTGCGTGATCGGCGCGCTGACCGCGCTGGCGTTCGCGCGCTACTGGTGGAACGAGCAGCCGGCCCAGCTGTCGGCGGCCGTGGTCACGCTGAGCCTCGCCGCGCTCACCGTCGCGCTGCACGACGTGCACGTGCCGACGCACCGATGGATCACGCATTTCGCGCTGACGATGTCGGGCCACGGACATCCGTTCGTGCGCGCCCGCTGGAAGGCGCACCATGAGCCGCGGCGTCCGGCGGCGCCGACGTCGCAGACGCGCGACGTGCCCGAGTCGCCGCTGTCGCGCCACGCGTGAGCGCGGCGTCTGGCGGTCGGGTCAGCCGCCGACGCCGAGAATCACGCTCGATGCCTTGAACACGGCCGTCGCGGCCAGCCCGACCGCGAGGCCGAGCGCATCGACGCTGCTGTCGGTCACCACGCCGACGATCACCGCGCCGCCCGGCAGTTCGACCATCACCTCCGCGCTGACCGCGCCGCGCCGGATCGCGCTCACGACGCCGGGCAACTGATTGCGCGCGGAAAGTCGCGCGGGCGCGCCGTCGCCGGCGACCAGCACCACCGACGACGCCTTCACGAGCGCGAACGCCGCCGCGCCGGGCGCGAGCCCGAGCGTTTCCGTGCTCTCGCAGGTCACGACCGACACGATCGTCTGACCGCCCGGCAACACGATCGACACTTCATCGTTCACCGCGCCATGCGCGATCGACGCGACGGTTCCATAAAGCGCGTTGCGCGCGCTCGTGCGCATGCCGATGCGGCCGAGCAGCGCCCAGTCGCCGTCGAAGCCGTCGATCGCCGCGCCCGCGCGTTCGAGGAATCGCTGATGCTCGCGCTCGATCGCGTGAAACGTGTCGATCAGCTTCATCGCGCGCGGCGTCAGCGCGGTGCCGCCGCCGCCCTTGCCGCCGGTCGAGCGGATCACGAGCGGTTCGCCCGCGAGGTTGTTCATCGCGTCGATCGCGTCCCACGCGCCCTTGTAGCTCATGCCGACCGCCTTCGCGGCACCGGTGATCGAACCGGTGTCGCGGATCGCGGCGAGCAGCGCGATGCGCGCGGCGCCGCCGAGCGTCTGCTGGCCGGCCTGGAACCAGACCGAGCCGCCGAGCGCGAGCGGCCCGGACGAAGGGGAGGAAGAGGAAGAAGCGGCGTTCATCGCATCGACGCGGAAGGGGAACAGGCGTCCGATTATAGGGATGCGGAGCCCGGCCTTCCAGGCGGGGAGCCGTGCGAATGCGGACGCGGGCGATACGTCACGAGTCGCCGGAAACCCTCGGCGCGCGCAGTTCGCGCAGCAGCCGCTCGCCTTCCTTCGCCGTGTATCGCTTCACGGCCTCGCACCAGCCGCGCGCGAAGCCGAGCTGATACGGCTCCACGTTCATCGCTTCGAGATAGTGCAGCGCGACAGCCGCGTCGTTGCCGTCGCCGAGCACGCTCTGGATCCGCGACAGCATGCGCGCGGTGCCGGTGCGCGTCTTGCGCGACACGATCGGTGCGAAGAATTCCAGCGTATAGCGCAGGTACTTCGCATCGATCCGCACCTGATGACGCCTCGTTTCATCGATCGCCGTCAGCTTCGGCGTGCTCGTCAGCCCGCGGTAGTAGCGGCGCACGCGCTTCTTCGCGTGACGCAGCAGCGAGCGGCCCGCGCCATCGTCCTCCGCGTCGCGCCGCGCGAGTTGCGCGAGCCATTGCAGCCACGCGAGCGCGATGCGCGCATAGCGCGGCGACGAGAGCGCGTCGCGCACGCGCTCGCGCGCGTCCGCCCGTTCGGCGCTCGCCTTGTCCAGCACGGCCGCCCAGCGCGCGGAGTCGAGATCGGCGGCCGCCAGCGCGGGCAGCGTCGATTCGACGAACACGTCGAGATCGCGCGCGTCGCCGAGCAGGCCGCGCAGCCATTTCAGCTCCGGCGCGACGCGCGCCTTCCAGTCGTCGTCGGCCCAGCGCGAAAAGATCCGCATGGCGGTGCGCAACCGCCGTTGCGACACGCGCATCTGGTGGACGAATTCGGTACTCGCGCTCGCACGCACGCCCGCGTCGTTGCCGAACCACTGATCGGTCACGTTGCGGCCGATCGCGATCAGCGCCGCCTGCGCGGTTTTCGCACGGCCCAGATCGATCGGTGCCGCATAGGTGGCCGCGTGATCGCCTCCGACACCGCCGCGCGCCGCGCGGATCGCGGCCTCGTCGAGCCGCACGAACGCCGGCACCACGTCGACGATTTCGAACGCGCGGGCGAACAACGCGTCGATCAGCGGCGCGGCGTCGGTGTCGTCCGGCCACGGCGCACGCACGCGCAGCTCGTGGAGCAGCGGCGCGTCGTCGGCCGCCGCGCGCAGGTTCGCATCGACGACGAGTTCCGCGTCGATGCCGTCGCGCGTCCACGGCCAGCGGCTGCGCTCGCAGACGAGCGTCGCGGCCGGCTGGAGGTCGCCCGCCGCCGCGAGCGCCTGCCGGAACGGTGCGGGCGCCGGGTCGAACAAAGCGTTCGCGACGGCGGCGGCGTCGAGCGGCGCAGCAAAGATCGTTGTGTGGGCAGCAATGCCGGGCGTCGGCATGGTACGGCTCGACACGGTGACCTGGCGCGCATCGCCGTGCGCTTCGACGCCGACGCGCCAGCCCGCATCGGTCAGCGCGCCGCCGCGATCGAACACCACGGTGTCGATGCGCAGGTCGGCGACCGACGCCGCACCCAGTTCCGGCAACGCGTCGCCGAGCGCGGCGGCGAAGCCCGCCTGCCGTCGACGCCTGCCGCCTGCCGCCGGCATCGCGGACACCGGCACATCAAGCACGATTTCGAGAAAGCGGGCCACGAGATGAGCGCTCCCAGGGTCGTTGAGGGGGCCGGTCCGTGAGACGGATTCGACGGGATGGCTATCTCGATACTACACGGCTTACCTCGTACGGCGCATGACAACATCAATGCAGGGGTGGACCTCGACGAGGCGCCTGTTACGCATTGATGACGATCAAAGACTGCATGGGGGCAGCGGATGGATTATTGATTTCTTTTCATCCAGAAACCGCTGTCAACAAGGAGTATTGAGTGTTTCCTGAATACCGAGATTTGATCACCCGGCTCAAGACGCAAGACGACCACTTCGCACGCCTGTTCCACAAACACAACGAACTCGACCAGCAGATCAGGAACATGGAAGCCGGCATCGTGCCGGCGAACGGCGTTTCGATCGAAAACCTGAAGAAGGAAAAGCTGCAGCTCAAGGACTCGCTGTACCAGATCCTGCGAAAGGCCGCTCAGGCTTGAGTTCCACCGCGGATCGCGAAACGCCGTACCGTATTCCGCCATCCGCCGACGTTGCGTGCGCAACGCGGATGCTGCGTGCATTAGCCGCATCCGCGCCCGCCCTGCTCCACCGATCACCATCAGGTGCCGCCGTATGTCCACCCACCAATCCGATCCCCTTCCTCCCGGCAGCGATCACGGCTCGCCGGCCCGCCATCAAGCCGGCGCAGACGACGGCCCCGGCTCGCGCCAGCCGGATATCACGCCGCACAGCGCGCAACTGAACGCCGTCGGCGACGCGGTCGCGGCCGCGGAACAGGTCATCGCGGCCAGCCTGCACGACGCCGTCGCCACGCAGCTGGCCAATCCAGGCTCGCCGGGCACGCTGCTCGAATCGATCGGCGCATTGATGGATGGGCTGTCGCCGGACGAAGCCGCGCAGTTGCGCGGCCTGATCCTCGACGGCAATCCGGCGACATGGCGCAACGCGCAATCGCGGCATCCGGACGAGGAGTTGTCGGCCGGCTGGCGCGACGGCGGCTATCCGTATCGCAACCTGATGTCGCGCCGCGCGTACGAAAAGCAGAAGTACCGGCTCCAGGTCGAACTGCTGAAGCTGCAGATGTGGGTGAGGGAAACCGGCCAGCGCGTGGTGATTTTGTTCGAAGGCCGCGACGCGGCCGGCAAGGGCGGCACGATCAAGCGCTTCATGGAACACCTGAATCCGCGCGGCGCTCGCGTCGTCGCGCTGGAAAAGCCAACCGAGGTCGAGCGCGGCCAGTGGTATTTCCAGCGTTATGTGCAGCACCTGCCGTCGGCCGGCGAGATCGTGCTGTTCGACCGCTCGTGGTACAACCGCGCGGGCGTCGAGCGTGTGATGGGCTTCTGCTCGCCGGACGAGTACGCGGAATTCATGCAGCAGGTGCCCGAGTTCGAGCGGCAACTGATTCGCAGCGGCACGCATCTGATCAAGTTCTGGTTTTCGGTGAGCCGCGCCGAGCAGCGCCGCCGCTTCAGGGAGCGTCAGGTGCATCCGCTGAAGCAATGGAAGTTGAGTCCGGTGGATCTCGCGTCGCTCGACAAGTGGGACGCGTATACGCTCGCGAAGGAAGCGATGTTCTCGAGAACCGACACCGCCGACGCGCCGTGGACCGTGGTCCGCTCCGATTGCAAGAAGCGCGCGCGTCTCAATGCGATGCGTTATGTGCTGCACAAGCTGCCGTACACGAACCGCGATCCGGAAGCGATCGGGTCGATCGATCCGCTGCTCGTCAGCCGGGCGCTGTAAAGGCCGAAACGCGACGGGCACGCGCCCGAATGGCCAATGCGGTGCCTACGCCGTGACAAGGCCGCCCGCAGGCGCCGATCGCGCACCGGCACGCGATCGGCGCCTGCACACGCCGCGGCGCTCGTCGCCGAATTCTCCCGGGCGGTATCCCGGTTAATCGTCCGCCGCGCCGCCGCTGAAAGTCGATTGCAAGAAAAAATCTGAAGAAAGTGACGGAATAACCGCTCGACGATTGCGTTAGCAGTCGAGTCGCCCTGTTCGTTTGCCGAATCCGCATGCTGTGCTGTTGTGGATCGTGCCGCACGGCGCCCCGATCAACGTCATCAAACCTGGAGTGGTCTTGAGTCACAACGCGATTCAACCGGGATGGGTGCGTATTACGCATTGGATCAACGCGCTGGCGGTCGTGCTCATGGTCATGAGCGGCTGGCAGATTTACGACGCATCGCCGATCTTTCCCGCCATTCGATTTTCCCGTTCCATTACGCTGGGCGGCTGGCTCGGCGGAGCGCTGCAGTGGCACTTCGCCGTGATGTGGCTGCTGGTCGGGAATTTCGTCGTGTATCTGGCGGCGAACCTCGCCTCGGGACGCTTTCGCCGCAAGCTGCTGCCGCTCGGCCCCAGACAGCTTGCCGTCGATCTGCGCGCGGCGCTGCGCGGCCGTCTGCAGCACGCCGATCTCGCGCACTACAACGCGCTTCAAAAGCTCGCTTATCTCGTCGTGATCGTCGCGATCGCGCTGATCGTGCTGTCGGGACTCGCGGTGTGGAAGTCGGTGCAGTTTCCGCTGCTGCGCACGCTGATGGGCGGATACGATAACGCGCGCATCGTTCACTTCGTTTGCATGAGCGTGCTGGTGGCGTTCTTCGTCGTGCATGTCGCGATGGTCGCGCTGGTGCCGCGCTCGCTGCTGCTGATGATCCGGGGGCGCTGACCATGACGATCAGGAAACGAACCAACGAGCCGGGCTCCTTTCTCGCGACGCACGGCGATTCGATCGTCCGCGATGCGCAGCGCGAACTGAAATCGCCCGCGCGGCGCCTGTTCGGTCAGCGCCTGCTGACGTTGGGCGGCATTTCGTTGCTGTCGGGCTGTGATCTGAGCAACGACAAGTCGGTCAACGCGGCGCTGCGGCGGATCTCGTTCTTCAACGACGACGTGCAGGCGCTGCTGTTCGATCCGAACAAGCTCGCGCCCACCTATCCCGAGTCGATGATCACGCGGCCCTTTCCGTTCAATGCGTACTACGACATCGACGACGTGCCGGAAGTCGACGCGGCGACGTACCGTTTGCAGGTGAGCGGCCTCGCACGCGGCAAGCGCACGTGGACGCTCGACGAACTGCGCGTGCTGCCGCAGGAAAGCCAGATCACGCGGCATATCTGCATCGAGGGATGGAGCGCGATCGGCCACTGGGGCGGCGTGCGCTTCTCCGATTTCCTGCGTCGCGCGGGCGCGGATACGAGCGCGAAATACGTGTCGCTGCGTTGCGCGGACAACTACTGGACCAGCATCGACATGCCGACGGCACTGCACGCGCAGACGCTGCTTACGCTCACCTATGATGGCGACGTGCTGCCGCCGAAGTACGGCTTTCCGATGAAGCTGCGCATGCCGACCAAGCTCGGCTACAAGAACCCGAAGCACATCGTCGCCATCGAAATCACGAACCGGTATCCCGGTGGGTACTGGGAGAACCAGGGCTACAACTGGTTCGGCGGGTCGTGACACGTCGACGTTTTTTTGGCTATTTCAGCCGCCATCCTTCCAAACCAGCCAGTCAGGAGCTTTCATGTCTTTTCACCTCAAAGTTGGCGCCGCCCTTTTGACGGCCACGCTTGCATCGGCTGCGTTCGCGCAGGCGCCCACGAAGCCGGCGCGCATCCGCGGAGAAATCGTGTCGCTCGACGGCGATACGCTGAAGGTGCATCGCCGCAGCGGCGACACGGTGTCCATCGAAGTCAAGCCGTCATTGAACGTTTCGGCCGTCAAGCCGGTGCAACTCTCCGACATCAAGCCGGGCACGTTCATCGGCACGGCCGCGACGACCGGCACGGACGGAAAGTTGACCGCGACGGAAGTCGTGGTGTTCCCCGAGTCCGCACGCGGCACGGGCGAAGGACATTACGCGTGGGATTTCGGACCGAACAGCTCGATGACGAACGCGAACGTCGACACGGTCGTGCAGGGCACGAGCGGACGCGACCTGAAGCTCTCCTACAAGGGCGGCAATAACGTGGTGACGGTGCCGCCTAACGTGCCCATCGTCACGTTCACGCCGGCCTCGCATACGGACCTCATGCCGGGGAAGAAGGTGTTCGTGGTGGCCACGCCCGCAACGCAAGGGACGTATGTGGCGCAGCGCATCGTCGTGGAAAAGGACGGTGTGCCGCCGCCGATGTAAGGTGTGGCGGCGAACGCCGCGTTGTCGAGGTTCGTCCGGGATCGATCGAGCCACGCGGTCCCGTGCCCAGCCCGTCGGCTGGGCCAGTGTGGTTCGTCGTTCGGGACAGCGGAGGACGCGAGTATGCGCAGGATTATCGTCAATGCATTCTTGACCCTGGACGGCGTCATGCAGGCGCCAGGCGGGCCGGACGAGGATCGGGAAGGCGGCTTCGCGCATGGAGGCTGGCAAGCCCCCTATGCCGACGACGTCATGGGGCGGTTGGTGACCGACGGGTTCGCGGACGCCGACGGCTTCCTGCTCGGGCGCAAGACCTACGACATCTTCGCCGGCTACTGGCCGGCCATCACCGATCCCGATAACGCCATCGCTACGGCGCTCAATTCGCGGCCGAAGTACGTGCTGTCGCGCAGCGTCGAGCGTGTCAGCTGGAACAACGCCAGCCTGATCACGGGCGATGCGGTTACCGAGCTTCATAAGCTCCGGCAACAGCCCGGCCGGACGCTGCACACGTGGGGCAGCACCGATATGCTTCAGACGCTGATGAAGAACGATCTGATCGACGAATACCGGTTGTTTATCTTTCCGGTGGTACTCGGTTCCGGCAAGCGGCTCTTCGGCAGCGGGACGATGCCGGTGGCGCTCACGCAGGTGGAGTCAGTCACCAGCGGCAAGGGGGCGACGTATCACCGGTTCGAGGTCGGCGGCAAGCCGGCGTACGGGCGGATGGGAAAGTAGGTCGCTTCTGGCTGCATTCCGGCTGCATCTGGCTGCAGCCGGTCGTCATGACGCCGGCAATGGCCCGTGGCCCGGCATGCACGGAAGACGAACGGTCGCGGCGAAACCCCCGCCCCGCCGAATGGACAGATCGAGCCGGCCGTCGTGCTGACGCGCAATCCGGTCGGCAATCGCGAGGCCCAGCCCGGTTCCGGCGGCCCGGTCGGTCGTCTCCACGCGCTGGAACGGTCGCCTGATCGTCGATAGCAGCTCCATCGGCACGCCCGGGCCCGCATCCTCGACGCTCAGCACCGCCCAGTCCCCGTCGCGGTACGTTTTCACCGCCAGCCCGACCCGTCCGTGGATCGCCGCGTTGTGCATCAGGTTCATCACGAGTCGCTGCATGCCCACGGCGCGATAGCGAATCGGGGGCAGCGGCGCGAGGTCCAGCGCGAACGCGTAGCCCAGTCCCATATAGTCGGCCGCGAGTTGCTCCACCATCGCATTGAGGTCCCCGGGCTCGCGCGGCTCGTCGTCCCAGCCACGCGCAAAGTCGACGAACTGGCCGACGATCGTGTCGATCTCCCCGACGAAGCGCTCGGCGCTCGCGCGCGGTGCGTCGAACGACTCCGGAGCGGCGATCGCCATGCGCAGCTTCGTCAGCGGCGTGCGGATGTCGTGCGAAATGCCCGCCAGCATTTCGGCGCGCGTCGCCTCCATGTCGGCGAGCGATTCGACCATCCGGTTGAACGCCTCGGCCACTTTCGCCAGTTCCGTCGGGCCTTTCACGGGCACGGCATCGGGCCATGTGCCCCGCTCGATCGTCTCGGCCGCATTCGCGAGCCGTTGCAACGGCACCGCCGTATGCCGCTGGATCAGCCACGCGCCGAGCGCCGGGAACATCGCGAGCGTCAGCAGGATGCCCAATGCGCCGAGTGACGGAGACTGGCCGATCGTCGCGCCGGTCGGCAGCGCCACCCAGTAGAACCGGCCGTCGATCGCGAGGCGCACCCAGATTCGATGCTCGCCGGCCGCATCCAGGTACATCTGCGTTCCTGCCGGAAGGCGGGCGCGCAGGCTGCGCAGAAATCGACGGACCGTATAGGCGCGAGGCGGCAGACGGCGCCGGTCGACCGGCGGCGCGCCCGTCACGCCCCCGTTCAGCGCGAGCAGTTCGCTGCTTCGCCCGGGCTCCGGCAACGCCGCCAGCAGACGCTCGACAACGGCCGTCTGCGACGCGACCAGCGAAGCCGCGGCATCGATACGCGGCCGCTGGAAGAAAACGACGATCAGAAAGAACGTCGACACCTGGCTCGCGATGACGATCAGCACCAGCAGCAGCAAATTGCGTCCGAGGAGCGAACCCGGCAGCAGCCGGGTCATGCTTCGGGCTCCGCCATCAGCATGTATCCCACTCCCCAGACGGTGCGGATGAAACGCGGCATCGACGCGTCGGCTTCGACGATCTGGCGCAGACGCAGCACCTGGACGTCGACGCTGCGCGCGTTCGCATCATGATCGCGGCCGTGCGTGCGCTCGATCAGATTGGGCCGGCTCACGGGCCGGTTCGGCGTCTGCGCGAGCGCGCATAGCAGACGCAGTTCCGCCTGGCCGATTTCGATCCATTGGCCGTCCGTGCGGCTCAGCGTCTGAGCGCGCAGATCGAGGCGGAAGTCGCCGAATTTCAGTCTGACGGTTTCGCCTTCGAAACCGGCGCCGTCGCGCGGCGCCTGCTGCCGCAGCGCCAGTTGCTGCCGCCGCAGGATCGCGCGGATGCGCGCGAGCAACTCACCGGGCAGAAACGGTTTCGCAAGATAGTCGTCCGCGCCCTGTTCGAGTCCGACCACGCGATCGGCCGGGTCGCCCCGCGCCGTCAGCATGAGAATCGGGATCGCGTGGCCCTGCGCGCGTAGACGCCGGCACACGGACAAGCCGTCCTCGTCGGGCATCATGAGGTCGAGAACGAGCAGGTCGTAGGGCTCGCGCTCGAGGAACGCTTCGAGCTGCAGACCGCTCTTTGCGGCCCGGACCTCGAATCCGTGCGCGGTCAGATAACGCTGCAGCATGCCGCGAATCTCCGCTTCGTCATCGAGCACGACAATGCGGGCAGGCCGCGTCTCGCCGGTCTCCGGCGTGGCAAACGACATGGCTATCGGCACCCCTCGTTCGGTCGGCGCAAAACGGACGCGACGCGGACGCCGCTCACTGGCGGCGCTGGGCGATGTATTGCCCGATGTCGCCGAGCGTCACGTACCCCTTGTGGGCCGGGTCGATCTGGTCGAAGCGCTTCGCCACGCGGGGCATGCCCGCCTGTGCTTCGGCGAGCGTGAGCTTGCCGTCGTGGTTGGCATCCGCTGCGTCGAAGCGGGCCTGCAGCTTTTGCATCCCGGCGCCTTGCGCAAAGACCGGCGAAGCCGTCAGCGCGGCGATCAGCATCAGACAGGTGCGTTTCATTTTCTCTCCTTAAGGACAGGGTGGCAATCCGGAACCGGGTCGAACGACGATTCGAGCCAGCCGGGCCTCGGTGTCCACGTGTTATGAATCCAGAACTGATACAGCAGCGAGAACATCGCGAGGACGACTCGCGGATGCACGCCGATCGCCACGAGCGGCGTGAAACACAGCCCGCTTCCGGTGAGCCTGGTCCACCCGAGCCGGTAGGCGGCGGCATGGGACGCCCAGAAGAACCGGATCGGATGCGCCGCGCGGTGAAACCCGTAATAGCAGAACTCCTGCCCCAGAAACAGCAGCGACAGGACCGGCACGCCGTGCAGCGGGACCGTGCAGAGCCGGTGACGCCACGCAAAGGCGAAAGCCGGGGGCGGCGAGCGAGCGCGGTACGAGGCCGACGAGGTAACGGCCGGCCAGATCGGCCAGCGAAATCCCCATCTCGTGCCAGACGAACGACGCGCGTTCGCGGCGGGCGCGCCGGCTCGGCACAAGGGCCTCGACGAACGACAGGCCGATCACCGCGGCGGCCACGACCAGCGACGATGTGAACGGATGGACCATGACAGGACTACGGGTCTCGGATAATGCGCGACGGAAGGACCGTGTCAGTACGGCGCGTAGTAGTAATAGACCGGACGCGCGTAGACCACCGGCGGCGCCACGACGACCGGAACCGGCGGCGGCACGATGGTGTCGCCCTTCGCGGTGATGCACTGGGCGTAGGCCGTGTCGTACTGCCGCTGCAGCGCGGCTTCGGTTTGCCCATGCCGCTTTGCACCCGCTGCCGCGCCGAACAGCAGGCCGACACCCGCGCCGATCGCCGCGCCCTTGCCGGCGTTGCCGGCGCCGGCGCCAATCAGCGAACCGGCCGCCGCGCCGCCGGCCGCGCCGAGCACGGGGGCCGCGGCGCCCGCGCGGGCCGGCGAGCGGCCTGCAACAACGGGGTTCACCAGTTGCGCCGCGTAGGTGCGGCAACTGGAATCGTCCTGCTGGAACGCAGCGAGCGTTTTTCCCCTGGGCGGCATCGCGGACACGGTCGGATAGCTGGGCGGGACCACGGCGCAACCGGCAAGCGCGAGCAGCGTGCAGGCGAGGACGGAAGATCGGCTCACGGACGGGGTGGTCATGGTGTTCGGGCGTAGTCGTTGGTGCGGACGGAAGGACGAAAAGGCGCGTGCCGGCGGACATGCCGAGTCGAAGAGCAAACGCGGAATGAAACGGGCGCCATCCCTCGGCGTGCTTCAGGGCTTCAGTGCTTCAGGACCAGTGCCCCGGAATCCAGACGTTGCCGACCCAGCGAGCCCGTACCCAGACTCGCGGACGCACGACCACTGCCGGGGCGTATGCCGCGACGACCGGCACGGGCGCGGCGAGCACCGGCGGCGCGACGGCGACAGCGACGGCCGGCGGCGCAACGACGACCGGCCGGGGTGCGACCACGCCAATAGCCGGCGCGGGCGCGACGACGACATGCGGCCCACCCGCCACGACCACGCCGCCGGTCGCCACGGTGCCGCCGTGCGGGCCGGTCACGCTGCCGGACGTCGCGACGACGCCAGGGGCTACGCGAACGGCGGTCGTCGTGCGGCTCGCGGATTCGCCGCCTGGGCCCGTGACGCTCGCCGTGTGCGTGCAGGCGCCGCCGGCACAGCTGGTCGAGCCCGCATGCGACCAGTCGCCGTGCGGACCGCTGACCGTGCCTGACGACGAGACCTGCCCAGGTCCGGTTCTTGTCACGCTGTTCGAGGTCGTCACCGTTTGGCCGTTGGGACCCGTCACGCTACCGGTGTGCGTGCAGGTGCCGCCCGCGCAGCCCGTCGTGCCGCTGTGTTCGTAAACACCGCCGCGCGGGCCGACCGCCGTTCCTGAATTGGCGACCTGTCCCGTACCGGTGCGGGTAATCGTGCCGTGATTCGTCACCAGACCGCCATAAGGTCCGGCAACGCCACCGCCATGCGTGCAGGTGTTGCCGCTGCACGAGGCAAAGCGCGCGCCTCGATAAACGCCGCCCGGCCCCGACGCCGAACCATAACGCAGCAGATGCGCGTCGGCGGCCTGGCAGACAAGCGCCATCAATGCCGATGCGGCAATCAGAACGACGTTTTTCATGAAGAGCCCTCTCGCGTGGAAAGACGAAGCAACGCCGTCAATGTAGAGAAACGCGCGGGCTATAGCTGTTAGCAATTCATGTCAAATAATGTCGGCGGACCACGGCATCGACCGACGAACGGCCCACGACGCGCCATTCGACGCCGGACCGAAACTCGGTAACAATCGACCCACCCATTCATAAACCATCGCCACATGATCGCCGTGTCGCGAGCCGAAGGAGCGAGTCGCGTGAAAACTGACTGGAACCTGATCCGCGAAGCGATGAATACCGCAATCGACAGTTGCCAGCGGCTGGAAAACCTCGGTTATGGCGAACAGCATCGCAGTGCGACCATCGACGTGGCGGGGCATGCCGTAAGCGTCCATGAGTTCTTGATCAGCGCGTGGACGATCGCCGAAAGCGCGCGATATCAAGTGATCCGCCAAAGACACGACAGCGGCCTCGATCTTCCCTATGTGCCGGAGTCCGCGCGTATTCTGATTTCGGTCGCGGCCGCATGCGCGGAACTGGTCAATGCCGGAGAACGCCCTCCTGCGGCGAATGTCATCGAAGGAATGATCAGTTGGTATCGAGATCACTTCGATACCCATGTCGAGAAAGCGATCACCGCCAGCCGGTAAATGCAAACGTCCTCAACCCCGTTTATCGACTGGCTCTGGCGCACGATGCTTCGGCTGGGATTCCCGCTGGCTCGCGCCTGGTGGCGCATTCGACGCCCCGACCATGAGGGCGCGCTGGTCGCGATCTACGTCGGGCGGGCGCTATTGCTGGTGAAGTCGTCGTATCGCGCCGAGTGGAGCTTTCCCGGCGGAGGCGTCCACGCCGGTGAAACACCCGAAGCGGCGGCGCAGCGCGAAATGAAAGAGGAGATCGGTCTTTCGTCGTGCCCGCTCCGCCCCGCAGGCAGCATTCGCGGCATTTGGGACGGGCGAAGAGACCACGTGCATTTCTTCGAACTGCACCTCGATTGCGCGCCCGAACTGCGACTCGATAACCGCGAGATCGTCGCCACCCGTCTGGCCGCGCCGGACGAGTTGCACGGCCTTGCGCTGACGGAGGCCGTCGCTGCGTATCTCGGCAGAGGCCTCCGCGCTCAGGCACAAAGCGCTATCGACCGGTCATCGCTCAAGTCGTGACGATGACCTTGCCGATCTGCTGGTTCGATTCCAGATATCGGTGGGCATCGACGATCTGCTCCAGCGGGAACGTTTTCGCAATAACGGGCTTGAGGCTGCCGTCGGCCAGGCCGCCGTTGACGAACGATATCGCCTTCTCCAGCCGCTGCGGGTCCTGAGTGATTTCCATCATCACGTAGCCACGAATCGTTATCCATTTGCCCAGCACGTCGAATAGCGGAAGAGGCGTCGCGTCGGGACTGAGCGCGCCGTACAGGAAGATCATGCCGCGCGCCGCCGTCGCCTGGGCCAGCTTCGCCAGTGTCGGGCCGCCGACGGGATCGAACACGACGCGGGCCCCTTTGCCGCCGGTGATGTCGTGAATTTCCTTGACGAGATCCTGTTCGTCGGACGCGACGACGTGAGCCGCACCGGCATCGAGCAACAGTTGTCGTTTCGAGTTGCCTCTCGTGAGCGCAACCGGAACGGCACCGACCCGGTTCGCGATCTGGATGGCGGCAAGGCCGACGCTGCTGGACGCCGCCGGGACGACCAGCACCTCGCCCGTTGTCAGTCCGGCGATGTCGATCAGCGCGCCGTAGGCGGTCACATACTGCATCCACACGGCGGCCGCTTCTTCCCACGCAAGTGAAGCGGGATGGCGGACGACGGCATGGGCCGGCGCGTTGACCGTGTCCGCATACATGCCGTAGTCGTTCATGCTGAACGCGGGCACGACGCTGACCGCGTCGCCGACCGCAATACCCGGCACGCCCGAGCCGACCGCGACTACGGTGCCGGCCGCCTCGTAGCCGAGCCGGGCGGGGAGTTGCGGCTCTTCAAGGTATTCGCCGCGACGGAACATCGACTCGGCCCGGTTGAGCCCGATCGCCTTGACCGCGATCTGCACCTCTCCGTCGCCGGGCGGCGGGACGTCGATCTGTTCGAGTTTCAAAACTTCGGGACCGCCGGTCTGGTGAAAACGGATGACTCGTGCCATGAAAAACCTCGCAAGGAAACGTTCAACTACAGGGTGACTGCCGATACGGCAGACGCCATGTTGAACCTGTTCCGGCGGTTTTGCCGTTCCGCATTCATGCAACGGAACCCGATTGCCCAACGGCCTTCCAAAACGGGCTTCCGCCATCGATACGGAGCCCACGATGCCGTCGCCACCCAGGATTCCTGAAGGCGATGACGACCTGCCGGCGCTCATTGACTCCGGACATATGGCTAATGGCTTGTGAACGACGGACGAGACCGCCCACATGGTCAATGGAAGCCGCCGGAAAAAAGCGCAAGCGCCTTGATTGATGTTTTCGATGCAACACGGCGCGCCTCTTTGCGAGTCTTCTTCCCGCCGCCTCTGCGCTTCTATCATTCATCGCATGGCGGAAATCCGGCCCACGAATTTTCCGGATCGGATAAACGCTGCACCCCGATGACGACCGCGTTCCCCTATCGACCTTCGAGCAGAGATCATGACCATGAAAAGCAGCAATCCGAAGCAAAATCCCACCCGTCGCAACCTGTTGATCGGCGGCGCGGCCGCCGCCGGCGGACTGGCCGCGGCGCTTGTTCCGGGCACGGCCGGGGCCGCCCAGGCCGCCGCTTCATCCCATGCACCGAAACATCACGGCGCGCATGTCGCGTCCTGGATATCGGCAAAGGACGGCACGCAGCTCTATTACAAGGACTGGGGTTCCGGCCGCCCCGTCGTGTTCTGTCACGGCTGGCCGCTCAGTTCCGATAGCTGGGAATCGCAGATGCTGCTCGTGGCATCGCACGGTTATCGCGCCGTCGCGCATGACCGCCGGGGACACGGCCGCTCGAGCCAGCCCTGGAACGGCAATGAGATGGACACCTATGCGGACGATCTGTCGACCGTGTTCGACACACTCGACCTCAAGGACGCCGTTCTCGTGGGCTTTTCCACGGGCGGCGGCGAAGTTGCGCGCTATCTCGGTCGTCACGGCACGCGCCGCGTGTCGAAAGTCGTGCTCGTTTCGGCCGTCCCGCCGTTGATGCTGAAGACGCCCGCCAACCCCGCAGGATTGCCGATCGAGGCGTTCGACCAGCTGCGAGCCGCTCAACTGGCGAACCGGTCGCAATTCTATCGAGACGTTCCGTCTGGTCCGTTCTATGGATTCAACCGCGCTGGCGCCAAACCATCGCAAGGCCTGATCGATGCGTGGTGGGCGCAGGGCATGCAGGGCGGCCACAAGAACACCTACGATTCGATCAAGGCATTCTCGGAAACCGACTTTACCGAGGATCTGAAAAGAATCGATGTCCCCACGCTGATCGTCCACGGCGACGACGACCAGGTCGTGCCCATCGATGCAGCGGGCCGCGCATCGGCGAAACTCATCAGGAATTCGAAGCTGATCGTTTATCCCGGTGCGCCGCATGGGCTGACCGAAACGCATAAGGAGCAATTCAACCAGGATCTGCTCGCGTTCATCCAGAGCTAGTCGCGATCCTCGCCGGTCGGGAAGGCAGGCGCGCTCGCGCCTGCCTTCGTTTTATGAGGATGGCGCGCAACGCGCCCCCCGGCTCAGGTCGCGTACTGAGCGACCCCATTCCCAAACGACCAGTTCTCCCGCGCGACGTCGACGAGGTTGATGAACACATCCTCGCGTCGCACGCCCGGGTTCTGCGAGAGGTTGTCCGCGATCTTCGCGTACAGCGCTTTCTTCTGGTCCTGCCCGCGCGTGTTGTTCGCCGTGATCTGGATCAGCACGAGATCGTCGCTCCGCTCGATGCCGAGATAGTGGCGTCCATAGGAAAAGCTGTCCGCGTCGTGCTCGCTGACGACCATGAAGATATCGTCCTCGGGCACCTTGAACACGTCCATCAGTGCGCGGTGGATGCCCTGCGCGAGGGCTTGCTTGTAGGGCGCGGGCTTGCCGCCGCGTACGGCGATTCGGGTGAACGGCATGGTTGCTCTCCTGGGTGGAAACGACGATGCCAGCGTAAGCCCGGTCTGCGATAATGAACAGATATTGCTGGATATTTCATCCATTTCAAACGGAAATGATGACACTCGACCTCGACTCGGTTCGCGCGTTCGTGCTCGTCGCCGAATTGAGCAGCTTCACGCGCGCCGCGGACGCGCTCGGCACGACCCAGTCCGCCGTCAGCCTGAAACTGAAGCGGCTGGAAGCCGCGCTCGGCCGGCAACTGCTCGAACGCACGCCGCGCATCGTCCGGCTCTCGGCCGACGGCGCGGCATTTCTCGATGCCGCGCGCGAACTGCTCGGCGCGCACGAACGGGCGCTCGGCACGCTGGCCGGCGCGCGGCGACGGCTCGCGCTCGGCCTGAGCGAGCACGTCGCCGATGCCGGCCTCGCGCGCCAGCTCGCGAAGTTGCGGGAGCACGATCCGCGGCTCGTGATCGAACTGCATCTCGGCCTGTCCGCCGCGCTGCTCGAACAGTACGACGAGCGACGGCTCGACGCGGTCATCGTTCGCCGCGAGGTCGGCGAGCCGGCGCGCGCCGACGGCCGGCTGCTGTTCACGGAGCCGCTCGTCTGGCTCGCCGCGCCCGGCGCGCAGTGGCAGCGGGGCGCGCCGCTGCCGCTCGCGTTGCTCGCGGACCCGTGCGCGGTCCGCGCGGCGGCGATCCGTGCGCTGGATGCGGCGGGGATCGAATGGGCGGAGGTGTTCGTCGGCGGCGGCGTCGCGGCGATCGGCGCGGCCATCGAAGCCGGACTCGCGGTGTCGCCGCTCGCGCGGCGGGTCGCGCCGCGCGGGCTCGTCGATGTCGGCGAGAAGTTCGGGCTGCCGGCGTTGCCGATGTCGCGGGTCACGCTGCATTCGCGGGTGCGCGACGAGCGCTCGGCGGCCACGCTGCAACTGCTGGCGAGCAGCCTCGGCGCGTCGTAGCGCGGGCGACGTGGGCCTCGCGTCCGGGCGCGGCCGGCGGGAGACGCCGGTTCGACCGAAGCCGGTCAGGTCAACCGAGAATCGGCGGCAATTCCCGGCGCAGCGGGTTGGGGAGCGAATCCGGCGACGCCTTCCGCGGCGTGGGCTTCGCGTCGACGACCAGCGGGCGACGCGGCGCCGGATGCCCGGATGACGGCGGCCGCCGCCCGCCGCTGCCGGGTTGCGGCATGCGTGTGGTCGCCGGCGCGACGGAGACCGGCTTGCGATGCGCGTGATCCGGACGGTCGGCGGCGAACGCGTGTTGCGACGCGCCGGCCGCCGAGTGCGTCGCGGCAAGCGGCGCGGGCGGCGCATGGCGTGCGCCGCCGCCCGCGAGCGCATGGCGCGAAGCGTTCACCGAAGGATGCGCCGCAACTGCCGGCACATGGTACGCATGGCGCGAAGC
>Ga0164242_10002607_pt1 | contig 20872 bp, 30 predicted proteins | sample OricomgcompostMG_FD_108783 | JGI IMG/M metagenome (GOLD analysis project Ga0164242, IMG submission 108783) | Miracle-Growth compost microbial communities from Emeryville, California, USA - Original compost - Miracle growth compost (MG) ... | reverse complement strand
TCGCCGAGCGGCAGGTGCGCTTCGATCGCGTGATCGTCTCCGACCTGCCGCGCACGATCGAGACGGCGCGCCGGGTGCTGGCCGAGACCGGACAGGAAGCCGTGCTGGAAGAATGGCCGGAATTCCAGGAAGTGCGCGGCGGCGTGCTGGAAGACATCCTCGACGGCGACCTGGAAGCCGCCTTCACCGGCGCCTTCTCCTGCATGGCACCGGAACACCGGAAATTCCTGGACGGCGAAAGCGTGGGCGAACTGATCGACCGCGTGCATCCGGTCGTCGACCGCCTGCGCGCCGACCCGTCCTGGGACACGGTGCTGCTGGTGCTGCACGGCGGCGTCAACCGCGCGGTGCTGTCGTACGCGATCACCGGCGGCCAGCGCTTTTTTCTCGGCAACCTGGAACAGGCGCCCGGCTGCATCAACGTGCTGGACGTCGGCGAACGCGCCGACGACTGGGTCGTGCACGCTGTCAATTACGCGCCGCTGGCGCCGCTGCAGACCGCATCGCGCCTGACTACAATGGAAGAAGTGCTGCACCAGTACCGCAAGTCGCGCTCCTGCTGATCGCGCTTCCCCGGCAGCAGGCCGGCTGCGACCCGGCATAGTCTTTCCACCCCACCGATTACGGAGAAGAAATGATCGACGTCTATTCCGCCGCCACGCCCAACGGCCACAAGGTCCACATCTTGCTGGAAGAATGCGGGCTGCCGTACCAGGTCCACCACGTCGATATCGGCGCCGGCGACCAGTTCAAGCCCGAGTTCCTGGCGATATCCCCCAACAACAAGATCCCCGCCATCGTCGACAGCGAAGGACCGGACGGCAAGCCGATGTCGCTGTTCGAATCCGGCGCGATCCTCGTCTACCTCGCCAGCAAGGTGCACAAGTTCCTCGGCACCAACGACCGCGAGAAATTCGTCACGCTGCAATGGCTGATGTTCCAGATGGGCGGCGTCGGCCCGATGCTCGGGCAGGCACATCATTTCCGCATGTATGCGCCGGAAAAGATCGAGTACGCGGTGAATCGCTACACCAACGAGGCCAAGCGCCTGTACGGCGTCATCGACAAGCGCCTGTCGCAAAGCCGCTATCTCGCCGGCGAGACCTACACCATCGCCGACATCGCGACCTTCCCCTGGCTGCGTTCATGGAAGAACCAGGGCATCGAACTGGCGGATTACCCTTCCCTCGAAAAATGGTTCAACGAGATCGCCGAGCGCGAGGCGGTCAAGCGCGGCGTCGCGGTGCTGGCCCATACGCGCAAGGCGGTGGCGGACGACAAGGCGAAGGAAATCCTGTTCGGCGCCACGCAATATCAGCGGCGCTAGGCTGGAACGAAACGGAAAACGTTCGAAGGATACGCCGGTTCTGGATTCCCGCCTGCAAGGGAATGACAAGGGGAAAAGTGACGATAGCCGACCTTTCACATACCGGCTGTCATTCCCGCGCAGGCGGGAACCCAGGAAGGTGCTTGTCGATATGCCGGCTCTCGATCCTTGTCTGGGCAGGAATGACAAGGAACAGTGACGATAGTCGACCTTCCACATACGGGCTGTCGTTCCCGCGCAGGCGGAAACCCAGGAAGGTGCTGGTAAATACGTCAGTTCTGGATTTTCGCCCGCGCGGGAAAAACAAGGGGGAAGTTGCGCAGTTCTGCCTTCACATGGGACTGTCGTTCTGACGCAAGCGAAACTCAGTACCTACTGCCGTTGGTTCGCGCTGTATGGAAATGACCGCCTTACTGAATGACATTCGCCCACGCAGCAGGTTTTTCATCTCGTCGAATCTGGTGCCCGGAGCCGGACTTTGACAGTCGCATGAACAAAGGCTTTTGGCGGGTCATGGGGAATTCTTGGGGAGCCAGCCGCACTTCACTACGCCCATCTTATCGTGCTCCAGAATCTCCCGCGCAGTCTCGTCCGTCAGCACGTCCTGCTTGCTGATATAGATCGGTTGGTTCCAGTCGCAGCCGGTATCGACAATGCGGGTATTCGTGACGACCTGTGGCACCGGCGTCGGGTCAGTCGCGCGACCAATCAGTGCGCAACTCGACAGCAGCGGCGCCAGCAGGCAAAGCAGCGGTAGCATTCTGGACATCGGTTTTCTCCTTGATAGCGGTAGCGCTGGCCTGAGCGGCCTCGGCGTTGGATTGGGCGGCGGATGCCTGGACTTGCGCCGCCGCGATTTGCGCCTGGGCAACCTGCTGGCCGGCCACGGCGGTTGCAGTCTTGGCTTGCTGGTGCCGGATCCAGCCGAAGGCGATGCCGGCGGCGGCGACCAGGAACGGCCATGCCTTGGCGAGAATTGCGAGTAGTGCGGTCATGCTGTTTCCCCTTTCTCCATCATGTCGGCCAATCGAGTGGCGCGGCTGCCGACTTGCCGTGCCCATAAGCTATCTAGCATCTCGGCGCTCGCCTTCTGGTAGTCGCCGCTCTGCGCTGCGGCGAGGAAGCCACGGAAGCCGAGCAGACGCGATTGCAGGTTGAACGCCATATTCATCATCACGCGCTGCCGGACCGGATCCAGCCGGCGCCACCACGGCAGATTCAGATCCAGCCACGATTCCGTCGTCTCGACATCGTTCTGGTACATCAGATCGATCTCGTCATCGTGGAAGCCGCAGTCGGTTAGGTTGCGGCCGATGCCGCCGGATACCTTGCCGATGGTATCGGTGTAGATGCGCGCGCGCCGGCCTTCATCCCGGCTGAGTTCCGCCTTCAGGGCGGCGGCGTCATACGTTGCCATTGCCGCCCTCCGGCTTGCCGTCAGTGCGCTGGATCGTCGTATAGCGCAGCGCAACGAAGGTAGCCGCAAGGATCGTGTAGCTAATGCCCTGCTGGACGCTGTGCGGGATGACCATCTTCAGGTCGTCCGGCATCGAGCGCCAAGTCTCGCGCAGCACTGGCCCGAGCGGTGCGACGACGCCGACGAAGCCGGAGAAGATCACGCTGCTGCGCTTGTGCAGCGTGCGCCATTCGTCGGCCAAGCAGATGCGAATGTTCATTTTTGGAACTCCCTTTTCAAGTACCAGAAAGCGGCAGCAGCGACGGCGGTCATCGCTGCCCACAGCCCCCGCTCGACCAGCTTGATGCGTAGCTCTCGCCAGAACTCAGCACGTTCTTCGGCTTTCTGAATCATCGACTCATGGAACCGGCGGTGGCCGACTGGATCGCCGATCAGGATGACGACCGGGAACTAGGAAAAATTGAAGCGCAGATTGGAGGAAATATCCCTGCGCTATCCCTGAAAAACGGCTGATTTGCCGTTTTCAGAGAGGGAATTTTGGTGGGAAGTACAAGTTTCGAACTTGTTTTGATGGGTATTTAGAGAATTTCAGAGTATTGCAGCGTATATAAATCAATCAGTTATGATTTCGTCATACGCTGAAATACGCTGAAATAAGCCGATTTATCCCTCAAAGTATCCCTGAGATGAGTGCTAAGGTCGCGGTGCCGCTTGGCTCTGCTGCAGCTCGCTCAAGGCGTCGGCGACGGCATCGTACTTGCTGTTGCACATGTTGAGTTCAGCGACGACGCTATCGGCTCGGGCAGCTTCCCCGACAAGAAAAGCTGCGTCCTCTTTTGAAAGTTCTGCGCCACTGGCGCCCGCGCACACGCCAGACGTACCGGCGCCTGCAGCTGTTGCGGTTGGACGGCGATTGGGTCGGTTCCGCAGCCGCTTAAGAGCATCGTCACGATCAGCAGCAATGGCGGCAATTTGTTTGTCATTTTCATCTTTCGCTTCCTTCAGTCCTTTGGTCAATGCGTCCTGCGCATCCTTCACCTGTTGGTCGGCCTTTTTCAGCGCATCGCTCTGCACCACCTTTTCGGCGTCCCACTTCGCCTGCACGTCCGCTGCGCCGACGTTGCGCTCATGAGCACCGAACAGCCAAAGCGCCAGCAGCAGGATCAGCACTTCCCAGCACCAGCGCGGCACCTTGCCGAGGAATGCCAAAACAGCGGCTGGACCTGCTGCAGCCAATGCAGCGCCGATGCCTGCCGTAACTGCTGCGCCGCCGGTCAAGGCGATCCAATGCTCGAGGATGAAATGCCAGATGGTCGCGATCATGCTGTCAGCACCTTCAGTCCGGTTGTATAAAATTCATTCCGCTTGGCGTAGCCGATCGCGTCGCCGATCGGTTTCGTCTTGCGGCCGATGTTGGTCTTGTCACACGCGCCGTCGAAGTCGCCGGCGTCGGCATACTTGCTGATGTCGTTCGCATGCCAGAACCAGCCGGCAGATCGGCACGCGCCGGCCGGCGTGCGCATCCAGGCGCTCACATCCTGCAGCGGCATGCCGAAGTAGGCGGCGCAAGCGGCGTGATTGTCGTGAAAGGACAGCTGGATACCGCCGGATCCGCGGAAGCGCCAACCGTCGCCGCTGGCTTCGTCGCCGTTTCCCATGCGTAGCGCGTACACATAGTTGGCGATCTTTTCTGGCTGGCGCTGGTAGGCCATTGCCATGGCCATCGAGGTAAAGCGCGATGGCCAGGTCTTCATCAGCCCGTCAGCGCTGTAGTTCAGATTTTCATCCACGCGCGCGAGCTGGCCGGTTTCCACCGCGATCTGCGCGAGGAACGCCGCCATGCGCGCGGGCGTGTTGATCGCGAACTCGCACATCGCCACATTCAGCGGGTCCAGATACAACAATGCCCGCGATCTAGCTGCGGGCATGATGGTTTGAAGCTGCCTGAGGGTAAGGGTCACAAGGCGTCCTTCACTTCCCTGACGACCTCGCCGATGTCCTTGTCTTGGTGCCGCTGGAACCACAGCGCAATTGCGCGCGAGATCCACCAGCCAGGCGCACCGACGATCAGGTAAAAGATGCCAGTGTGCTTACCAGCCTGCAGGAACTTGGTGTAAGTCGACGCGTCGAGCAACGCGATCGCATAGTCGCCGAACATCGTGGAGAAAAACCCAGCCACTGCGAGGCGAATCACGAACTCCTTTCGATCAAACGTGCCGTCCTTTCGCACCGGCGGCAGTACAAAGTACAGCAGCGCTGCGCCGATCATGCCCATGCCAGCCTTCAGGCCGTACAACTTGAAAAATGCGACGCCGGCCGCTTCCGTCGGTCCACTCATTGGTCTATCCATAAGGTCGGGAGAAAAGAAAAGCCGCCCGAAGGCGGCTTTGTATCGTCAATATCAGGTTATTTATGCTCTGTAGCGTTTGCCAGGCAATGGCCCTCCCCGAAGAAGAAATCGATTATGGGCGTGACGATCTTCGCCCAGCGCTTACCTGCAATCAGTGCGTTACCAGTGCGCTCCGAAATGGTGACCTTAGGATCGCCGCCGAACAACGCATTGCCGCACTGGTCGTAAGCGAGCGCCATGCTTTTGGCGCGGTCAGACGAGCCGACCAACGCCTGCAGCAGCATCATGATCAAAAGAAGCGGCGATACGAGCGCCACCACAAGCCAGATGGCGACAAGTTTCCGACGGCTCATTCAGGATCGCTCCACACTACAGCGGCAACAGCTTCAACAGTGGCGGCCGCAGCGACTTGTGCAGTCAAAGACACGTTCTGCGCCATTGCCGCGAGAATGCGCGTCTTGCCGTCCCTTCCGACCTGTTGAATTTGCGCTGCCGTATGTGAGCGGAATGCCCATTCGCCGGCCGCGTCCTGGCACCAGAATGGCGTCACCCACCCTGCGGGCAAGTCTGGCAGAGTCGAATCAAGTACCGACGCAGTCAAATTCTGCTGATCCTTGTCTTGCGCCGGGTAGTGATAGGATGACCCGAGAGCCGACGAAGAAAAGCCAGCATAAATATATGCTGAGCACGCATCGGAAATCTTCTTCGTCTGCATTGCCTGCGCTTCTGCTAGCGTCGGCTGTGGATTCTGAATTGCTTGCACCTGATCCGGCGTTGCTTCCACCCATGACGGATCAGGCAGGTTGTGGCCGTTTATGATCGCATTCTCGTGATCTTCAGCCGACATGAAGATCAAATTGCCGGACAAATCTAGGTAATATTTATCTTGAAATTCCATTCGCATACCCCTTATGCACTGAGTTCCGACCATCGATAAAGCGTCCCGGCGGAGACTACTGCTGAATATGTAGCCCCAGGTGGAACGATCGCTGATGAGCTGACAATATTGGTCGTCCCTGTCGATATGGTTGAAATGGATACACCGTTCACTGTCAGTGCTAAGTTTTCTGACGTTGTGTGTTGTACAGAGACAGAAAATACGATGGGCTTAGCGGAAGAATTAGTATAGGTCGTGCCGATCGCGCGGCTGGCGGTAACTTCTTTCCATGTCTGACCTAGGCCGAGTGTTTGATCATATCGAACAGCGTTCGCAGCGGCCGCTGCCGCCGCAACCGAAAACACCTGAGAGGAACTGCCGGCGAGTGCGGCATAACGTGCATCTGCGACCGACTGCGTCAGCACGCCCGATGAAATGATGTTGGTCCCATCGCCATAGACCAACTGAATACCGCCAGATCCGGCGATGATGACGCCGCTCCCGCTCGCCGTCTTGACGGTAACGGTAAATGCGCCCGTGCAGTTGTTGATGATCGTCCACTGACGTTTTGATGTCGGCAGGACGATCTGCACGTTTCCGGTCAATGTTCCGGCCAGCGTGATGATTGGCTTGCCGTACTGCGCTGGCGTCAAAGTGACGTTGGCATTCGTGAGTCCGGTGATGGCCGCGATACCGTAAGAGGCAAGCGCTGCCCAGTTGGCGGCAGAACTGGAATCGGGATCGGTCGTATTGTTGTCCGCCAGGCATAGCCATTCGGTAGTGCCGTCGACGCTTTGCACGATCGCGCCCTTCGGATAGCCGCCGATGGCAGTCGAGAAATCAGAGTCGAAATTGTAAGAACCGCCAACCTGATTCCATTGCACACATTGGCTCAAAAAGTTCAAGATGCCATTGAAGTCTGCACCTTCTGGCGGGATGCCTCCAGCGACCAGCGGTGTCATTGTTACCGGTGGAAAACCGAGTTGGAACGATGCCAGACCCGGCGTAGCTGATGGAGTTTCAGGGATCGTATTTTTTGTTCCGGCTTCAGCAAAAACAGTCCCTACCTGCGATGGCGCGTTAGCTTGTTGCATCAATTACTCCATTGAAGAAAGAGCCTTGACCGAATGGCGCGGCGGATGCCGTCCCCATTTCCGCAAAGCCGAAAGTGTGAGGAAAAGGAAGTTCTGCGATGAAGAGCTGGACGCCTGCTGGGCGTGGAATGACGCCGGATTGCGTCAAAATTGCGCGCTCGAACGGCTGCAAAAAGAATTCGAACGTCAACCGCATCTGCATGTCGCCGAGATCGTTGACGTAGCAGCGTCCACGTCCCGCGAACAAGTTCAGCAACAGTCGATTCAGCGAAGGCGCCGATCCGTCTGAGATGTTCGACATCGCCTTGCACAAGATCAGCGTGCGGTAAGCATCATCGGTGAGCGTGTAGGTCGACGATGTCAGCGTACCGCCGAACATTGGCGCAGAACCGAATGGCTGCGGACCAGCATCTGCCGTTGGTTCTGTGTAGGCTTCTTCGAAACCAAAGTTCGGCTCTTGCGAAGGGAACGTCACTGTGCGGCCAATGCCGACGATGCGCCCCCAAATATCCAAGCCGAACCCTTGCGCCGTAGCGATATTCCAGACGAACTCATAGAACGTATCGAGATCGTCTTCCGGATTCACGCTTTCATCGAACGCATTGATCAGTGTGATCAGCGTTGGGCTGTTCGCATATTGACTGATCAGCGTATCGGCCGGGATGCCCTGATTGATTGCTACGTCCGTCATATCAGGTCCACCGTGATGTCGTCTGGATCGATCGTCGGAACATGGTCAATCGGAACGGTCATGCTGGTCGCGCTGGCTGTTGGATTTCCGAGCTGCAGCGAGAGAATGGACACCACCGAAGAAATGGCGGAGATGCCTGCGTAATAGCGGCTGGCAAAGATCGTGGCGCCAATGCGTGCGCGAATTCCACCGTCCTGGCCAGTGAACGCAGCAACAATCGCCGCCTTCGTCTGCGCCACGATGTCAGATGGAAGCAGTGGATTATTTGCTAGCTGCACGGCAAATTTCACCGGCAGCGGATCAGGCGTTACCCATTTCACGGTGTACTGAGGGTATGGGTAGGAATAGTTTTCCTGATCCGTGATCGTGTACGACGTGTCGCCGTTGTAATTGCAGCCGAGAGATTTCTTGTTAAAAATGGCCGCAGCAATGTCCGGCGCATTTCCACCAACGACAGCTGCGTACAGCGAGTTCTTGCCCAGCGTATAACCGCCTATCGTTACAGGATCGGGCGTAGGGTTCTCGATGACATAGGCATCCGTCACACCATCCACATCAACCAGGTTCCCGTAGATCGATGCGACAAGGCTCTGACCGTTCTTGGCAACAGATTCCTGTCGGCGCAACTCGAACTCGGCGCGCGTTTCTACATTCCTGCCGACTACGCCATCATCAGCATTGTTGATCGAATCCCAGCCATTGACGGCTTGGTAGATCTTGGTCAGCGCGTTTGCCGGGCAGGAGATCGGCCCGTTCACCGAGCAAGAAAACGGCAAGTCAACGGATCCGGTCGCATCGATGGTTCCGGCTTGCGTGCACAGGTATAAATTGCCGCTGCCGTCCTGCGCTTTGGCGCCGAGCGGAATCACCGTGCCGGCCAAGCCGCTGCAGGTGGCGATGACGACTGTCGGTGCGCCTTCCTTGCGATCGATGAAGTAGATGCGGCCGATGGCATCCTGCATCCGGCCGGAAGCCTTTGCCGGATCGACCTGATTCACGATGCTGGCAATCTGGCTGTTCTTTTCGCCGATGATTGCCGTCATGCTGGTAGCAAGCTGGCCCTGCGGTGTGGACAGCGACGGATTCAGCTTTCCACCGAAGGCCGCATTCATGTCCGACTGCACGCCCGAAAGAATGTCCTGCTCGGCCGGCAAGATGAGTCCCGTCGACGTAAACTGAATGTCAGGCACGCTCGTTGTTGCACTCATTGTGGGAAATCCTAGAAGGTGACGTTGTGCTCTTGGCCGTCTTGGTCGATGACCTGAATTTGTCCTACCAATGCCCGATCGCCGAAAGATGCGAACAGGCAGCGCGCCGATACCACTTCCGGTACGGTCAGCGCGGCTTTTTCAATTTGCGACTTCACCAGGCGCAGAGGCGGACGCTGGCCGAGGATGTTCTGGAAATACGGGACACCCTGCGAGGTGTCGTAGTACAGCTCGCCGAGGAAGGTTTTCACGGCGCTTGCCACGTCCTGAGCGATGGCATAAGGATTCGTCGCCATAGCGATGTTTCCATTGATGTCGAGCACCAAGTCCCAATCGTTCAGCGCGAGAAGTAGCGTGTTCATATTCAGTTGACCGGGCCTGTATTTCCGCCTTGCGGATCGCTATGCGTGTGCGTGTCATCGATGCGCTTACCATTCGAAGTAAGCTGGCCGATGAAATTGATTGTCCCTGTTACCGCCGCGGCAACACCGCTTGCTGCCGAACCGATCATGCCAGCCGTCCACGTCAAAAGTCCGTTGATCGTGACCTTGGCGGAGAACGTGGACTGTGGGGACGTGACGGTGAAGCTGGTCGACGCATCGACCTCTACCTGCGGAGCTTGCAAACTGATTTTCGTCGGTGAGACAACATTGATACCGCCGGCCGAGAACTGCACATACTGCGATGGCGTGCCATTCAGAAAGCCACCGAAATACAGACCATCCGACATACTGCCGCGCCGCTTCGATCCGGGATTGGCTTGCGCCTTGTTCGCCTTGACCGAAGAAATGTCTTTGTCGGCGAAAACCGCCAGGCCTATATCGCCGACCTTTGGATCGAGGATCACCGCATCCGTACCGCCTTGCAGGCGGTTATATGGGACGTTGTGAACCACGACGTGTTCGATTGCATTGTTGTTGCCGTCAAGCTGGTTCACCAGCGGCAGAACATCAACGAACCCGACCGGCGATACGCCACCGTCATTCGTGACCGCCTTGACCTGAACCAACGTCGCATGATTGCGTTGGTTCAGAAGCTGCGCGACTGTGAACGCGATCGCGTTGTAGTCGGAATTCCGGTTCTCCGGACGCTGCTGCCCAGCGTAGCCTTGATCATTGCTTGGCATTTGTCACCACCGGATAACACTCGATAGTCGAAAACCATGGTCCATTTGGCATTTCACATGACAGCGAGAATCCAACGCTGAACAGGAAAAAGCGGCCGGATGCATTCTTTCCGATAGAACTGTCTACCTCGACCTCACCCGGGATGCGCAGCGTCGGAATGAACTCTGTTGTCATGCCCATGCTGCTGGCCGAAAATCTCGGATACCCGACCAAGCCGGTTTCTTTCGAGATGAGCGTCGGCGCAGGATTGTTTCCGCCTTCGCGCGGATAGATCACCAGCTTGTCCAGGTCGATCTGGTAAAGAATGTCTGCGGCATGAGCGCAGGCGCGGATCTGATCCAACGCTGATCCGGAGAAATACGGATTGGACAGCACACCGTCAACGCCGCGATCATCAAACGCCAATCCGGCCATACCTGCCAATGTCTTCATGATGTCGACAACCTTCGTCGCACCCTTAAAGCTGGTTGGACTGACCGGCTTCAATGCTGCTGCTAAGCCGTTGTATGCGATGATGTTGAACGCAACATCTGGCATCGCAGAAAAATCCGGCCATGCTTTATCTATCGTTCCCTGATAGATCGTATTCATGCCCTTTTCATCATCGCCGGCGGACAGAATGATTGCGTTTCTCGCCCTGATTTCCCAATCGACTGTGCCACTGACCGTCAACCGGTTCATCATTTCTTGCGGCAATCCGAAAATCCGCATCTGCAGGGCCTGCATTGCATCGCCGGCGACCATCGCACAGTCTGCTGTCATTCGATAGCCTGACAGTTCTACGGTATCGCCTACCTCTTCACCAAAGGGGCCAGTCCCAAGCGTAATTAGAACTTTCAGCTTCTTCTTCGTAAAACTCATAAGTCAGCGGCCTCCAGGTAAACCAGCAGAAAACGCGAGCCGAGTCCGGAATAAACCGGATCATCCAGACCTTGCGTATCGGTGAAAGCGAGATCGCCAACAAAGCCGAGATAGCTGTCGCGCACCATCAGCGAGCGATCGCGGCACAGATTGCCTTGGATGATCGGTACGTTCGAGACCAGCAAATCAAGGTAGATGCCGGTCGATCTCTGATAGACATTGATCTTGCAGTCCTGACCGGCAAGGACCACCGACAGCGACTGCGAAGGCGTCGCGGACAAGGGAATAACCTGCATCAGAAAATCCCCGCGATCTTTTCAGCTGCCGAACCGACAATGCCCTGCAGTGACTTCGCCGCAGATTGAATTGCCGTGCTCTGTTGAGCCGTTACCGGCGCGGCGTAGACTTGGCCCTGATAGTCAGCCGCCGCGCAATTCGGCGACTTGGTTGCGGCGAACATGGCCGTCGCCGTCGTGCGGACTTCCCGGATGTCTATGTCAACGATGATCACGTATGCGCCGTTCAGCGTCTCGCGCGCATAGTCGTAGCCGGTGATGTTTGCGTTCTCGAATGTCTTTTCTGGCGTCACGACCGTGTAGAGGTCAGTCACGATCGACGCTGCTTCGATGGCAGACAGGAAAGACGAGCGATCTTCTTGTCGACCACCCTTGACCATGCGAATGCGCACGTCATAAGGGTTCGCCACCTTGTTATAGGACGCGAACGAACCTTGCTCTACCGGATAATCCGAGATGCGCGATTCGTTCCGGTACTGAATCGAAACAACAGAATCAGCGAGCGCGATGGACTGGCCGGACAGTGGATTGAAGATGCCCCACTGCTCGGCACTCGTGCCAAGGATGGAATCCAGCGCATCCGATATGCCAAGCAATCCGCCGGTCGCTCCATCGAGAATCTTGGCGCCATCACGCAGAACAGCAGGAACCCCAGGCGCGTTCGGCACCAGCGGATAAAGCGACTTCGGAATCAAATCCATCATGCAACCCCGGTATTCGCGTTCGTCGCGTAATTGAACTTGCCCATCTCGCTCATGAAGTCGCCGGCAATGCCTTTTGCATCAGTCGCCTGCGTCTGGATCGTGACGTTGTTGATCTTGATGTCGGTTGCGCTGTTGCTGTTTGAAACCGTCCCTGTCGCGCGCGCGGCAATGGAAGCGCCGCTTGGCAAGTTGGCCGCGGCGAGTACTTTCCTCTGATCCCATGCGGCGCCATTTTCATGGCGGAACATCGCATCAGATACCGCAGCAATCTGCGATTCGGTCAGCTTGTCATTGACACCTATACCGGTGCGCTTGGCGACCGCAGCAGCGTAGGCGGAAGTATTGTTCTCGCCGGCCGGCGCGTACTTGGCAATCACCTTGCCTATCGTGTCGGTTCCTTTGGCCAGGTAGCCACTCAGCAATGCGCGCTGCGCCGCCTTCCCTGCTTCCATCGTCGGGAAGATCGCAAAGCGTCCATCGCTTCCGGTAGCGCCGTGGGCGATGGCGAACTTTCCATACTCTATGTTCCCGGGATTGTTGTTGCGCATACCGCGCGGAAGGCCGGCTGACGATGCGCGAGGTCGAATCGGCGTCACGTTCGACGGCAATTTTCCGCCTTCGTTTATTGCCAGAGCTTCTTTCGCTTCCTTGCTGCCGAAGAGCGCCATCGTCTTGGCAACGAACCGCCCGATGTCGTTCTTGTCTTCGTCGGTGAGATGCTTGTTGATCTCCTGACCAATCGCCCAACCGCCCGCGCCGGCGGCGCCGATCAAGCCAAGTCGCCCGAGAATCGATGCACTTCCGCCGACTTGTCCCAGCGCGCCGGCCAACCCCAGAAGGTCTTTGGTAAATGCTGCGATTTTGAGACCGATCAGCGCAGCAATCAGGGTCTTGACGCCGCCGATCGGCTCCAGCGTCGCATCCAGGTCACGGGTGAAACTTTCAATTTGCGGAATAACGGAGATCAGCCAGTTCGCGAACTTCTCCAAGATCGGGATCAGTTGCGGCATGATCTGAATCGCCATCGCCTCGAATTGATGCGTGAGATCGTTCCACTTCTGCCGCAGCTCTTCTGCTTTGGGCGCGTTCTTGGCCTGCGCCTCAGCGAGCTTGTCCTGCTCCCGTCGCAATTGGTCAACGGCGGATGAACCTTGCTTCAGCAGATTGTAGGTATCCTCGCTGATACCCATGTTCTTGGCTGCGAGCATGCCCGCGGCCTCACCCTGAGTCTCGCGTACATGCTTGATCGCATCGGCGCGTGCCAGCAGATATTTGGTTTGATCTTTCAGCGTATCGGCATCGATCTCCTTGCCTGCGTAGAACTGCAGCCACTTCATGCCTTCGGCGATCCCCTGGCCACCTCGGAATTTCGCCGCGGCTTCTGCCGACTCCTTTAGCTGCGCCGTCATGCCCTCGATAGAGCCGCCCGCCTTTTCGTTGGCAAGCTGCCAGGCCGCCAGTTCCTTGGCCGACATGCCGAGATTGCGCGACGTGCGTTCAAGTGCGGAATTGGCCGAGATCGTGTTGACGATGAAGTTCTTGATGCCGTTCGCGCCGGCGATCGCACCGAGGAAGGCCAGCAACTCATTGCGAACGGAACGCAGTCCGTCTGTCATCTCCTTCGCGCTGGCCTTCACATCCTTGGCCATCTTTTCGGACTGCTTGCCGATGCCCTTTTGCGCAGCGGTGACGCCCTTGGCATTCTTCTGGAAGCCGGATGCATCCAGCCCCAGAGTCACCAGCAGAGAGTCGATTACGGTCGCCATGCTCGATCAGTCCTTCGATTTGTTCAGGATGTATTGGTTATGCGAATCGACGGCGATGATTTCCATCATGTCGTACAGGTCTTCCGTGCTGTACACGGTATCGAGTTCATGCAGCGTCGCCAGTCCGCGGGAAATAACCGTGCCGATCATCTTCGGCACGTTGGCGTACTCGATCAGGCGAGTTCCATCTGATCCGGTTGCTTGCCCGAAGTCGATTTCCCTTCGGGCATAGAAAAATTTACGTGCAGGCCGATGACCTCTCGCTGCAGCTTGAACAGCGTCATCACTTCTTCAGTGTCGTCATCGATCAAGCCACGCACGACTTCTGGCTTCTTCGGATCTGGCATGATCTGGATGCACTCGAACAGTTCATCCAGCAACGGCGCTGCGACATGATGTGGAATGCCGCCGAGCGCCTTCACGCCGATAGCAGCCAAGCCGGCCATGCCCATTTCTGCGATGTTGTCCGGGACTTCCACGCCAGCATTCATGACCGCGAAAAGCGCCTGCGTCGCCCAGGCATGGGCCTGACGCGCTGGCATCTCCGTAATCACGAACACCTTGCCCTTATCGCGGCCCTTGTCCTTCACCTCATACTTAATGGATTTGCGTGCCATGATCAGATTGGGGACTTGTCGCAGGACTCGAAGGTGATCGAGAACTTACGTGGTTGGAGAATCTTTTTCGAGGCCGGCATGACTGATACGGTGCCGAGGAAGCCGCGCACCAGCGCGTACTTGTCACCGGTGCCTTGCAGCCGAACGAAGATGTTCGCCACGTACTTTTCCTTGGATGCCTTTTCAGCCGCAATCCAGTTGTCGAAAATCTCGTTGGATGGCGAGTCAGCCTGCAAAACGATGTCGAATGGGACAGGATTCGGCGTATAGCCGGACGACAGTTTCCCGTCCACGCCCATCACCGTTTCGCCCATTTCGATGTCGGCTGCGGCAAACGCATCGTCCATCGAATAGCCTTGGATGTTTTGCGGAACCGGATACAGGTTCTCGATCTGGATCGCGCAGGCGCTATTTGCCGTGGTCAATGTGGACATGTTGGTTCCTTATTACTGAATGACGATGGAAGCGAGGACGATGCTGTGGACGGAGCCGCCGTCCATGTACCAGAAGGTCATCGGTGGCGTGCCGCGTGCAGCGCGAACTTGCGCAGTGGCGGGAAGGATTTGCAGATACCAGCCGCGCGAAGACAGAATCTTGTCGATGGCGACGCCGGCGGCGTTATTGACCTGAGCGGCTTGCGACGCCGACAGGGGAACGTTTGCGCGGATCGCGCCGAAGTTCACCGCGGCCGTAATCGGATCCATGCAGGCGGCATCGATCAGCGCATAGCCTTGCGAGTTGTAAGGAATCGACGGAATTCCGACCAGCAACTCGACCATGGCCAGCTGCAGCGCGTTGTTCAACCAGATTTGATTGACGTACTCGTCGAGGAAGCTGTATTCGCCGGAAACGATGCCTTCCGCGTAGAACTGGAAGCCCTGATTTGCCGTGGCATAGGCACCATAGAAGTTGTAGCCGTTCGCGGTCAGGATGTTGGCCACGGTCTCATCCGTCACGCTCGGGATCAGGCCGTCTTGCGACTTGAACTTGAACGTGATGCGGCCATTCGTGCGCTCGAAGTCAATCGAGGCTATCGCGCCCAGCACGAAGGCTGCATGCGTCGCATCACCATGAATCGGCACTGAGCCGGAGCTGCCGCTGGCCTTGAGCTGCGCGCCCCACGACGTGGTATTGCCGGATTGCGTTGCGGTCACGTCGCTGTCGTAGCCGACATAGACGAAGCGCTCATTCTCGCCATTCGTCCAGGCCGAGAAGGCCAGTTTGTCGGCGATCTCAGGCTCGAATGTGGTCATGAACGATGCCCAGTTCAGCGTTGCCGACTTGATCGCAGCCATTGCCGTTTCCGGCGTCATGGCGTCCGAGCCTTGCGACGTGACAGCGCCGGTCGCCTGAGTCAGCATCAGGGCGGCGGCCAGCGTGCCGGAAACGAAGCTGATAGTCGATTCGGCGCCTGTGGTTTCCGACGTGATCACGAATGCCTTGCGGATCGCGTCATACGACACGGCGCCGGTGAAGCTGGTAAAGCCCGCTTCGATGATCGTCGCCGCGTTGGAAAAGCTGGTCGCCGTGCTGAGGTTGATCGCGGCCGAAGTCTCTACCGTGCCATCGATCGTCACAATCAGCGTGCCGGACAGCGCTTTCAGTTGATCCAGCGTCATTGCTGCCACGGAGCCGCCGCGAACATAGGCTGCGACAGGATCTTCGGCATATTGCGAGAAGAACAGGTTGCCTGGCTTCTTGGTCGAGTTGTCGTACCCGTTGAAATAGATTTTCGCCAGGTCGGCCTCCAGTGACGACAGGCCGAAGAACTCGCCCACCGCGTCAGGATCCGCGAAAGGCATGACAGCACCGATCGGCACTGCAGTATCGGTCGTCAGCATGACGCCGTTGAGATTGAGTGCTGCGCCGCCACCATTGATGACGCCGGGATTGATCTGCACGATGGCACTTGCGGGGATAGTCATACGACGCTCCAAAGCAAAAAGCCCCGCCTAGTTGCCTAGTGCGGGGCTTCGATTGAGAAAAGGTTTCCTACGTTGGCGGGTAAGCCAGATTTACATTGACCAGCTTGATTTCGAGCGAATCTGCGTAGTCTTGTGAAACGGTCAGTTTCGGGTTGATCTGCAATACGGCTTCAAATGTCCACCGCTCTTCGTACTTCGCTTCACCATCTACCAAAGGCATCTGATGTGGCTCGCCTGCGTAAAGCGGCTGCATGTCGAGGCCGGATTCTGCGAACTTGTCACAGGCGTACTGATCGCGCAGCAGCATCGAAATGGCAGTTGCCATTTCCGACGATCCGGCACCGTAGCAATCGATCTGCGCCGAAAACTGCGAGGCGCGGAGAATGTCGCGCTGATTGTTCTCGCCGTCGTAGGTCGTGACGTTCGTAGATAGCGCTGCATTCGATCCCGGCGACATGGCAACGAACGCGCCCTTCGGCATCGCCGTGCGATTGTTCGGCAGTCGGATGACTTCGCAATCAGCCACCACACTGAGGATGAATTCTCGCAGCGCGGTAAAAATCTGTGTTTCAGTGATGCTTGGGGTCATGCGCCCTCCTGCAGCGTCAAGGCCACGCAGCACCAATCTGGCCAGCGCTCGAGCACCGACGCAACGAGATAGGTCTTGTCGCCGATGGTGAGCAGGTCACCGCCTTGGCCTGTGGCGCGCACCAAGCCCTCTGCATTGCCGTCGAGATAGGCTTTCTGCAAAACGCCCTGCACGTTCAGGCTATTCAAGCGCTCGATGTCCTTGCCGCTCAATGCCTGAATCTGGCCGGTCGTCGTCACCGCGTCATACGCCGGCACCTGCGAACCGTCCGGCGATGTGGTGTAACCAGTGCTGTGCTTGATCGTGACAGGCACATGCGGATTCACTGCGCCGATGACGCCGGAAACCATGCTGTGCAGGTTCATTCGCCGATTACCTTCTCGCCGTTGTCGACCTGGTAGCCAACCGAATTGCGCATATGGCCCGTATCGATCAACGGTTTGTCGAATCCCTTGCGTTCGATCGTTGCATCTGCAAGATCGGGCGAGTTGGTGTCGACAATGGATTGCTGCAGCGCGCCGCCAATATCCTCGCCCATCAAGGCGAGGGCCTTGCCGGCGTCGTAACCGTTTTCCTTGAGTAGCCGCGCGATCGCAGCGCCCCACTTTGGCTTTTCCTCGGCAACCATGTTGGAGAAAAACGGTCGCGCCGGAATGTTCGCTGCCGGTGCGCCAAAGTTATGAATTGCCGCCACCTCAGCAACCGGTGTTCCGTCCGGATATGTCGATCCGGACAGGAAGCCGACTTTTACTTCATGCTGGCCGGTCGTCTTCTTCAGAATCTCGTCCAGCTTGGTTTGAAGCCGTTCGCCGCCTTTGAAGTCGAAGATGCGCATCAGGTATTCCGCGTCAAGTGGCCGGCCACGAATCGCGCCGTGCGGTAGGAAGCTGTCGCCTCCCAATACATCGCGCCGTAGGTCGTCGTGTAGTACCACGCAATGCCCGGCACCGATGGCAATACTTCCAGCGTCATGCTGACCGATCCCTCGGTGGCGCTGTTGATGCGGCCGGCGACGCCGAGCGGCGGCTGGCCATTCTCGCCGTACTGAATCTTGCAGATGTGCGCGGTCAGCAGATTGAGCAACGTGGCGCGGATCGTCACGTCCGACACGCGGCTGTCATCCGTATTGCGCAGGTACAGCGTCGCCAAGCCAAAAGCCTGATTCAACTGCGCATCGGTGAGCGTGGCGAAGCCTGGATAGACCTCGCGAAACGCTGCCGGATCAAACGTGACGACGGCCATGTCTTACTCTGCCGTCTTCGGCATGCCGTCGTAGTTGTCGGCCTTGATGCCAGGAGCGGGAGCGGACGGATCCAGACCTTCGAAGCCGGTCTTTTCATCCTTCTTCTCTTCCGCTTCGCGGCGAGCGCTGTCTTCACGGTCCTGCGCGAAGATCAGGCCATCTTTCAGCGGCTTGAATTCGGCATATTGCTTGGCCCATTGTTCGAAGAATTCCTTGTCCACCTTCGTGATGCCGAAGCCAGCGATGGCGTCGCGGTGCAGCGCGCCCTTGACTTGTACTGGCGGCTTGCCTTCGACTTCCAGAATCAGGCCGTGCGGCAATTTGCATGCAACGGAAACGAGTGCCATTTTGTATCCTTCAAAAAGAAAGCCCCGCCGAAGCGGGGCCTGTGGGAGGGTAGAGAAGCGCGGCTTACACGCCGAGCATCTGCGAGATGGCGGCTGGGAGGCGAAGGATCGCGCCCCAGGTACCTTGCGACTTCTTCTGCTTGAAGCTGGAGGTCTTGCGCTCGATGGCATGAGCACGCAGCTTCTCGGTGAAGGCGCAGTAGGCCGTTTTCTGTCCGTCCACGCTGTCCGCAATCAGCTGTACCAACTCGCCGCTGTCGGTCGTGTACTGCACGGCAGTTTCAACGGTCAGGTTCGGGAAGTTCTTCTTCAGCAGATCTGCGACGTTCACGTTGTACTGATTCGTGTTGGTCAGGTAGACCTCGGACGCTGGCGACATGCACAGCTTCATCTTCGATTGCATGTCCAGGTTGCCGCCGAGCTGCGTTTGCAGTTGCTTGAACAACTTCTGTACGTCGCCGAAGATCGCGTTCGCGTCCTTGGTTGCCCAGGTCGTGCCGGATCCGGTACCGGTAGCATTTGGCGTCAGCGCTGCCGACAAGTTCGGATCGTTCAGCAGACCGTAATTCTGCAGACCAGCGATGCCGAAGAAGTAGCTTTGGTTCTGGAACTTGTTCAACACCAGAGCCGATGCGACGTTCAGTTCGCTTGCCAGATTGACGCGGGCAAGGCCGGCCATTTCCAGCTCGCGCTCACCCCATTCCGTCATGGTCTGGTAGTGATACGACTGACGCTGTGGGAAGTTCAGGTTCACACCGGTCGCGCCATTGTTGCTGTGGTCGCCATAGCCGCTGACTTGGCCGGTCGATTCAACGACCGGGAAGGTCGTGGTCAACGTGGTCCAGTCGCCTTTTTTGGATTCGCCGAGAATTTCGGCACCCTTCATCGGCGTCTGCAGAACGCGGATCAGTTCCGGGTCGATGTAGTTGGCCAGGTAGGCCGGAATGCCGGCGTTGCTGACCGTGACCAGCGGGCCGGCCGCGTCCATGGCTAGGCCACCGCGGATGACTTCCTGCGGGATGAAATCCACCACGCCGGACAGATGAATGCCGAAATCGCGTTCGGCTTGAATGAGAGCTTGATTTCGCATGATGTTATCCCAGAGCGGTGGAAGTGATCTTGATGAGCGCGTTCGCATCACCAGCGGAAGCGACATACCAGTTGGTTTCGGTATAGCCGGCGATGGTTGCACCCGCGGCGCCGGTTTTGATCGTGCCGTCGGTATTCGACGCAAAGACCTTCTGATCGACCGTTGCGGCGGTCAGGGTCTTGACGAAGAAGTCGCCCAGGTTGTGCAGCGTGACAGGCAGACCAGCAGGAACGACCATCGTCTCTTCTGCCAGCCAGACGGTGATGAGCGCTTGCTGTTCGCGGTGCACGAAGCCGGTTGGCTTGCCGCTACCGGCGTTGGTTGCCAGGCCGTTTGCATCAACCCATGCGAAGCGGCCGACGGTTACGCCGCCAACGCCCGCCTTGATACCTTCGGGACCGGCCAGAACGGTGGAACGAGGATTCGAGCTGGCGAAATCGCCCTCGACGCCAATTTGCGGTTGGTCATAGACCTGAGTTTGAAATCCCATGATTTAGCTCCGAATGAGACGATTTGCGTTGGGGAACATGTCCGCGTACTGCTTTTCAGCAGCCGAGTCCATGGCGACGTGTGCGGCCTTCGGCGCGCCGGCTTGGTCGATCAGCAACTTGACCATCGAGCGGTAGGCGCTCGGGTGCACGTCTTTGGTATCGACGCCTTTTGCATCCAGCGCGAATTTGTAGACCGCTTCGGCCGAGTCCATGGCGACGACATCGCCGACCAGCGGACGGACTTCCTTCTCCGCCACGTTGACGGCTTGCATACGCTTGACGGCTGCGGACTCGGCTTCGGTCGCTGCCTTTTTCAGCGCGGCATCCATCGCCTGCTTGGAAACAGTTTCCGGTTCTTTCGGCTTGCCATTGAAATCAGGCGGCGCATCCTGAGCAACCGGCTCATTCAACGCCGTCATGATGCGATTTGCTTCTTCGTCGCCGAGCTTGGCGGCGATCATCTCGCGCAGCTTGTTCATGAGATCGTCGTCTGCGGCAATCGGCTCTTGCGCCACATCGTCGTCGCCGGCGATGGTCGTGTCAGGATCGTCCTTGAATGCATCGATGACTTCGGCCAGATCTGCCAGGTCAGCATCCTGGGCGAGCTTGCCCTGAGTGCGGCCTTTGATGGCATTGATGAGGCGCGGCTTTTCGCTTTCCAGATTCTTGGCGGTGATGCCGCGAACGATGGGTGCGAGGTCGCCGAGTTTGGCGTCTTGAGCGAGCTTGGGACGCAGGTACGTCCGCAGCGCGGCAGCGACGGCAATGGCAGTCTTGCTGTGTTTCATGGTTGAGTGCTCCATTGAGTTGACAAAAGGGTCGCCGTCGCTAACGACGACATCTGGGCCAGCG